>Ga0182004_10005847_pt1 | contig 10023 bp, 9 predicted proteins | sample Sormic07211540_1_FD_120479 | JGI IMG/M metagenome (GOLD analysis project Ga0182004, IMG submission 120479) | Endophyte microbial communities from Sorghum bicolor roots, Mead, Nebraska, USA - 072115-40_1 MetaG | ecosystem: Host-associated > Plants > Roots > Unclassified | place: USA: Nebraska... | reverse complement strand
TTTGTCAAGTAGTCTTCGTCAAGAATGAGGATCTCTACCTACTTAGTTCCATGTTGAATACGAAGTGGACTGAAGTGGAAGACTTGCATAGGTCAACAAGAATTAAGTGGACTGAAGTGGAAGTTTTGCATTGAAGTCTCCTGGAAAATCAACTAGAGAATAGTGTGGTAACAAACAAGGACAGGAAAAGCAGGTGGAAATGGAATACAGCCCGAAAATATTCCATCCACACGGCAGTAGACAAGGAACATGGAAAAAGTCATGGCATGCTTGTCACTGGCAATTTCTGGTAGATGAATCCAATACACGAGTATTTGTAGATAGTCATACCACGCTAGTATTTCTCTTATTCCTCGCTTTAACATGTTCCCCGTAATTGCTTCATGCCGTGTAAATTTGTTCCAACGGACTACTCTCAGAGTGCCAGTGAAAAGGACTTGATGCACAAAAATACAACAAAGGAAAGGCACTTGCGTCTCGCGTGCTTAGTCTCACGATTCGGAACGCCACCGCTGCCAGCCCCCCTCCACCACCGCTGGACCCCCTCCGGCATATCGCCAGAGGCTGTAGGGACTGAGGATCCATCCTTTGTAATTTTGTAATAAGTTTCTGTAGTATATCGAGTCCTTATGGTTAAGGTTTCTCCACGCCAAGTATTTTAGTTTTGGAGATTTATCTCTTCCTCCTTTCCGGCGATGGCGAGAGGGCAGGGTGATGAGGACAAGACACCTTTGGATATGACCATTGACTATAAGGTGAGCTCATTCCTATATTTGTATAGTGATTTTTGGTATAATTCATTTGGTTCTACATGTACATGTTATTATCTGTATGTAGGTACGAATGTGTCTCAAAGTACAAGGTCATTAAAGCTGAATTTTTAGTTCGCTAGCGGCTCGATAGCACTTTATTGGGTAGGTTATAACTTATTTGTCCTGAACGAGTTTGTGGTCCATGTACATCTGATGGAAAGCTTATTTGAAAATCTTTCGGATGAATCTAGTTTGACCTCAGTATCATATCGATAAGGCCTCCAAATAATTGAGACATATTGTCATTGTTTTTGTCGGGAGCTACGTCATCATCATGGACATGTTTTTCATCTTTGAGCCCCTGGCCCAAGTGGGAGGATGCTCCAAGGAGAAGGAGAACCCATCAAGGGAGCCTTTGGACGTCCTCCTCCTTGGCCATCACCTTAGAAGGTCAGCAAGGTTGTCCAAGCCAAGTGAGAGGCCATATCCATATCAAGTTCGAGTCCATCTCGGGCTCCATGACCAGCATGCAGTAAAACGGATCTCCAGGACGCATCCGGACTTCGTTTTCGATGATCCGCATATGGATGGAAAGATAATTTTATAAGCTAAAAAATGACTTAAGTTTGAGGTCCAAATTCCATCGGAGTCAACGGGAATCGTCGAAACAAGTTAACGTCTAGAATCTGTCAGGGCGCTGCTTCGCTGTCTTTTGGGCCGTTGGGCCTTTAACGTGTTGGGGCATCTTATGGACGTCCAGAATCCTTCCCTTAGGCTATTTAATCAGTAGCGCCAACTACTTTAGAGTTTGGGTTTTGCTTAAATTATTCTGTCAAGAATAATTTCTCCGTTTTTTATCGGTTTGTGAGACCCCAACATGAGAGATTAATCATTCATATGTAAATTTGGTTGTATTATTTCTTGTTCTTACTTGTGTTTTTGATTTGCAAACAAGGATTAGCCTTCTTGGCCAGGCTGACCGTGCAGCGCTAGTCCATAACCAGAGGAGACGTGGTGCTAAGGTTGCAGGATTCAGGTCTTTGTGATGTGAAGCCGGTTCGGTGTGTCGCTCTCTGACCAAATCGTTGTTTATCTTGAACCACAGAAACCCATCCTCATTACAGGGTGGAATCATTTTTTTCATGGCGATTCCGTTGAAAATGATAGTGACAATTACGATGTTAGCATCCTCACTAGTATGACGTGGAGACTTTTATTTTTGGATGGCAACATCAAGGTGGAGATGGTGTCACCACCATGAAATAATTTTCTCCAGTCTTTTCTCTATTTTACTATGGTTAGATCTTGCAACAATGAAGGATATTAGAGAGAATAAGTTTCACATCAATCTTCCTCGTTTTTCGGTGGCAGAAAGAAGAAGATGGAAGCCACTAGAAACAAGTTTGTTAACTCTGTCTATATGAATATTGGCCGTCGTTCGTTGGGCATTAGTTTTTAGGTCTTTCACCAAGTGTTTGCTTATACGGTGATCCATACTGCAAAACATTGAATAAGTTTGATTTTAAGAGTTATTCACAGCATGAGTATAACTTAGATGAAAATCAGTTTCTGCATATTTGTATAATCCAGAGTGCTTATAAGAATATACCTAGCTATTATGCAATACAAATCTTCTTTCGTTGCAGAAAAAAGTTACAAGTAAGGAAAGAGAGATACTATGGTTGTATAAATCGGAACAAAAAAACTGCAATTGAGGGGAAAATAGGGTCTGCGCCTGTATAAAATTGATCAGAAATAGAAGATCGTAACGTGATCCAACTAAAAGAAAGATTGATCCTGTATCTAGAGTACTAAGATTGCGGTGCACATATACTCATTATTTGTGCTTCACTGTTCCTGTAGGCTAGTTCGATCACATACCCTCGTGTTGCTAATTGCAATTAATCAACTATTCAACTAAGGCCCTGTTTAATTCTCACCTAAAATTTTTTCATCCCATCTCACCGAATATTTAGACATATGCTTAAGCCTAATTAATCCATAATTAACCATAAATGCTACAGTACACACATGGGCATTAATTAAGTTTAATAAATTAGTCTTATGATTTCCAGACAAGTTATGAAATTAGTTTTTTAATTAGTATTCAAGTATCTCTTCTGACATCTCATGAAACATTCCATAGATGTGACACCAAAAAATTTTCATCTAGGAACTAAACAAGGCCTTTGGCTACTCTAGTACTCCTGCTGCAATCAGAACGGAACAGGTTATGGCCTTCTTGAAGGTTGGGAGCAAATCGACCGTACCTGGACTCCTGAAGCTCGGCTGTGCATATGATGGAAAGGGTGGCAGCATCGATCGTTTTCATTTTCTATATTAGAATGTCATATTCTATATTACGTTACCATTTTCAAAAGTTGTCAAACATAAAAATTTATTAGTTTCAATTGGTTTCACAATCATTTTCAACTATTTTTTGTATTCAATGACTGCTAAAATGCAGAAATATCCCAAACCGACCGTGTCTGTTTTCTAGATTATGTAATTCCACTTTTAACCATATTTTAATTGCTAAAATATAGAAATATCCTTTGCGGCGGCCCAGGCTCCTCCTCCCCCCACGACGCTCGGACCTCGGAGCTGCAGCCGCACTCTGTTGTTGTCCATCTCTGTGTTGACTTTAGCTCAATTGGTTAGAGGTTTCCAGTGGCACCTCTTAGGTCTTGAATTCGAATCTGTGTGGGAGCGAATTTCGGGCTGAGATACATAAAAATCCTCTCGTTGACATAGCCACGGTTCAGAGTTTTTCCGCGATCCGGAAGAATCGCTTTCTTCTTAATAAAATATATGTTGGGGGCTCTCCTCCACCAATCGCGTTTTTTTCCATCACGGCGTCCCTAATGACACAAACGTTGCCGTCGACTAGACCATGGGTCGGGCCCAAATTGAAGTCCGCTGTGTTTTGTTTTGGCCTAACGTGGTGTTTCACGTTTTATTAAACGCTCATTTTTTGCGTTTTGCTTTCCAGCAGAGCTTCTGCGAACGCAAAGTATGTATATATGGGTACAATTACGTCTTCTTTCAGGAAGAAAAAGAAGTCCAAAAGTGTTCTATCGACTTATATTCAGATTTTCATCTCAAGTGCAGTTACAACTATCCCATAATAGTTTTCTTGCATCTAATATACTATGTTTTTCTACAAAGACAGGGTCCAGATGAGAGAAGCGCAAGAGACAAATATCTTGTAGAAAGACTTAAATTGGTATAAAAATAAATTCATGGTTCCTAATGCAAAACATCACAAATCCTGGGACCGGCTTATGGGAAAAAAGAAGTGCTGCAGGAAAAAGCTTTTTAGATAAAAATATTTGCAATTTTTGGAGATGAATTTCTTTTTTCCTCCCAATACTTTCTTGAGAGTTGCGAAACTCCATGTTTTAGGACAAAAATATATATTGGATATTTTTGGAGATGATCTCAGGAGCCCAACACGGACCCGGATGCTGCCACTGCAGCTGATGCAGCTCGTCTCGGGACAGAGGAGCATGAGTACGACACGGCAGATGCTCGCTTCCACGCTGCTGTTGACCGCACTGCCCTCAAGCGTGCTGTGGCCGAACCACAAACAGAGGATGTTGCCTCTAGCAAGGACAACCACGACGGCAATGCCTCTGCCGCTTGCGCCCCGCACATCCACGACGCCCTTCTGCAGCATGAGGTCACCATGTTGCTCAACCTGCACGCCTAGGTAGTGGCTGTGCAGAACATCCACCTCTTCATGCCGACATTTTAATGTTTGATTTAATCTAGAAAAATACGCATAATATTGTGGTGGCATATATGTGCACGTGTGCAATTTTATCACTACTAAGATTAGAGATAAATATTGCAAGAACTACTGCAACTACAGTCCCACGAACGTCCACTAGGAAGAAGACGAAGACGCTGTAGTCGATCTCGCCGGTGAGTAGTCGCTCCCCAAAAACCTGGACGGCGGCGGCGCGTGCGTGTGGCACCCCTTTTCCCTCCCTCAACTTCTCCATAGGAGCTAACAAAGGCCACCTATTTAAGTTGAATTTACACATGGTCAATCATCAATACGGTACTAAACCGTTTTCATTGTAGCATTAATTATGGGCTCTTGAATTAATCATCAAATATAATTATAGGCTAAAGGCCCATTATATTCAACAACAGCTTGTCCGCAAAGTCACCTCGACCTTCTATAACCTCTGTCGCTAGTCGTTTCTTCTCACCGTAGGCCTCTACTCCCTAGAGAGCCATTTCCTCTCTGACATGTCTGCCTCTAACTCCCCTGATTGGGTCCGCATGGACTACGTCGTGCGAACTTGGATCACCAGCACCATCACCGATGTCCTTGTCGAGGCCATCATTAAGTGTGGCACCACCCCACACCTCTAGGCTGGGCATCAAGTCGCAATTTCATGGCATACTACAGAAACGAACTTTCGTGACGTTGGTACTGTTCACTCCGTGGCGGACGTTTTTTTTGCCCGCTGCGCTAAATCGTGCGGTTTACCGCAGCGGGCACTTTTAATTAACCGTGACGTACACTTTTGCCCGCTGCGGTAAATCGATTTACCACAGCGGGCATCTTAATACGCCCGCCACAGAAAATATATATTTTCCATGGCGGACGCATTAAGATGCCTACTGCGGTAAATTGATTTACCACAACGGCATCTTAATGCGTCCGCCACGGAAAATATATTTTTTTCGTGACGGACATATTAAGATGCTCGCTGCGGTAAATCAATTTACCGCGGTGGGCAACCTATCATGTCCGTCACAGTAAATTTAAAGGGTCATATATATATATATACGTGATGCTTGTCGAGTGTCCAAGTCCTCCCTCTGCCCACCTCCACGCAGACAGCCGCCGCTCCGACCTCCGCTCCTACGTCACGCCTCTCCACCCACAGCTCCGATCGCCGCTCCCTTTGCAGCTCCTTGGGCGGCGCGGCGACGTGCGGCCCGGCCCCTCCCTCTCCGGCTCCTTGGGCGGTGCGGTAGCCCAGCCCCTCCTTCTCCGCCTCCTCAGGCAGCGCGGACGAAGCACAGCAGCACAGTGGCGCGAATGGAGCCTAGATCCACGGCGGGGAAGGCACCAAGACGCAGATCCCCCTTTGTGTCGACATGAGGTACGCCGCTGCTGCTCCTCTTCCTCCCGTCTCCCTCTCTTTTTCACTCATCTCACTGTTCTTCCTTCTCTCTTTCTAGATCCGGTGAAGGATCCGCCATGAGCCAGATCAGGGAGGTGGAGGCCGATCACGCCCATCTCCGGTGGCGGCGAGGGTCGTGGCTCTCCCTCCTATGTGGGGGCCGATTGGTTCCAGCGTGAGAAGGTGGATTAGAGCGGATCCATGGACAACAACGACGACGACCCTGGACCGGCGGCGCTAGGGTTTCCCTGGCGGCGGCGGCAACAGGGTGGATGGGCTCGTCGGGCCCCTGGATGGGCTCGGTGGGCCTGTCCAGGTTTTTTTTTTGTCTTTTTAAATCATTAACCGCGACGGGCAACATAAGGTGCCCGCTGCGGTTAATGGGATTAACCACAGCTGGCACCTTATGTTGCCCCCTGCGGTAATTCCATTTTCCGCAGCGGGCACAGGCGCCTGCCACGGTGAGGCCACGATTAACCGTGACCTTTCATTCGTGGCGGACGCGAATGCCTGCTGCGGTAAATGTAAAGTGGCTGTCACAGTTAACAGTTATGTAGTAGTGGCAATCATGAAACTCGTGCCCTCCACGTTGACACCACCTTCCATAACTTCACCCAAGGTGACCTCGACATCACCACATGCTGCAGAAGGGTCAAGGGCATGGCAGATTGGCAGACACCCATCATGACATTGGCATGCCCGTCAACGATTGGATCCTGTGCATCCGAAGTCCTCAACCTTCTACACTATCTCAATAGCCACATTGAAGCTATGGGACTCCACCTTTGATGTGGCCATAGCTAGTGGGAGGGCCACCAGGATGTAATGTAGAAGAGCATGATGAAGATGAGGCCAGAAACGTTGTTGGGGTGGTGGTCTTGATGGCGAGAGTCACCTCTTCGATGAGTAGATTAGCACAAATGTCGGAATACGACAGAAATGAATGTGTTCGCTTGATCATAGCCACCATATGAGAGTGCCGCTCATTAAGGCCACGAAGTACGTTGAGGACCAAGGTGTGGTCCAAGACCGGCTCACCCAAAGTCCCCAGAGCATCCACCATGTGCTTCATCTTGTTGCAATAGTCGGTGATAGAAAGATTCCCTTGAACAAGGGTCTAAAACTCAACATCAAGGATGATGGCACAAGTTTCTTTGTTTCCGATGAAGTGCTCTTCTAGCCTGAGCCAAATGGTATGGAATGTCAGGGAAGTAGTGGAGACAAACTTCAATGAGGTTAGGCACCACTATGCCAAAAAGTTGTTGACTTGACAGTGGAATCCATGCGATGCCAATGAGGATCCATGGAGAAATCATCATCGGTGAGCACGGGACAATCATGGGCATATTCTAACATGGTGTTGAGGATGAGCGAATGCTAACAACTGTAGAAGGTGGATGTCTGCTCGAGAATGATGGATATCATCAGCTTGACATTGTTCACCACAATGGCCTAAGCATGGAGCTATGCTTGCTCCACATTCTCATACTCGACAACCTATTGATCGGCTTCCTCCGCACCAGCAGTGTCTTCCCGAGCCTGAGCGGTGCCTGCTATGGAAGCAGCGATCGCCTCTTTGGCTGCCCGCTGGAGCTCCTCGATGGTTGGTGGCATGGTGACGAAGGAAGAAGCGATGTAGATCAAGCGTCAGCGACTGTCATATAGATGAAGCACGACACACAACGTAGATGAAGCCGCGACGTAGTTGTCTAGCTTGAACCTACCCACCGTGACAACCATGAAGAACCGCAATGTAGATGAAGAGTGTTGATGAAGAGCATGACGAGGGTATGCTAAGTGGGCTGCGATGCAGCGCGTCGGAGGTGGAGGGTTACACAGTGTAGGCTAACAATGCCTCGGGTTTTATTGTGACGATTTAAGACTGTTACCGATTCTGTTAATTTGTGACGATTTTTAGTAAACCATCACAAGAGTTAATCTATGACGCTCCATGACGATATCTAAAACCATCACAGATGCTGCATAGTGACAGTTTTTTGTTGATCCGTGACAAAAACGTTTCATCATAGATTACCAGGTTTCTTGTAGTATCGAGTAGGTGGAGAACATCGGGGGAGTCCGACAATCTAGGGAGAGTGGAAGTGAAGGGATCGTGACCCTTCTGATACCATATTGGAGGATTAACTCAACTCAACTTTCCATTAATCTCAAGAGGTGTTTATATAGAAATACATGGGGATATAAAGGATAGAGGGAATATGATAACAAAGAGTCTAGCTAATCAAATACTGGATATTCTAACAAAGAGAACTGCACATCATTTTATTAAGAAGAAGAAAGGTGTCTAGATCAGTCATTATGTAAAGAACTTCAGAACAGAAGTGTCAAGAAAAGAAGACATAAACTTTACAATGGGCTATTCAGCCAAAAAAGGAGGTTTGCTGAAAGAGGACTTGAATCTATCACTACCGGAATTCCTCGCTTTGTCGAGTGCCTCTGGCACTCGGCAAAGTCCATATTGCACTCGGCAAAGGCCATTCAGCAAAAATGGTGTTGGCGAAACCGTCATTGCCGAGTATCATTTATCGGGCACTCGGCAAAGGCTTTGCCGAGTGCCGACACTCGGCAAAGATAGAAAATTAAAAAAAATCCAAAAAGTAGGGAAAAAAGGGAAAAAATCGTAGGGGGTCTACTCCTGCTCAAGTTTCAAAATTTTTCACGGCATTGAGTCCAATGGGATTCGAACCCGAGACCTCTCTCTCGCATGTCTAACTCCTAAATTATTGTGTCAATTTTGCATTTTGTTTCCTCATATATTATACCAAATCACATGTAAATTAATTATTTGAGGTCCTAAACGATTTGAAATCAAAAAGTTGTCAACTACAAAGTTTCATAACTTTTCAGGATCTACAATTTTCCTTTAGAGAGTTTCTCCATCGAGGTCATTTACAAAATTTGAATTTCAAATTTGAGTAATTCAAACATAGTTTTTGCATGACAAAATAATTCCAAAACAAATAAGTTGTCAACTACAAAGTTTCATAACTTTTTGAGATCTACAAAGTTTATTTAGGGAGTTTTTCCACCTGAGGTCATTTAAAAAATTCAAATTTTAAAATTTACAATTAAAGATGTAGTTTTGCATGACAAGATGAACTCAAATGAAAAGGTTGTCAAATACAAAAGTTCATAACTTATCCAGATCTACAAAGTTATTTTGGTTGTTTTGCCATTTGTTCATCTGATATAGTGATTCTAATATTTTTCATGAATCTTATATCTCTCTCTTATAGTTTCATAAACTATAAGAGTGAGATGTAAAATTTGTGAACAAATTTATTTTGACTTTATCAAATGAAAAAATGACTAAAATAAATATTGTAGGTCTTGAAAAGTTATACAACTTTGTAGTTGAAAACTTTTTGATTTGAATTCGTTTAGGGCTTCAAAGTTTAATTTGAAATTTTCTTTGTCCAGTGTTGTTTTTGACACTCGGCAAAGAAAGTCTTTGTCGAGTGTAAAAAAAACACTCGGCAATGAGGCTTCTTTGCCGAGTGTAAAAAAACACTCAACAAAGAAGGTCTTTGCTGAGTGTTTTTTTGACACTCGGCAAAGAAGCCTCGTTGCCGAGTGTTTTTTTTGCCTAGTGTTTTTCTTTTGGCACTCGGGAAAGAAGCTCTTTGCCGAGTGCCCGAAAGAAAACACTCGGCAAAGACCCGGATTCCGGTAGTGTATGTAGACGCAGCTCTAAAGCAACGACCTACCTGTAATTGTTTTTGCGTGCTTTTTTTCTTGTTTCTGATACTATTGTGGCATATGAAGTCCAGAAAAAAACAGAGGCTATCAAACAGAATCTCCAGTCAACAAAAATTGTAGACAGTGTAATAATTGATTATAAAGATACACAAAAGAGAAGCTCATGGTGTCTGCATTTACAGTAATTGGACTTTGATGGAGAATACTAAAATCACACGAGACATATAGACCAAACCTAAAATCAAATGAGTACCTAATGTAGAACATAGTTCTTTACTAGTACCAACAGAACAGAAAATGTTAACAATACATAACCGCAACCTTCCCGCTTTAGAATTGCAGCTGTTGGCCTTGTGTTTGGAGTATTTTACTCAAATCCTATCTCTTGAAAGATTTTCCCTCAG
>Ga0182004_10005846_pt1 | contig 10025 bp, 9 predicted proteins | sample Sormic07211540_1_FD_120479 | JGI IMG/M metagenome (GOLD analysis project Ga0182004, IMG submission 120479) | Endophyte microbial communities from Sorghum bicolor roots, Mead, Nebraska, USA - 072115-40_1 MetaG | ecosystem: Host-associated > Plants > Roots > Unclassified | place: USA: Nebraska... | reverse complement strand
TTATAAAACCTTTTTCTTTTTCTTTTTTCTTTTTAAACAAAGCCACGTGAGATGGCCAATTACTGGCCAATGGGGTAGCCCAATTGAGCCAGTTGCAGCGGGGGGATATATTTCTGCTGGTGGCCGCGCGCGCACTCACTTTTGGCGCGAATCTGACGGCGGGACTAAAGCGCTTGTCATTTGCGCGGCCAAAGGCATTTTCGCGCTTCTTTATTATCGGCGTCCAGTCACCCTGACGTGGTTCCTGATTCCTCAGTGCCTATTTTATATTCTATTCTACTGCACTGCATATCGACCCTGCACTGCACAAGCACAACCCATTGCCGCTGATTGCTCTCCTCCCGCCGGATTGGGTCATATTCCTGCCGCCATCCACCCATTGCTCTTGCTGTGGCTGTTCATTCGTCGGTCTGAATCCATCGAAAAAAACTCGCAGCCACCACATGCCAACATGAGTGCGTGCGTGTGTATGATATCTTTATTATTGCTCTCTAGGTCTCCACTTTGTTCGTCGCCGATTCGCCGGAGCCCAAGAGGGTGGTCGCCGCTGTGCGGTCTGAGGTGAAGGAGATCAGTGCCTGCCTGCGCCTTTTATGGATGTGGTGCTGTAGCCCTGTAGTAGAGACTAGAGAGAGGTCGATCTATCGTGTCATCCATCTCCGACCACAACCACCGTTGTTACCTGGTAGTTGCATTGAGTGGCTTTGTTATAGCTACTACTCGTAGCCTTAGGCCCCCCGGTTCGATCGATCGGTCCACGGCCGGCTAGCTGCGATGTGCTCTTGTCTGGTGAAGAAATATGCAAGTGCTTCCTCCGCAGTTCTGCGCATCTGTGTGTTCTTCTAACTGTCTGAATTCCCAGCCTAGTGAGTGAGTTCAGAGCTTGCAAGCAGTGCAGCAATTTCATCCGTTAGTTCAGATGTCCTTGCTCGGAGACCGATCGACAGCAGCTAATGGCTTAATTTCCAGGTGATCTGAGGTGAGGAGCTCAGGCTGAAAGAAGAATCTAGTGAAAGGTATGTTTGTTCTCTTGTCCACAATGATTACACCTTCTTTACCAAGGAATTCACTAGTGCTGGCCAGCTTCTCTGTCGTCGAATAATTGGATCCCAAGTCTCTGCTCTCAATGATTGGCTCGGATTGTCATATATGCATGGTTGACAACTTGACATCGAGTTACAGCATCTTTGCAGCTAGCATGACATTGCTAGTTGCTGATAGACGATGCTGAGATGGTGATATTTTGCTCATAGATTTGTTTGTGTTTCAGTGGAAGGATCGATTCACCGATCCTGAAGATGCTGCCCTACTTTGATCCGGACTACGACAACTTCAACCAGCGCATCAACCCTCCAAGGTCTCTTGCTCAATTGTCGTCCAATTAATCTTTCTTCAGTGCTTGTCAGGACCTCTGCTACTTCATGTGCTTACAGACGGTGATGACTTTGCAGGGTTTGCATTGACAACACCACATGCACCGACTGCACCTTGGTGAAGGTAAGCGGCATTTCTGACCTCTTCCGCTAGCTCCAGTGGTAGATTACAGAGTAGTAATGTTCCCGATCGAGAACCATCTCATCTTGTGCTTGCCTTTGAAATGCAGGTTGACAGCATGAACAAGAATGGCATTCTGCTGGAGGTGCTGCAGGTCCTGAGTGATCTGGACCTCCACATCTTCAAAGCCTACATCACCTCTGATGGTGGATGGTTCATGGATGGTAAGATATATATACTACTCCCTCCGCGTTCTACTTATGTGTCGTTGTTGCAACTCATATAGTTCAAGTTCAACTGGAGTCATATATACCATGTGTTGCAACTTGATGCAGTGTTCCATGTCGTGGATAAGCAAGGGCAGAAGATTACTGATGACAAGACCATCAAGTACATCGAGAAGGTTGGCAAATCCTGCAACGATTTTGTGCCAATGAAATTTATAGTGTGAATTTTACCTTTTTGACAGTTCAATTCATCAACTAAGCAACGCCGAAAGAATGAACTCAAACTTGTTCCATCAATTTCTTGACTTCAGGCTTTGGGTCCAGAGAGCAATTTGCTGTGCCCAAAAGCCAGCAACAAGCAGGGGAGGTCTGTGGGGCTGCACTCCATCGGCGACCACACCGCCATCGAGCTCAAGGGGCCCGACAGGACGGGCCTCCTCTCGGAGATCTTCGCCGTGCTCGCCGACCTCCAGTGCAACGTGCTGGCGGCCGAGGTGTGGACGCACCGCATGCGCGTGGCCTGCGTCGTGTACGTGAACGACGTGGCCACGGGGCTGGCCATCGACGACCCGGGCCGCGTGTCCCGGATCGAGAACCGGCTGCGCCACGTGCTCCGCGGCTACGGCGGCGGCGGCGGGGGCAACGACGACGACGACGGCAGCGGCGCGCACGCCAACTTCACGGACGCCTCCTCGACGCCGCACCACCTGGACCGGCGGCTGCACCAGCTCATGCACGCCGACGTGGACGTCGCGCCCGCGGCGGCTCTGGCGGCCGGTGGACAGGGCGACAGGCCGGAGGTGACGGTGGAGCACTGCGAGGAGAAGTCCTACTCCGTGGTGAACGTCAAGTGCAGGGACCGGTCCAAGCTGCTCTTCGACATCGTGTGCACGCTCACGGACATGGAGTACGTCGTGTTCCATGCCGCCGTGTCGTCCGAAGCCAACTACGGCATCCAGGTACATACACATAATAGTCTCAATGCAATGCAATGCAAGCAACGTTCATGAAGCTTTTCCTTTCCTTCCATTGTTCTTGTTCCAGGAGCTGTACATCCGCCGCAAGGACGGCAAAACGCTTCTGAAAGACGAAGCAGAGAAGGTGATCAGGAGCCTGGAAGCAGCCATCTCCAGAAGAGTATCCGAGGTACAGAGTTCATCCTGTCTCTTGCTCAGTCTCAGAGCAATTCTACTTCTACGGGAACACGTTCTGTTGTTGGCCGCCGTTGCTGACGCCGGCGCCGTACGCTACGTGCAGGGCTTCACGCTGGAGGTGCGCGGCAGGGACAGGGTGGGCTTGCTGTCGGACGTGACGAGGGTGCTCCGGGAGCACGGGCTCACGGTGAGCCGCGCCGACGTGACGACGGAGGGAGGGCAGGCCACCAACGTCTTCTACGTCCGGGACCCCTCGGGCCAGCCGGTGGACATGAAGACCGTCGAGGGGCTCCGGGGTCAGTTTGGCCAGACCGCCATGCTCAACGTCAAGAAGGTGAGTGTGCCTGCTGCGGCGGTGGCCAGAGCGCCCGAGCCGAGATCCAGCGGCGGCATTGTCAGGAACAGCTTCTTCTCCTTCGGCAGCCTCTTCGCGAAACTCCGGGCCTGACATGCTGGGTGGTCAGGCGATTCAACTCCCATTGTGTGTAGCTGGTGTAGAAGTAATGACCTGGAGAACTAGGGTAGTGGGCTAGTGGGGTGGGACTTGGAAGGGGGAGATAGAGAGAGACAGCAAGTGTATCTCTATGTGGCAGCTGTGGTGGTTGTACAGTTCATAAGGAGCCTCAACCAGAATGGTGGTTTTCTGTGGATGCAGACTGCTTGTTAAGGGTTCATCCCATCTGTGCAAAATTTCATCCAACATGCTCATCTGTTGAAACTGTCTCTGCATTTGGCTCTGCATGACTTCCAACCTTCACCCATGTTTGAAACAGGAGCACTTGCACCATTCTCTAATGCTAAGAAGTCTCATTGAAGAGAACAAGCTACTATTCCCGTATATTCTGACAATGACAGCCGGTGTATGAACTTACAAAATATTTGCAGACAGAATACAGTACGCCCGACAAAAGGATCAAAAGTCGATGTTCATACCTGAATTTCCCATATCATTTTAGGATCAGAAATGGATTTTTACAAGCACTTGTTCTTTTCCTTCTTTTTTTTTTTTGACAACATCAATAACAACCAATTACATAAGCACAACACCATTCAGTTGGATCTATTTCAAAAAAGGAGTGGAGGTCTACTGTTCATGGGAGAGAAAATGAGGATCTCTGATCTGTTGGTCTGATCACCAGAGCTCAAGTAGCATCTACATGTGCATCCTTAAGGCAAAAGATGGCAACATATGATCCATAATTCACACTGTTCTGAATCATATGCTTGACAAAAGTCACGAACCTTTGGAACATCCGTTGGTACCTGCCTCTTTAGGACTCATTTGCGGGGCTCGAAATCATCGTCAACATCATAAGCTGGGTTGCATAAGCATCGGAACAGCCTGCCGATTCCCTGCACCACAAACATACAAACTTTTTACTGAAGATTTCAACACATAAAATCATTGAATATATAACAATTACACGGGTGGCTGGACAATTGCCTGAGTAAATGCAGGAGTCCGGTATGGCACTGTCCGAGCCAGGTCATCGTCTGAACTTTCATCTGAGCTGCTGTCATCGTCAAGAACTGTTCGTTTTGATGGTCCTGATGGACCTGGTGCTGGTGCTGGTGCTGGTGCTGGCGCTGGCAGTGCCTCCTTTTCCCTCTATTCATGTTTTAATTGACATTGTAAATGACAGTTTTATTGGTCTAACTGTTGATGTAGCACATATAGCTATATAAATTGCATTAACGAATAGGCAATCACTGTACCTGAAATATTTTCCCCAGAATTCTCAAGGCCGTTGCTCGGGCCTTCAGATCCTCTTTCTTGACATTGTTTTCGTATAGCACCTAAAGAACAAACTTGTCAAATTAAATAAGATTGATTTGCTGATAATTTGAACAGATAAACCTGGAATAGAGACTATCTGTAATCCAGACAGTTGTCGCACTTTTTTTAGTTAAAGGAAATTTTATTCTGAAGCTACGAACACATACTGCTCATACTTTATACAAATTGGATACCTCAAGACACATACCATTTCACAAACATGCAATAGAGTCATTTCAATATCCACAACATTCAGCTTCCACAGTGAGCTCATCATCAGGTCCTTGTTCATCCTCATCTGCAAGTCGACATCCTGCTCTGTGGCATTGCTATCCTTGTTACTCTGCCGGCAGGCCTCCTCTTGCAACTGCAACAGCTGCAGGGCCCCTGCATTTCTCCTTTTGCCCCCTCATCAGTCAGCAATTTTAATCATCAGAGCACAAGCTGCTACAAGAAAAATGTTTTTCACCTTTCGCTGCTGTGATCTGCGACTTCCACAGATGGCCCTTGTTCCTCACCCACTCGGCCACAAATGGCACTCCTAGGTACACGACCTTCTTGCCAAGCTCCTTTGCTGCCTGTCGAGAATAGATGTATCCAATGGTGCGAAGAATATCCAACCCAGATGCTGTGAATGTCCTTCACAATGAGTTGAATTTGCAAGAACATATAAAAAACAAAAATCGTTTACTAGGATCAGAAGACTGACTAGTGCTTGAGAGCCTCTTTGCCTCAGCTTCAGCACGGTTAGCAAATCCTTCTTTGTCTCCACGAACATACTGAGAGAGGAATTCCTTGAGGAATCTAGCTAGCTTTTCCTCTCTTTCCCTTTGTACATTCTTGATCACAATAAAATAAAGTGAAACCAACAGCATCACATCAAAATTTGAAGTACTACAGTATCATCAGTAGAGATAGAGGTCATTGTTTTTACTTAGTCAGCTAACCTTGAGCCTATCCTGAAGCTTTTCAGGGCTGTCATTATCGTTTGTCAACTCCGAGGAAGCCATTGTTGCCATAGCAAGATGACCAATGTAGTCCTCGAACAGCTCGCTCCCGAAAAGAAGGGTAAACACCACAGTACCATCCAGTATGTTCTCCCTAGGGGGAAAAAAAGAAAAAGTTGGACAATCAGTATTGATCCAACATAACATGACCACCATATCAAGATTTAGCTCCACTTACTACTAGTATATAAGAGTTCTAAAGTACAGATTGCTACTGAGTTATATCATTCTCCCATTTTTATTTTTATTTTAATTTTTGGAAAATACCATCATGGCAACTATGGTATCTACCTGGATATGCTGTTCTTGCCGTAGCCGTCGTAGGCCTTCCTCTGCAGAGGGTCACTCAGCACCTGGTAAGCCTCTCCAAGAGCCTAGGAATCATCCACAGAAAGAAAAAAAAATCTCAGCTTGTCAGTACATCATACATCTACTCCACTGAATCAAGTCGCTATCCAACAAGAACATGGATTGAATCAAGCTGCAGTGAGAACCTGGAACTTCTCGGCCGCGTGTGGGTCGTTGGGATTCTTGTCAGGATGCACCTGTCTCGCCTGAACAAAGAAACGGAATAATAACCCCTAACAACACATGAAGATATACAGTACTTTCCGAAATAAGCAGGAACCATAAGGCATTTGCTGTTTTTGGAGCTAGGAACCGAAAAATTCAGCAGAAGCGGCAGAGAGCAAGAAAACCGGGGCACGGGGGAGCAGAAGATTAGGCGGACCTTGATGTAGTAGGCCTTGCGGATCTCGTCGTCGGATGCGGCGGGGCAGACGCCGAGCACGTCGTAGTACTCCGTCTCCTTCGCCATCGCCGGCGGTGCTGCTCCCTCCTAACCAAGAACGCCTAAGCAAGATGCAGGAGGCCTGCAGCCGAGCAAACCATGGACAGACACAGGAGACCGAGAGGGAGGAGCAGGCGACACAGCTGACTGAGCCAGATGGAAGGAAGGAAGAGAGAAAAGGCGCATCATTCATGGCGCGGGGAAGGAAAGCAGGAGCCCGTCCCCACAGGCCCATCTTTCCAGTGATGCGCACGCAGCGGCGGCAGAGCTGGGCAGCGCGAGGTGCGCGGGGCGTGGCGACGCAGCCAGCTGCCAGCCGCGGCGGAAGAGAGAATCCCTTCCCTTAAACAAATGCCTGCGACGCGCCGGCCGGCGCGAGGTGATGGTGGACCTGCAAGGCTTTCAACTACAACTAGTGATCTCCCTCCCTCCCTCTTTTCTCCTTGGATTAGTGGATCAAGAATTCAAGATCAAATGATTACCACTACAGCTACTTTTCTCCCATCCATTTTTTTTCTCTCTCGTCTGCTTTGATTCACAATCAATCGAAATCTTTTCGTGTTGTTTACCTCGCCTTTCTTTGATTTCCTCTTTTTTTTATTGTTTGTTAGAATTTTTTTTCTCCGAAAATTATTTGTTAAGTCTTGTTTCTTTCACTTTCTGCTGCTGTCTTTCGCTTTTGCCTCCCTTCTCCAGTGTCAGCTAACAGATGCTACGAATGGGGTGTATGATTATGGCTTGTGGTCGCCGCATTGCTTGCGCAGTGCCAGGAGTAAATAAATCATGTTAACTTATCAATTTAATTTTTTTATCAGTTTATTTAAGACTTTCAGATAGAGGATGTTACGGCTCATAAAAGGAAAAGCAGATGTTATACAACCTTCATCCTAAAAAGAATGCAACTATAAGTTGCTTGCTACGAAAAATGGTTCATGTTTGATTAAACTTTTAATAAAAAATATTCATATTTATAACTTTAAATTAATTTATTATAAAAATATATTGTTAATATAATAATATTTATTTAATATCATAACACATTGATAGTTTTTAATTTAAATTAGTCAAACTTAAGCTACTAAAATATAATACTATGTTAGAATTACACTCTTTCTAGAACGAAGGTAGTGTCAATCAAAGCTCATTTCAAGTTTCAATAGTTGTTGGTTGGTACTTGGTAGAAACTAATCTATTATATTTATTTAGCCCTTGTTTACTTCCACCCAAAATCCAAAAACTTTTCAAGATTCCCCGTCACATCGAATGTTTAAACACATGCGTGAAGTATTAAATATAAACGAAAATAAAAACTAATTGCACAGTTTGGTCGAAATTTACGAGACGAATCTTTTGAGCCTAGTTAGTCCATAATTGGACAATAATTACCACAAACAAACGAAAGTGCTACAGTGTCTCGAAAAAATTTCGGGAACGAACTAAACAAGGCCTTACTTTTATAAGAGGTTTATTTTGTTTGTGGAGAAAGATACCGTGTGTCGTGATAAATCTTACATCAGAGTTTTATTGTTGCTTAGTGGGTAGAGAAAATGCCACAATACATGCAAGATAGTCATAGTTGGTGTGGGGAATGATAAGACACTCAGCTGCTAGCAAGGTTTTCTAGACAATAGAGAGATTCTAATGCCTTGTTTAGTTCATTTCCAAAACCAAAAACTTTTCAAAGTTTCTCGTCACATCGAATTTTGTGGCACATGCATGGAACATTAAATATAGATGGTAACAAAAACTAATTGCGCAGTTTACCTGTAAATTGTGAGACAAATCTTTTAAACCTAGTTACTCTATAAATAGACAATGTTTATCAAATAAAAACAAAAATGCTACAATATTGAAATACAAAAACTTTTCGGATCTAAACAAGACAATTAGCTTTGTCACTATATACTTACTTCAGGCACCAGATAACACTTGATCTGCTAAGCACTGTTGGTCTACGGCTCTACGTTGTATCGAGATGTGGGGGATTACAAGGAACGGATAACGCTGATACCACCTAGTACTTCCTATCTCTCAATCATAGGATATGAGATAAATAAGTACTATTAAATTAATTATAAAATATATTAGTATAATAAATTTATTTGAAAATATAAATCTCATTAAACTTAGATAAATTTAAGAGGGAGGGAGTACATCAGCCACGAGTGGCACGTACGGTGAACGATTACGGGTCTTCTCAGAATATGCACGTGGAGCTGCCTTTGCACTTTGGGTCTTTTTAGTTCACTAAAAACAAAAAACTTTTCAAGATTTCGTTACATTGAATTTTGCGGTATATGTATGAGACATTAAATATAGACAAAAATAAAAAACTAATTACATAATTTACCGATGAATATTTTGAGCCTAGTTAGTCCATGATTAGATAATAATTATCAAATAAAAACAAAAATGCTATAGTACCCAAGATCTAAAAATTTTTGCAACTAAACAATGCCTTGGTTCACGCTACTGTGGTCTTGTTTAGTTCCAAAATATTTTTAAAAAATAGGTACCGTAGCACTTTCGTTTGCCAACTAAGTTTAAAAGATTCGTCTTGTAAATTATAGACAAATATATAATTAGTTACTTTTTTATCTATGTTTAATACTTCATCTATGTATTGCAAGATTAAATATTATGTTGTCCGTTTTGCAGAATAGATAAGAAAATAAACACTACCAGTTGTATGTACTACCGTCGATCACAGCCCTGCACCCGGCCAACTCCTGAACTCTCGCTCCAGCCTGAGATGTGTCTGTCAAGAGTATGAAAATTTGTTAGGTGTGACATTGAATATTTATTCGGATACTAATAAAAGAAACTAATTACATAACTTGTTTGAAAACGGTAAGATAAATTTATTAAACCTAATTAAGTCACTATTAGCATATGTAGATTACTATAACACTTAAGGCTAATCATAGATTAATAGGCTTAAAAAATTTGTCTCGTGATTTCGAACCAAACTATTCTCTCCATTCCAAATTGTAAGTCATTCCAACAATCTTGGAGAGTCAAAGCATTTTCACGTTTGACCAAAATTATAGAGAAAAATACTAAGACTTGTAACGTAAAGTGAGTATACTATAAAAATATAATTAAGAAAAAAATCTAATAATACTTAGTTAGTACCATAATAATAATTATTTTATAATATAAATTTAGTCGAATTTAGAAAAGTTTGACTCTCTAAGATTCTTGAAATGACTTACAATTTGGGATGGAGGGAGTATGTAATTAATTGGTTTTTTTATCTATATTTAATTTTATATATATGTCTAAAGAATTGATGTGATGGTTGAAAATTTTGGTGGAAAAACAAGGCCCGATGTGTCTCGGTGTCTGTCAGTGTCAGCCTACGCCCGTGGGCCAACACGACACGAGGCAAATTCGATGGGCCAAGGTTTTGTTTAATTCATTTTAAAAATCAAAAACTTTTTAAGATTTTTTTTATTACATCGAATCTTCAGTATTAAATATAGATGAAAACAAAAACTAAATACACAGTTTTACCTGTAAATTGCGAAATAAAATTTTAAAATCTAATTAGTCTATAATTGAATAATATATTTA
>Ga0182004_10005845_pt1 | contig 10025 bp, 8 predicted proteins | sample Sormic07211540_1_FD_120479 | JGI IMG/M metagenome (GOLD analysis project Ga0182004, IMG submission 120479) | Endophyte microbial communities from Sorghum bicolor roots, Mead, Nebraska, USA - 072115-40_1 MetaG | ecosystem: Host-associated > Plants > Roots > Unclassified | place: USA: Nebraska... | reverse complement strand
GGTGGTGGTGGACCGGCCGATATATGCAGGTGTGGGCGGAGCAGGCGCTGTACGCGATGATCATCGGCAACATGATCAGCACCATCATCGCCGGGCCGGCCGCCGCCGCGGTTCTGCGCAGGGAAAAGGAGGAGTACAGGACCAGGCACCAGGCCATGGAATCGTTGGGCGCACAGCAGGAGCTGCGCATGCTCGTCTGCGCCCACAGCGCGCACGCCGCGCCCGGCGTCCTCAGCCTGGTGGAGCTCCTGGTGATCACGCCCCAGGAGCAACCCGCCGTCCCAGTCCTCCATTTCTTCGAGGCTCCCCCCGACCGATCCGCCCGGACGCCGTACCACCAGCAGTCGCGGGCCGACGAAGCCGCCGAGAGGAAAGGCGGGCCCGATCCCGTGAGGCAGATGAACATGGTGGTCGACGTGTTCTCCAAGACGACGGGCATCTTCTTCCGCCAGATCGACGTGGTGAGCCTCGGCGCGTCCCGGGACGCGGCCGTCGTCTGCCGCGGCGCGGAGGAAGCGCATGCCGGCCTGCTCCTCCTCCACTGCTACAAGGAGCAGCGGTTCGACGGCAAGATGGCGTGCCGCCTCGAGGAGCGGTGGAAGCTGAACCACGACGTGCTGGAGCGGGCGCCCTGCACCGTGGGCCTCCTCGTGGACCGCCCGTACCGGTGCAGCGGCACCAGCTTCCGGACGCCCATCGGCATCGCCCCGGAGACCGGGAGGACGCTCGTGCACCCGTGCAGCGACCGGACGGTGACGCACGTGATCGCCGCCGTGTTCCTGGGCGGTCCCGACGACCGCGAGGCGGTGTCGTTCGCGTGCCGGCTCGCGGAGCACCCGGCCATCGGGCTGACGGTGTTCCGGTTCGTGAAGCGCAGCACGTACGACACCGTGACGTCCTGCGCCTCCCGCGCCGCCGCGGCGGCGGCGGACGACGAGCTGGACGTGCCGTTCCAGGAGGGCGACGTGGACGAGCGGTTCCTGTGGCGGTTCTACGAGAACTACGCGTCGCGGGAGCTGGCCATGTACGTGGAGAAGGTGGTGGAGAGCCCCGCGGACGTGGTGGAGACGCTGGAAGGGATGGCCGGGATGTTCTCGCTGGTGGTGCTGGGGAGGGGCGGGCGGCAGCCGGTGGAGCTGATGGCCGGGCTGGAGCGGTGGTCGGAGGCCGGCAGCGAGATAGGGCCCGTGGGAGAGATCCTGGCGTCCAACGAGTCGCTGGAGATGGGCTCCGTGCTCGTCATGCAGCAGCACACGGTGGCGACCTCGCCGCCGCCGTGCCAATGAATTGAAGTCAGATTTCACAGGACAGCAGCAGAACAGCTTGTGTATACTTAGATTTCTGGAGTAGGAAAAAAAAAGGATTTTCTTTGGATGCCCTTTCTCTTCAGTTTCAGAGTAGTGGATATCTTACAGAATTGGACTTTCTGTATTGTGGACGTTTAATTTGTATGAAAACAGTTTTCCTTCAGGGCTTGAAACTGAACGGTTGATCTGACAAATAGATATCCGAATCATATTCTGAACTCCAATAGCACAGCATATATTTCAGTAGTCATATTCGGAAAATGTGTAAATACATTCGGAATTGTCTCCAACCCTGACAATCAGAAATGAATCATACAAGCCGACTGATCCATCTGAAAACTCTGAAGCAGATTTTGGAAACAATAGCGCCACAAACTGCACTAGCCTGCTCCCTACACACTGAACCTGACCGAGTATCTGATATCAGTTGGTGTTGAATTGAAAAGAACCTCTGCATCAAAAGCATCAACGAAACTGAAATTGACAGTTGATTGTTTAGTTGATGAACTGCTAGTTCACTTTCAGAAAACCGATTAAGATCAAACTGGAGACGCTATCAAAGTTCCCATACTTTTGGCCCACATGTAAGGGCCCAAGTCGGCACACAAACTGAATTGTCTCCAGTGTGATTTGAGGTTTCTCTCAGTTTCCTACATTTATATTCCCACCCAGCAACTGAGTTATAAGTTGAATTGTGATTGAATCTGTACCCAATTTTATACTGAAGAGGATCCATTTTTACGTTACATGTTATGCTCCAAATCTTACACTATTGTATCACATCATTATCATTAAACATTAAACAGATGAGACAATAATATGATGGCAGATTCTAGAAAACACAACTGGAGCCCTGCTCCCTAAACACTGAACCTGACAAGCATCAACCAAGTTTTTCAATTCAATTCAACTGGGAAAAATCACAACAAAAACGAAATAAGAAATCACAATTGATTATTTAGTTGATTAACCAACTATTTACAGCTGCCATCGATTATTTAGTTGATGAACCACCTATTTTATAATAGAACATACAACAAGATCAAACTAGACAAACAATCAAAATCTTAATATTGTTTTGGTAGGGGTGTGCCAGGCTCAAGCAATAGTGCAACGCTAGAGCGACACTTGAAGCCCTAGTAGCAAGCTACCATAATAGACTTCTCCCCAAGAAAAATAAATTTAACATCATTGTGAGACATTGTCTCACATATCAGATATTATAAACTGATAAGAACAGATACTACACTTGATCTTAGCCAAAAGGCCGAGAAAGGTTGCGCCTTCCTTGGTTTTATTTCCACTTTCACCGTTACATGTGCTGTTCATCCACGGTGTGGTACTAAGTATATTGCTAAGGCGTTTGTAATCTGGGATATAGAGAAGTACCGGGGCTTTATTGGGCCGCCAAATATGACTGGCCCACTAACCAAGGAATCGGATGGAAGGCCCGTCTGTTATTTTCGATTCCCGGACCTGGAGCAGCGTTGTACGCGGTGTTTGCGACGGCGCCGGCGCCGGCGCCCGGCGATTGGTGTCTGCGGGAAGGGGCGGGCGGATGGGGGAGGGGCGAAGAATCTTTGCGACTGTGCATACCGATGAGAGGGCGTCCCTCCTCCCTCTCCCTCCCTCCCTCCCTCCCTCCCTCCCTCCTTACTTCATTGTATTGAGTGGTACTATTCTCACATTTGCTTGGCTACTAGTATAGTCTCCGCATTGTCTCTTCTAGTACGATGAGCTGATAACTGCACACATGGGTGTAGTTGTTTAGAAATTAAGATTTAGTAAGATAAAGTCATATTAGGTATCCTCCATCAGTTATTTCTGATTCCGGTTTACTTTCTGAACATTCAGCAATTAGTTGAGTTTGGGTATGAACTAATTTCGCGTGTTAGGAATTGGGACCATATGTAGCACCAAACTGAATCAGCCAGTCTAACAGTTAGCATTTTCACGCGCTGGAGCTGAATCTGAACAAAATTTCTTCATTACAGATTAGAACTCTGCGCTCTGTAGTACCCCATGTAAATAGTTTGATTTACTGTTGCCATTATAAGTAGAGGGCTAACGAAAAAGGAAAGCTGCTATTCTAGAGTACTAGACCATTGCCAACTCAGATTTTACAGTGCAAACATCATAGTATTTTCTTTGGTAGGTTCTACATCAAACACTACTTTATTGTCTCAATGGCGATCTTGATTCCTTCTTTTCTAATCACAGTGTGATTGTCTTTACATGCTTCCATCTGTACATCCTCAGTGTACCATTGGAAAAACATCGCACAAAAACCGTGCTCCAAGGTACTTCTGGGAAAAAAAGATGGAAGGGAAAAAAGAGAGGAAACAAGCTCCAAGCTTTGGATATCTTCATCTTCAGGAGCTGCACACAGCAAATTGCTGGTTCACTCCATTGGGTGGTTGCACCATCCTGCTTGTGTGGTGGCAAGGCAACACTATGGAACTGAGGAGCGCCTTCTCAACATCTTCAGAGGTTTCTCTCCTTAGCAAACACATCACATACTCCATCACTGCTGTATCACAAGGCAGTGTGATCCTCCCATCACTTGTGAACCCAAACTCTTCTTGCGACAGCTTCAGGAGCTCTACAAAGACTGCCGTGTGGAGGTAAGAAAGGGGGATCTCAAACCGCTTCCCATCAGAAGAGTAGACGATGCAGTTGCCCTTCCCTGCAACTACGCTGCTGCAGGATGGGTTGATTTCCTTTTTCGCTGCTGTGACCCTTCTTCGCCCAACTGCACCCATTCCCTGCATCTTCTTTGACAATTGAGCTAGCTTCTTGGAGCTGATCATGTTGCTACCTGGCTTTGCCTAACAAGGAGATGAACTCCTGTATTTGAGATGAAATGATGAGAGACGATCTGAGTTGTGTGTGGTGATGGTTTGTGTCAGTGATCATGTATTTATAGGGCACATATGTGGTAGGATCTGTGAGGGTTTGCATCTTGGTCTCAGCTGTCACAAATGCCAAGCTGGCAAGGGACAAGCCCATGAGCTTCCTTGGTGAGATGTTCATATCAATCGTTAGGAGATTCAATGCATAGCAGCACAGGACCATTGTTTCTCACATGGTGGAGCCATCTTTACTGGCTTAGTATGTGATTGTTCCTGCCTACCAGGGTGGGCCTAATTTTGACTTAATGGTGTTAGGATTGTAGAGTGTTTTATGTATACATTAGTAAAGTCCTTTTCTATATGCACTCATGTACTCCTATATATTGCTCCCATGGGATTATTATTCAATACAAGAGCTGTTCATAACAAATGTTATAAAACGCTGGGTCCAGTTTTTCCAGTTTGCATTTCCTGAGATATTAAATGTGATAACAACTCGTTTTTTTAAAAAAAGTGATAACAACTTACGTTCCCTTGTATATAGGTTCAATTAATCCTATCCTATGTTGTTTGATGAGTATTACATTGCCAAATGTGGTAAATTTCTCTGCCATTTACATTTTATTTGCAGAAACTATTTCATGCTGCCTTTGCTGATTTTTCTCCTCTTTTTTCCAGCAACTGCAAGTTTGCAACATAATGGAAACAAGATAACAAGGTTGCAAATCAGCAAAAACACTACCTTGAATTTTTTTTACATCTATATAGAATTTTTACCAGCCAGTATTTAGCTATATAAACTTCTTGCTTAGAGCTCCTGCTTAGGCCCTGTTTGGGACGAAGGTGTGTATAAGTGGGCTGTGTATAAGCGGAATGCGGCTCTCTGCCCGCGATTTGCATTTTGGCCGCTCCCCGTTCATCAGCCCGCTTTTCACGTAGCTAGCGCGCGGCCATCCACCGCGCGTCAAACGCGGACCGTTCGGTGGGATTTTTTCGCGTTTTCCACTGAAATGTGCTGCTGATGCGGAACCAAACAGGGCCTAGCATATCTTTTGCTAATTTTCTGCCTATATGGCCAGTTTAAAACTGATGGCCTGTGGGTGAGGTTGGGGATAAGATATTGTAATAAGGTCCATGTGGTTTCAATAAATAAAATGGTTTATGACATTTGTGCAGTAGTTATTGATGTGTCTAGTTGGCAAGCTGCAAGGCCATGGATCTGTTAATGTAATGTTTGCTACAGTGAAGGCAATGCGATTATGAATCCAATATTTCTGGGCCAAATTTTGGTGCGCCGCGGTCCTTGCAGGGACCATAGTAGGGGCTTGGTAGTTGTATAGTTGAATCAGTATTCTGTTCTAGTGGCTCCGCGTTCAATATAATCATTCATCAATCATCTTGGTCCCAACTCTTTTGAACATAAGGGCATATTTATAAAAATAATTATGTTGACGACGACCACAGAAAAGGCTATCTAGGATGCTTCATGAGTCCTTCCTCAGCTGATGATGAGAGAGCTACAATGGTCAAGAGACATGAGGGAAACATGTAGGGTCCTGAGTTTCAAGAAGTAGCCTCCTTTGTTAGTTGTGTAAGGAGAACTGGAGATGTCAATAGGCTACATGCTTTTGGCAACATTAATTCAGTTAGGACGGTGCTGGATGGTTCAACTAACTTGCTCGACAATCTCTTATCTCCATTGTATGTTGTGTCCCTGTTAGTCAACAACATCTCACATGCCCTCAATTTCCTTTGTTTCTTCCTGCCATTCCTTGTAGGTCTCTTCAAGAAGACTGCAGTTATCTGAATAACATTTTGGCCATTTCTTTTCTAAATCGTATGTACTTTGACCAGTGTTGTATGATACTCCTTATGAGTTATGACAATATTTTTGCGTTGAAATAAGCTTATCTCACGTGCATACATAACTCCACTCCAGCTCTCAACTCATCTATGCCCTTTTTCTGATGTGAAAAAAGTATATTCTTCTTTTAGAGTTTTCAGATGATACTTTATAACATATTTTGATCCTGTAATGTATAATTCTTTTCTCCAACATTTCAGGAGTTTTTTCAGTAAATCTCAAGTGGAATAGTATTATCAAGGGATCAAGATGGTTACCTTCTCTGGATCATATGTTAGAATGGTCAGTACATGAACACAGGAAACCTACCAACTTACATGTTGGAATTGTATGCACAGGTAATGCACACATACATTGTAACTTGCATACAAATATTCATTTATACAATGTTGCGTTGGATTTTACTCTTTGTAATTGTGCAATAAGGCAACTAAGCCATTGGTATAGTCCTAGTCCAATACTATGTATTGTTATATCCATTAGGATGTAGTAACTTGAGTCAGGAAAAACAAGACTTGCTACTAGTTAACTCTGATTTACATTTATTATAGCAAATATAAATCTGGTTAGGACTTAGAATGATGCATCTTGGTTCAAATAACAACATATTTTTGGGTAGGACTTGTCTGGTTGATTTGAATAAATTGAGTCAAGAAAAAGGACTTCCACTAGATCTTTGGTTAACTGGAGTCAGTATTTATTTCAATGCAAGCTTGATTCCTCCTTTTCTAATCACGATGTAATTATTTTTACATTCCATTTGTACAACCACAGTATACCATAGAAAAACGTTACACAAAAACCGTGCTCCATGGTACAGCTGGGCAAAAAAGATGGAACGGGAGAAAATAAAAGGAGAGAAAACAAGTTCAAAGCCCTGGTGTCTTCATCTTCAGGAGCTAGACAGAGCAAATTGGTGGTTAAATCCACTGGATGGTTGCACCATTCTGCTTTGATGGTGGCAAGGCATCACTATGGAACTGAGTGCCTTCTCGACATCTTCGGAGGCTTCTCTCCTCAGCAAACACATCACATACTCCATGACGGCTGTATCACAAGGAAGTGTGATCCTCTCATCACTTGTGTACCCAAACTCTTCCTGTGACAGCTTGAGGAGCTCTGCAAAGACTCTTGTGTGGAGGTAAGTGAGGGGGATCTCAAACCGCTTCCCATCAGAAGAGTAGACAACGCAGTTGCCCTTCCCTGCAACTACGCTGCTGCAAGATGGATCCTTGTCGACTGTTGTGACCCTTCTTCGCGCAACCGCACCCATTCCCTGCCACTTCTTGGACAGTTGAGCTAGTTTCTTGGAGCTGATCATGGTGGTTACTTGCCTTTCTATCAAGGAAACAGACTCCTGTCTTTGCGATGAAATGGTCAGAATTAGTTCGATTTGTGTGTGGTGATGGTTTGTTTCACTGATCATGTATTTATACAGGTACATATGTGGTAGAACAGGGGAGGGTTTGCATCTTGGTCCCAGGGTCTCAGCTATCATAAATGGCAAGCTGGCAAGGGACAAACCCATGAGCTTCCCTGGTGAGATGTTCCTATCTATGGTTTGGAAATTCAATGCACTGGACCATAGTTTTGCACATGGTGGAGCCATCTTTCCTGGCTTGGTATGCGATCGCTTCAGCCTACTGGAGTGGGCCTAATTTTGACTCGATGGTACAAATTGTTGGGTCCAGTTTTCGTGGAAAGGTCTAGTTTTTCCATTTTGCCTTTTTTTTTTCTGAGATATAAACATGATTGCTGACTTACTCACCCCTGTTATACAGGGTCAGTTCACCCAATCCTGTGTTGTTTGATGAGGATTAAATATTAAAGATGTACATTCCTCTGCCCCTTGTGATTTTATTTGCAGATTATTTTGCATTTGCAGAATTCCATCTTGTCCCTTTTCCAGTGTGTTCAGTGCAACGGAAACAAGATAAAAATGGTTGCGAATTAGCCAACACATTTTCTTGAAAATTGTTCATATCTAATGTACAAATTGACTGGCCAGTTTGGCTACCTTGCTTCTAGTATACTCCCTCCATACCATAAATAAAAATCGTTTTGGAAAAGGTTTGGGTCAAACATTGGGAATATAAATCATGAATAACTTTTAAGTTGTTTAGTTTGAAAATGTGAAAATTATATGAATAGATTTCTTTTGAAAAATACTTCGTAAAAACATACATATACCACTTTTCGATAAAAATAAGAAATCAAAGTTAGGCTTTGGAGATCGTGTTGTTGTCCTAAACGACTTTCTTTATGGGTATGGAGGGAGTATAAAGTAAATGCGTAAAGCTCCTGATTAGAGGTTTAGACTAGAGTGTATCTTTTGCTTATTTGCTACTAGATGACCAGTTTAAGAATACAGGTCTATGTATAATTTTGGGAACCAAGGATAGTCAATAGTCATTATTTTGTTGAATAAATAAATATATAGAGGTGACAACAAATATGTCATGGTTTTAATAAAATAAAATAAAATAGTCCATGGCTTTTGCATAGTAGTTATTGATGTGCCTAGTTGGCAAGCAGCAAGAGTTAATTCAATGTTCTCTACAATGAAGACAGTGTGGTTATGAATCTGATGTTGCTGGGCCAAATGTAGGTGCACCGCGGTGCTTGCAGAGGCCATAGTAGGGACTTGGTAGTTGGATGATTGGATCTGTATTGTAGCAGTGGCTCCGCGTTGAATTTAAGCACTTGGCAATAATTTTAGTCCCAAAGCTTGTTAACATAAGGGCAGATTTATGATAGGAATCACTTGGAGAGAGACCATATAAAAGATTATGTACTCCCTCCATACTGAAAAACTTGACGTTTAGGACATGATTGTGGTAACCAAGGAGTGATTAATTGAAGGTTAGTTTTCCATGTCTGCTCCTAATAAATACGGTTACGGGTGTTCATGTACAAGAAAGTAAATCGTCCCAACTGGCTATTGCATGGGGTTTTGAGAGTTTCGAGCTGAGTTCGAACCCCAGTGGCTGCGTCAAAAATGCTAGCCTCGACACCACAGCGACAAGTTTTACGAAAACGATCAATGGACCTAGAACGACTGGTTTTTCAGTATGGAGGGAGTATGATGTTTCGTGAGTCCTTCCTCAGCTGATGGCACAAGAGCCGTACATTGGCCGAGAGACATGAGGGAAGCATGTAGGGTCCTGAGTTTTAAGAAGTAGCTTCCTTTGTTAGTTGTGGAAGGAGACCGGACATGTCGACAGGCTACAATCCTTTTGCCAACATTAATTTCAGTTAGGACAGTGCTTGTTGGCTGAAACAACTTGCTCGGCAATTTCTTATCGGCATTGTGCATTGTACTCCAGCAAATTAGTCACCAGCATCTCTAGTGTCCCATTTCTTCGTTCCTTTGGGCCATTCCTAATAGCTCTCTACAACTACATTAACGCTGCAGCTATGAGAGCTGTCTGAATTCATTTGGTCGAGTTCTTTTAGAAATTGCCATACTATCACCTATGTTTTGTATGGAGAACCTTAGAAACATATTTTTACGTTGAAATAAGATTACCTCATTGTCAAGGTCCTCAAGACCTAGGGTAGGAGGACCGCGGCTACGGAGTTCGTAGCCTCTGTCCGTCGATGAACTCCGCACGCTCGGCCAAGGATGTCGTCGATGAACTCCGCACGCTCGGCCAAGGACTGTGCCACAGCCGGCACCCTGGTTGCCCCCTGTTCGTAGGAGCGCAGGGAGGGCGGGTCGCGCCCGTACACAACGCGGAACGGCGTCTCCCGCAGCGACGACTGAAAGGCGGTGTTGAAGACATATTCCGCCCATGGCAGCCAGCGCAGCCAGTCGCGTGGCCGGTCACCTGTCAAACAGCGAAGGTACATCACAATGACCTTGTTAGCGGACTCCGACTGCCCGTCGGACTGTGGGTGGAACGCCGAAGACATCTGCAGCTTTGTGCCGCTCAAACGCAGCAGCTCCCTCCAGAAGTTGGAGGTGAACACCGGGTCACGGTCGGAGACGATGGACTGCGG
>Ga0182004_10005844_pt1 | contig 10026 bp, 9 predicted proteins | sample Sormic07211540_1_FD_120479 | JGI IMG/M metagenome (GOLD analysis project Ga0182004, IMG submission 120479) | Endophyte microbial communities from Sorghum bicolor roots, Mead, Nebraska, USA - 072115-40_1 MetaG | ecosystem: Host-associated > Plants > Roots > Unclassified | place: USA: Nebraska... | reverse complement strand
GGAAGTAGACGTCGTCCCCGACGACGGCGCTGGGCTTCCGCATGACATGGGAATTGGAGGGTAGATGTGCCGAGGCGACCCAGGCAGCGGCCTCCGAGCAGTAGAGGCGCGCCCGCACGCCGGTGTCCTCCCCCAGTGCGAAGTAGTCCATCCCCGCCAGCACGACGCGGAACGGGCCACCGCTGTCGCGGCAGCAGTGGAGGTGGTCGCAGCCGCAGCCGTAGCCGCCGCGCGCGGTGCCGCAGAGCACTGCCACGTTGTAGTACCCCGGGAGCAAACCGGGGTCCGGCAGCGCCTGGTGGTGGCTGGTGACGGGGTCCCACACGACGAGGTTGATCCCTCCTGGCGAAGAGCGCGAGGAGGACGCGGCCGTGGCGGCAGTCGAGGACCTCCCAGTAGATGCAGTCGAACAGACCCCTGTGAAACGGGGAGGCGGATGAGGTTGGGGAGAAGCGAGGGGCCCTGGCGTCGTGGAGATTGATCGTGTTGCGATCATGAGAGCTGCGGGAGCGTGGGCATGGGTGAGATGACGCGAGGTGTAAGGTCGTGATCATACTTCTAATCTGGGCCGTCTAATCTGTAGGACATAGGTTTTGAGTCGTTGATTGGGATTTGCCTGGAGAAGATTTCAATTATAGTAGAGATGTTTTGTCACAGAAAAAAAACAAATACCTTTATATCTTTCTCTTTTTTTGTTGCAGTAAATAAAAAATTAAAAGAAGGTTATTTGACAAAAATAAAAATGTATTTAATGATGAATCTAATGTGGTAGATCAAAAATAATTGTAGGTTGGTCTATAACCTTTGAGTCCGTGATCAAGCGGAAACAATATTATTTGACAAAAAGTAAACATGTTATTTGGGAGGAATGGAGCAGAAAAGATAAGCTATGGTTAAAAAATGATGTCTAGAGTTACCTATAGACCTGCAAATAAGCCATGGTTTTTTTTTAAAAAAAAAGATGTCTAGAGTGGATTTTATACAACTCCAAGAAACTACAGTTTAAGGAATATTATGGTTTTCAAAATGGTCAAGTTTGATGTACCGAAACAATTCATGGTGCTCTAAGGAAACTAAACTATTTTACAAAAAACCTTGGTATTATATTTTTCTAAAAAAACTCCCAAAAAAATTTGCATCTGAAATTCTGAATAGGGCCTAAAACAAACTTTTGTGTGGGGGTGTTGTGTGTCATTTGAAGCCAGGAAGAAGGAAAGGCAGCAGGACCCCCACACACCATGCATTTTATGCTGTACGTAGGGCTGGATCTTGATGCGTCATGCGAGTGCGGCGTGCAGGCCTTGCTCGTCACCGCGGCTTCGTGACACGAGTGTCCCTGGCTGTCGTCAATTGAGTGGAGTGTGGAGTGGACCGGCGGCCTTCCATCTCCAAGAGTAAACGCCTTCTATCTGTGGCGCCTGCTGCAAGCTTCCATCTCTGCAGCTGCAGACCGGCTTCCATCTCCAAGATTCCAACCCCCAGGGCGGAGAGAGATATGGCCCTGCTCGGGTCAGTCACTGCTTTCATGTAGCCTTCTAATTTCTATTGCACAAAAAACAAATACCTTTATATCATTTTTTGTTACTAAAAAAAATTAAGGATGGCTTAAAGATGTACATAGCTGTAAACTCATAGCATAACACGATTACAGAAGGCTACATGAAAGCGGTTGTCGGTTTTGTGCGATATTGCTAACAAAATTACAGACCATTGGTGTCCGCTCGTAGCATAACGCGCATGTATTACGTACATTGTCATTTAGCACCTTAGATATAACATACGTGTAGATTGTTGGTTTCGCACTATTGCCCTAACACAGTTATTGACCGTTGGTGTCCGCTCATAGTATAACGAACTTGTACATTGTTGTTTTGCGCCTTACACAACGCAAATGTATATTGTCGCTTTGCATTTCATTGCATAATTAACATAGTTATAGCAGACGGATGGTGTCTACTCGTAGCCTAACGAATTTGTAGATTGTTGGTTTGTGTCTATTGATTGGCGAGTACAGGTGCTGTTGGTTTAAGCCCATTCCTTGAAGCGTCATGAAATTATTGGTTTTGTGTTCACCGATTAACAGATTCTCATATTGTTGGTTTCTATGTAACATTTGTAGATTGTCGACTTGCATCGAATGCATTGAAAGTGTCGGTTTAACTATTTCTGTATATTGATTAACCGATTTGAAGTTGCCGCCATTTTTCTTTAAGATCATTTTATGAGTTTTTAGAGTGATTATACCATTTCTGTCGAATCTCAAGTTACAAAAATACCTCCTTTCAGGCAGTTTAGATTAATTATCATTATATTGCATTATGCAAATCACAACTAATCTCTTTAAAACCCTCAAAGTCGAGAAAGTTCCGATATTCTATAACCTCTTTGTTTTTGGAAAAGCACCGGAGGGGTGAGCGTCCCACAAATATTCATGAATGATTTTTCATGAGCTAGCTGGTGATGGATGCATGGCACCAACTACAATATAGTTTGGGGTCAAATCTCCTTAAAAGGATACAGGGGAGGATATCGATAGAAGAGCTATGTCATTTGTGGCTTGTCGAACTTTGCCTGGGCACCTATTGGATTGTTCTCACGATCTAGTGAGAAACTGAACAGATTCATGTGATGTGATGTGAACTTTTAACTTGGTCTAAACTTGGACAGCCTCACTGTGAATGGTGGAAGCTAGATGGAAATTTGAATATAGGCAGCTAGGCTTAGCTACCAGTGCGCCTATATATACAGTGTATTTTTAGCAACCAAATTAAATCGATCGGCATACAGTTTTGGGCGTACAACAAAGTGATATATATGTACGTCAAGAGAGGGGCAAGCACTGCTAAGATGGATCAGGTTGGAGCTCATCAGTCATAACAGATACAGGAATGATACAGTAAAACAAGCAAATGATTGTTCATTCTCAGAACTCAGCAGATTCGTTTGGACTTATCGATCAGCCGAATCTGCTAGCCCATTCAACAGTGTTTTTTCTTCTTCTGCCATAGCTTATCAGCCAAACGAACAAGTATGCCTCGTTGTCTCACTGGATTACAGAGACAAAGAAGTTCTGAGTTCTGCCTGCAAACCAAAAAAAAAAAGAAAGACTGGAGTTCGACTTGTGATTGAGTCATGAAACCCCAAAAAAGATGCATAGTTCCGCAGATCGACGAGCTCGCGAGCATGCCATCACGGCTCAATTCATTATCATCTCGCTAGCCTATTAGCGCCCTAGCTAGCTAGTCATTATCAATCATGATGACGATCGCTGGTTCGTCGTCAATGATCCTTGCATTGGCAGGCTGGTTGCAATTGCGCTTGTGCAGGCTCGTTCCTCGCCTTGCCCTTGCCCTTCTTGTGAACTTGCAGGCTGCTGCTGCCCTTTGGCGCCCTTGCGGCGGCGCTTCATAAGCTTGAATGACGCCGGTGGTGCAGGATATTCCTGCTTCTTGCGGATCTCCAGCACCTCATGGTGTTTGTAGGCGTGCTCCGACTCGTTGAACGTAGGGCTCGCCCTCGGCCGGTATTCCGGCACCAGGCGGCCCTGCCTGTAGCGCACACCACACGCGTTGCACAGCGTGCTCTCGCCCGCCGGCCCCGTCCTCCACCTCAGCGTCGACGTGATGCCGCAGTGCAGGCACCACTTCTCCGGCTTGTTTATCTCGTCGTTGCCTGGGGCCGCCGCCGCCGCAGCAGCCGGCACGGGTTCCGCCGGAGGAGGAGGAGGAGGCAGGTTCTGCAACATGTCATTACCAGCGCGCTGCTGCGTCGCCGCCGGTGCTGGTTGGGCTTGTGCTGCAGCTTGGTTCTGCACCTTGTTGTTGTTGGCGTTGTGCTTCTTGTGAACTTCTGCAGGCTGCTGCTGCTGCCCCTTGCCGTTGCGGCGCTTCCTGGTGCTGCTGATAGGCTTCAATGCCGCCGCCGGTGGTGGTGGTGGTGCAGGATGGTCGTGCTTCTCGCGGATCTTGAGCACCTCGCGGTGCTTGTAGGCGTGCTCTGCCTGGTTGAAGGTAGGGCTCGCCCTCGGCCGGTATTCCGGCACCAGGCGGCCCTGCCTGTAGCGCACACCGCACGGGTTGCACAGCGTGCTTTCGCCCGCCGGCCCCGTCCTCCATTGCAGGCTCGACGTGGTGCCGCAGTGCAGGCACCACTTCTCCGGCTTGTCTCCCTCGTTGCCGGCGGCCAGCACCACCGCGGCCGGCGCAGGTTCCGCTGCTTGAGGAGGAGGAGGAGGAGCCGAGGAGGAGGAAGCGACGTCCTCCTCAGCAGGTACACGTTGACATCTTTCATGGAATCAAGGATCGGGCTGTCCGGCTCCGGCGGGGACTCCGGGTCCTGGATCTCCTGTGGTGGCGGCTGCTGCTCGAGATCAGAGATGACCGTCGTCCTTGCCGTCGCCGGAGGAGGGAGGTGCACGTGCACCTTCTCCGGGAGCACCGCCGGCCTGAGTGAGTCCAAGATTGGCTGGATCTCCTGTGCGGGCGCCACCGGTTGCTCGAGCTCGGAGACGACCGTCGTCGTTGCTGTCGCCGGATGAGGGAGGTACACCAGCTCCGGCAGCACCGTCCCAGGTGCCCTGACCCGGATCCCGCAGGAGTTGCAGAGCATGACCCGCCGGTCGGTCGGCCAGGTCCTCCACAGGGGCGTCTTGGTCGCGCCGCAGATCGCGCACGGCTTGTCCCGCTTCTTCGCCGCCCTCTTCTTCTTGGCCGGCGCCGGTGGGAGAACAGGGAGCTTGAAGCCCCACTGGTGGGACGGCGGCGCGGCGCGATGGACATGGCTGCGTGGCTTGCGCTGGAAGTGGGGGGACTGGGGGCTGGAAAAAATGTGGGAGCTGCAAGGTTTTGATCCTCCCACGACGGACAGCGGAGCCACCGAAGGCGAGGATGAGCGGACGTTGTCAAGGGGAACCTCCAGCCCCCGCTCCTCCTTGCCAGCACCACCACCGCCGGCGGCCATGTCGCCGGTCGCCATGGTCGCTGCAGATCCCCCACCCCCAGTTATCGGGACTAATCCAGGCAGCTGCGGTTCGTCGGAGGCCGACTTGGCTGTCTCCAGTGGTGGGGAGCGGCGCTCCTGCTCTTGCATCGCCATGGAAAGCAAGGATATGGCAGCCCTAGGCCGTAGCAGATCTTGGTGGCTTGGAAATGGAGGCTGTGATGGGAATGGGAAAGAAATACTGCTAGGAGGGAGAAGTGGAGCGGGGTTAGGTGGGGCAAGGGCAACACGAGTAGACTGCAGTCGAGGTGAGGTGTGGGACCATTACTTTCCTTCTGTGCTCAACGCCGCAACCACGCACACCGTCCATTTGGCATGTCAGTCAACCTTCTTAATTTCTTTCCATATTTATATTATATAATATAATATAACATAGCTAGTATAAGACTGGCTGTATGATGATACAGATGAGACGAGTAGTTCATAATTACTTGCCAACAGATTTATGTGAATCCTGCTGGAAAAAGGTTTACACAGGCTCGTTTGGCAGTGTTCTTGCTTTTCTTTGGAAGGTAGCTTTTACTTTGAAGCTAAAGCCTCGTAGAAAATATTTGGTAAAAAGATTATTCTATTTATTGAGGAATGGTACTCCATCCATTTTAAATTATATAAGATGTTTTGTCTTTTCTAAATACATTATTTTTACTACGTATCTAGACATAGTGTCTATCAAGTGCATAGCAAAACTTATGTATCTAGAAAATTAAGTCCAAATGTTTTATAATTTGGAACTGAGGAAGTAGAAGATATCAAATTTCTAAAATATCCCTGTCAATTTAACTTGTACGCATAATCATTGAGTGGCATTTTTTCCATGTAACTTGCACAAATTTGATGACTATTCTATATAGGAGAGTGTGGGTAGGGCAATGCTACATTGATTTTCCATGGTGCCAATGCACCTGGGTGAAGAATTCTTTCTATTGGTAGCCTGAAATTTTGCCATGCAATTCTTCTGGTCTTTTGGTGAGTTATAGAGTAATAATGTAATAGGGTAATATTGGTATATCAGCTTTGCCCCTGAGCATGGATACCACGAACGAGGAACAAAAAACACGTTTCCATAACTTCAGTTGGCTAGGAAAATTTGACTATGACTTCTCTAGTTTTGGCTTTACAAATCCTTTCCTCCATGTACGTTTGATAGCTCTATGTCTGTAGGAGGCTTCTATGGAAGCTTATTGGAAGACAAGGTTCTTATTATTAAAATTTGTAATTTATATTAGTACTTTCGAACGGGTTGCTCCTTATAATAATGCAAAAGTTTCTACACGACCTCCTCCTTCCCATCTCTCGCACTCTCAATGTCGCTCCTGCACGGGGGTGACAGCAACCAACACCTCGTGCTCCTAGAAGACACAACCGTGAGGTTCGTGCTCGCCGCCAAGCGGCTTCACGACGCCCGGCCACGCGCCCCCAAACTCACAGTGGCCTCTATGCAGTGGTTCATCGGCGAGAGCGACGGTGAGGAACAGCAACAGGACAAGAAGGGGACGGCAGGGTGAACGGCCGAGGGGGACCACTATGAGGGGGAGTTCCGGCCATGGGCAGGGAGGAAGAAGGTGTGCGATGCGAAGATGAAGAAGGCATGCAGGAGCCGGGGTTGCACACTCCCACAGCGGGCGACTGGTCGTGGCTTAGCGTCTCTGTGCTAAACTTGTGTATTCGTGACGTATGTGCCATTGTTTAATGCAGTTATAGATTGTTGGTATCCACCCATCGCGTAATGAACTTGTAGAATGTTGTTTCATCATAGAGACATCGATCTTAGTGCCACTATTGCTACCTAGATCAAGTCCACAATTGCCATGGTTGCGAGTATGATGAAGCCACTACTCTACACCAAGGTTCGTCAAGTATCAAATGCTTTGAATGCCCATTTCTCCTAACATTTATACTTGCATAATTAGATTGACGCTAAACTTTCATTCATCTAATAAAAAGACCGAAGATTAACTACCTAGCTATAGTTTTCTTTCTTAACATTTGCAATTAGCCATTTACACTCTAGGATGGGCATCCTCCTCCTCTCCTAGCACATCACCTCTTCATAATCACCTACCAACGTCCACGTTGGATCCAGTGGCCATCTTTGTGGTCATGTCATCTACATGGTTGGACACTACCCAACCAAGCTAGCCAACACCTCCTCTTAGAGCTATAGCCTAACGAACATTATTCCAAGTCTAAGCACTTGTGGAATGACACCTCTACTTCACCTGGTTTTGATAAGCCTGACTCCAAGTTCCTACCTACCTATTATGCTCATATGTGGTGTCTTTCCTTAGTAGATGATAGGCATGACCCCCATGGAAGTTAGTTGCTAGCTTGTTCAAGTCTAGCATTGCCCTAAGGCCTATTGGCATCTCTAGTTGGGTTGTCCACCAATGGCAAGTTCTCTAAGATACAATTATTGCTAAGTGAAGGTGTGTGATCTATATATAGTGGATTGAAGTTATTAGTAAGTGCTAAATAAGGAGGACTCCATGGGATCATAGTGCCCAGTTTTGGTGGATCTTCATGGAAAGTGCCACTACTACAACAATCTTAACCATAGTGGGCAAAAAGCATTAACCGAGGCGATAAAACTGCCTCAGTCAAAAGGTCATGGTCAATCGTGGCTTTAACCGAGTCATGGTTCAAATGCCCACCTCAGTTAATCCACTAAAGAACAAAAAAATAAGAAACACATGGACAAGCCTAGTGTGCCCATCCACTGGCCCATCGAGCCCATCCACACCGTCGAATCTCACTCGCTAGGGTCTGCCGCTGTTGAATCCACACCGCTTGCCTCAACTAGATCTGGGAAATAGGAGAGCAGCTAGGGAGAAGTTGGGGGCCAGATCTCCTGCCTGGGGAGGAGGAGGATGACAAATCTGCCACCGAAGATGAGGTGAGGGTCAAATCCATCGCCGGGGATGAGGTGGGGGCTAGATCCATCACCACGGATGAGGTGGGGGATGGATCCACCACCGTGGATGAGGTGGGGGCTTATCCACCGCTAATTAATGAAGATGAGGGGTCTAGATCCGCCACAGCGGACAAGGTGGCAGCCAGATCTGCTATTGGGAGGAGGAGGAGGTCGGATCTACCACCGGGGAGGAGGTGGGGGCTGGATCCACCACTCGGGAGGAGAAGGGGGCTAGATCCGTGCCACCATGGTGGGAGGGAGAGGGAGGAGGGGCGCTGCCATGGTTGGAGGGAGGAGGAACATTGTCGTGGTGGGAGCGAGGAGGGGCACTGGCATGGTTGGAGGCAGAGGGAGGACGGGCCGATGTGTGTGTGTGTGTGTGTGTGTGTGAGAGAGAGAGAGAGGAGTGAGAGGGGTCGGTTGTTGTGTGCTTGGCATGGCTGCCGCGCTGAGGGAGAGGGACGAGATGATGAGCGTGAAAATGAGTTAGTGAAACCCTAGAGTCCCATATATACTCCAAGCGATAAAGCGGGCAAAGATGGGCTTTTCTAAATTAGAGTCAGCTTGGCCATATTAACCGAGGCCTATGTCCTAAAATGGGGGTATTCCCGCCTCGGTTAATAGATTTTAGGAGGAAATCAATTTTATGAGGTGGCTGATTGTGGCCACCTCGGTTAATAAAAATGCACATATCAGTTAATCTGAGGCATTAACGATGCGGTTGAAATTCCCGCCCACCTCCGAGGCCCATTCCCGGTGCCTCGGTTAAGTTTTTCTATAGTAACGTGCTTTCATAGCTTCTCACTGCTAGAGCATTTGCCATCATAGCATGTGCTGCTTTCGGTGTTAGAGAATGGGGAATCACTTCTATGGGCAATCACTCATTATGCATAACTTTTATACACTAAATTTTCCCTACTATCATATGAAAGGAATGCCATCAACAATTTTATATTTAAAATATATGTGTTTGGAATATTGTTTGAGTTTTGTGCTATGTGTGTTTTTATAGGTTATTGGAGCAAAACACACCACATGAGATTACATGGATCAAACACATTTCAATTAGTGAAATATATAATGGAAGACCAAGTCGGAATAAAGCTAACCATATTGTCACTAGCTAGGCCATATGGAGAAATTAGAAGTACAATGGATTACTCCATGTTTGGAAGCTTCAAGACAAAAATTAGAATGCATTGTACTTCTCAAGGGATCTAATTGCTATAGTACATTTGTGGGTTAAAATGTCAAAATCTTATAAAAAAAGAGGGTCTAAAAGCCAAAAATTGCAACGTTGGATGCTGTAGTGATTGCACTGGATCCAAGTCCGGCATGCAGCCTTGGCGTGCATCACCGCTGCATTGCAACGCAAGCATTAGTGTTGCCAGTGCCAAGCCGCCGCCTGCCGAAGAGGGAGCTTTTTGCCCAGAAAAAAACAGGGGAGTTGACCATGGTTTGGTGACGACATATTTGTATGTCTATCTCTACTCTAGCACCAGGCTTTCCATCTTCAATTGAACGCCTGCAAGATTCTTTTATTTCTTAATAATGAACAGCCTGTGGTCCTGATCTTATTGTTTTGTGTCCAGAAAAAAAAAACAAATACCTTTATATATCTTCATCTTATTTCTGTTGCAGTGAAAACAAATTAACTAAATGGTGGCTGTAAAGCTATCTGTGTATGTATGCTGTGTACAAGTGACGAACAATTTATATATGTGCATACCGTACCAATGGGTATAGAAGTCTTGATGATGGAGCAGAGGCTTCTATAGGAGCTTACTGAAGCAAAATTGCAACTTATGAATTTTGTTGCACTGCAGCACGTTCGGGCATTAGCACCGGTCGGAAAGGGCCTGTTGTTCCGGTTCCTGAGCCGGTGCTGTCCTTCCGAGACTAAAGGTCCACCCTTTAGTCCCGGTTCAGGCAACCGGGGCTAAAGCCCCCCCTTTAACACCGGTTGGTAATACCGTTGCAGTACTCTTTAACACCGGTTCTGTTTATTGTTTTTATATAATATATAATAATAGGTTTTTTCAATACATGTTTTTGCTGATACAATAATATATTTATATTACACGCATATTAAGCATATATAAATGAAAATTATAGGC
>Ga0182004_10005843_pt1 | contig 10027 bp, 5 predicted proteins | sample Sormic07211540_1_FD_120479 | JGI IMG/M metagenome (GOLD analysis project Ga0182004, IMG submission 120479) | Endophyte microbial communities from Sorghum bicolor roots, Mead, Nebraska, USA - 072115-40_1 MetaG | ecosystem: Host-associated > Plants > Roots > Unclassified | place: USA: Nebraska... | reverse complement strand
GGTCAGAATTGACGAGACGAATCTTTTGAGCCTAGTTAATTCATAATTGGACAATATTTATCAAATACAAACGAAAGTGCTACTATTTATATTTTGCAAAATTTTTTGGAAGTAAACAAGGCCCAAGTTTGGGCCGGACCTAGGCCTGGGTGAGCCGCCAGCTTCTTTTTAGTTGAAACCAAAAAACATACTTTGGGCTAGGTTGAAGCTGATGTTTTTTCCTGGGCTTACTTCCTCACTGTTTAGACCATATCTAGTAACAAATGCAGGCTTCGGCCAGGCCCAGCGGCTCGGACAAGGCCTATTTTGCTCATGCTAGAGTCAAACCCACTACAACTATGCATCGCCTTTGCCTCCTTATTACTATCCCATCGAACAATTATTATTCTAAGATTTTCAATGGCAGACGACGTCCTATCAACAATGAGACATCTATAGTAATTTTATGAATCTCATAATATATCGGCTCAAGTCTTTAGAGGTGCTCATAAAGTTATGGTTTACGTATATGTATTCATAGAGTTGAGTGTGTGTCTTAAGTGTCTGTGTTGTACTTCTAAAAAAAATGGACAGTTATTATTGATAGCAGTACGATACTAAAAATTATTTTGACCCTTACTCCCTCCGTCCTAAATTAAGTCTCAGTTTTGGATTCTAGGTAGGTCGAACTTATTTATATTTGACTAGATTTATAGAAAATATTAGCAACATTTATATCTCATAAACTTATTATGAAAATATGTTCAACCATTGATCTAATGACACTGATTATGTACCATAAATATTAATGCTTTCTTGTATATAATAGGTTAAAGTTAAAAGCATTTGACTTTTCGGAAAGATGACACTTATTCTGAGATGGGAGTACTTTCTAAAGCCTTTTGGTACATTACCTTTTGATCCTTTTATATCTGAATCTCGAATGCAAAATCAATTAGAAAATTCTAGATGTCATTGGAGCATATAAATTATCATATAAAATTTAAGTTCACGTTAGCTCCATGTGAGCACATATTCACATATTCAACATGTGTCGGTGTCTGAACTCGTGGTCCAGACACTAGCGAGTGATATGTGTCTACGTGTCTTTTAATTCAGATGATGATGCAGGAAGAACACAAAGGTTTATACTGGTTCAGGCTAAGCGTGCCCTACATGTCCAGTGTGAAGACGAGACTTGTATTATCCTGCACCTGAGGTGCTCGTAGTAGGGGTTACAAGCGGGATGCGAGAGAGGGAGCGTGTCCCAGGTCTCGGCTTAATGTGGCATATGAGACTTGAATCGTTGGTGTGATTGACCGTCTGCAGTCTGGTGTTGGGTTGTGTTGTGAACGTGTGTTGGGCCTCTCCTTCGAATGAGGCCTTTCTCCCCTTTTATAGCTCAAGAGGAGTGAGGGGGTACATGTGTTTACGTTTACAATGTCGTGGTGTTGGCCTTGAGCGTGGATTGGGACATGGTGTCGTACGGGAGGTAAGGTGGTCCATCTCTGACATTGTAGTTTGTCGTGTTCGCGGTGTGATCGCTCCTGTTGCTCGTGTCAAGCCATGCCTAATGCTGTAGACGAGATGCCCGTTGCTGTTCATGCCACAGCCCTGTTCCTCCTCTAAGTTATGTCCCGAGGCCTCTTCTCTGTAATCCGTCTTTTGGAAGCCCTGACAAATTCGTGGCTGCAGTAGCTAGGAATTGACGCAGCCCATTCCTCCTGAGCTGATTGTACACACAGTGATGGGGGAAGGTGGAATAGCACATGCTATTCCTTGCTTGCACAGCATGGGCGTAGGGACGTGCCCTACGTCCCATCTGCCATATGACAGTTGCTTAATGTGCGCAGGAAACCCCAGAATGCCTTTATTGGGGAAAGGGTGCCCAAGCCTGGGTTCGAGCGAGGCGGAAGAAACTGTCAGAGGCTTGGGCTCGGGCGAGATAGAAAAACGTCTGAGGCTTGGCCTCGGGCGAGACGAAAATTGTGACTGAGGCTTGGCCTCAGGCGGGACGGAAAATGTTCGCTGTCGCTCGAGGTCGGCCTTGAGGTGGGACAGTTTCGGCCCGTTTAGGGGATGACTTTTGGGCGGCCCAGTTGTCCTCCTTTTCAGGGTCAGGTGATTTTGGGCCGTGGCATTTGTTTTGAAAAAGAGTCTTGGGCTTTTTATGATATTAACTTGGGTACTCCGGTTTATGGTACCCAACAACATGCATGCCACATTAGCGCCCGACACGGGTCAATCAATACAAAATATTAAGAGCCAAAACAGACTGACATGACATACGATGATACATTTTAAGACCACAATGATGCATCTTGAGAGTACGAAAGTCTGTATACGACATGCCTTGACAAGTTTAAGGACCAAAATAACGATACTATTTGATACTAAAATGACGCACTTTGAGAGTAGTATGAGGACTCTCATGACACACCTCGACAAGTTTAAAGACTAAATTGATAAACTTTATGAAAACGAGGACAAGTATAACATATCCCACCATAAGTTTAAGGGTCGGTCATACACTTTACCCATTCACAAATCTTATGTAATTTGTTGTGACAAAATTTGATAACAATCAACTTGGAATATTCAATGTAAGAAACAGAAAACAAACGAGGTTCTACGAAGATATTTGGATTGGGAGCTGTTCTCTCCGAACTAAATTCCCAAGATCGTTCAACATAGTACACACGAAATATGACATTGTATCAAATGTGTTGTCATCTATTCTACTTAATGTTTCTTTTCGGAGAGCGTTATTGGAAAATAACTTGAGGGATTGGATAGGATCGTGGCAGCAGTAGCAACTTTACAGCTACAAGTTGCAAATGACTTCTTTGTTTGGTCTCTAAACTCGAATAGTTTATTTACAGTTCGATCAAGGTATGCGTATTTAGTCAGTAGTGGTGTGTAGATCTCACAAGAAATTTATCGTGCCACGTTACCCATGAAAATAGAAGTCTTTACGTTGTACTTAAAAAGGAGGTTATTTTAACAAAGGACAACTTAGCAGAAAGAAATTGAAGGGTCATACAAGTTATTCTTTTTGTAATACTCCAAAATCAGTCCAGCATATGTTTTTCAATTATGCCCATACTTGGACAGCAGTACACATGGTTTTGGGCATTGCCCAACCCACATATGTTAATGATCTTTTTAATCATTGGTCAAAAGGAGGGGGAACAAATCACAATCCGAACTTATTGACTGCCGCCGCCGCATTATGTTGGTCGTTGTGGATATCAAGAAATAAAATTATTTTTGACAAATGTAGACCTAAAACTTTGTTGCAGGTGCTATTCAAAGGGACGCATTGGTTTCGTCAATGAGCCATGTTACAACATCATGGAGACCGTGGGATAGACTATCTATATTCCTTTATCTAAAAAATGAATTTTTATCGAGATCAGTTGAGACGAGCGTTCTGATTATGTAATTAGATTTTGTATTTAGGTGAAGTCTTAAATTTTTCTTTGTAGGTTCCGCAATTATTCCCCCCGGCCCTCTGAATGCCGACATCGTGCGTTAACATCTGTCCACTGCTGCGAAAACAATCACCGTACCTCGGCCGGTGTAAAAGACCGACATCACATGGCATGCATGTTTAAATATTATCACAATATCACCGACAGGAGTTGGGTGACAGAGTACAGGTAGGAGTATTTCTCGATCACGTCTGATCAGTCACGAATGTCAAAGTAAACCTGCAGAAATAATGCAAAGGATTAGCTGTGCTGTTCATCATTAATCCCGCATGCATGTGTTTGCATTGAGAAAACAACTCGATTCACTCGGTCCCAGCTGCCAACACGCAAAGCTAGCTAGCAAATAATCCCTGCCGCAATTTCAGAACCTTGATCTGAGGCTCAGACCAATATGCAGGCATCACCGGACGCACAATCATTTGGGCGCCGCCCAATCCCAGCTTAACATAACAGGAGGAGCGCTGGTACGTACCTCTGCCTACCTGGTCGTACTGGTAGACACCAAACACGCAAAGCACCGTACTCCGGGTCAACCGCTTGAGCTACCTGTTGCTGTTGCAACGTGCGGAGATCCCGGCCAGCGGGGCGACGAGACGACGCGGCGGCGACATTCCTGACGCTTTAATTTCTTCCCTGCACGGCTGCACCTATGCAGGCCATGGCGACTATAAATCGGCAGGGCGCGCGTAATCCCGGAGCAAAACACCCGATTTGTCTTGTGCAAGTGCAAAGAAAAACGACCATCAGCGGAGCGAGCGATCGAGCGACAGCAATTAACCATGGTGAGGCAGAAGCTCGCCGCCCCCGCCGCCATCCCTGTAATCTTGCTAGCGCTCCTTGAGGCCGTGGCAGGCCAGATCTCTAATCCTCCAAGCTCAAGTCCACCGACATATCCGCCAAGCCAGAGCCAGAGCTCACGGAGCTCTGTTCTTCCGCCTGTTTATCATCCAAGCCCAAGCCCTAGCCCGAGCCAAATGCCCACTAATTCTCAACCTATCCCAAGCCCAATCTCTTATCCACCAAGTCAAAATCCATTGAGCTCAAATCCACCATCTTATCCTACGAACCCGACTCCACTCATTTATCCGCCTAGCCCAAGTCCATTGAGATCACTCCCCCCAACTTATCCTCCTAGGCCAAGCCAACTTATTTATTCTCCTAGTCCAAGTCCGTTGAGGTTGATCCCACCTACTTATCCTCCGAGTAAAAGCCCAAGCCCAGCCACTCATCCTCCAAGTAGCAGCTCAACTCCACCGACTTATCCTCCAAGTGCAAACCCACACGTAAATCTTTCACCAAGTCCAAGCCCAAGCCCATCCACCTACGCTCCAAGCACAAGCCCTAGTCCAGTTCCACCAACTTATCCTCCAAGTGCAAGCCCAAGCTCATCGATCTCAAGTTCACCAACTTATCCTCCAAGTACAAGCCCAAATCCATTGATCTCGAGTCCACCAACTTATTCTCCAAGTGCAAGTCCAAGTCGTTCAATCTCAATTCCACCAACTTACCCTCCAAGTGCAAGCCCAGGCCCAAGCCCATCAATCACGAGTCCACCGGCGGCTAGTCCCAGCCCAATCCCATCTAGTTCAATCTCAATCCCACCCACTTATCCTCCTAGCCTAAGCCCAAGCCCAAGCCCATCGATCACGAGTCCACCGGCGGCTAGTCCCAGCCCAACCCCATCTAATTCAATCTCAATCCCACCCACTTATCCTCCTAGCCCAAGCCCAAGCAGCGCTCCTTCAGGGCTTAGTGTCGGCTACTACAAGGATCGATGCCCCAAAGCCGAGTACATTGTGAGGGAGGCCGTGAAGAGTGCCATAGACAGTAACCGTGGCACGGGCGCGGGGCTCATTCGTTTGTTCTTCCACGACTGCTTCGTCCAGGGGTGCGATGCCTCTGTTCTCCTCAACACGACCGGCTCCAGCGAGCCGACGGAGAGGGCGAGCGCGCCCAACCAGAGCCTCCGCGGCTTCGAGGTGATCGACGCGGCCAAGGCGGCGCTCGAGGCCGCCTGCCCCGGCGTCGTCTCGTGCGCGGACATCGTCGCCTTCGCCGGCCGCGACGCCACCTTCTTCCTCAGCAGCAACAACGCGGTCGACTACTTCGACATGCCGGCCGGCCGCTACGACGGGCGCGCGTCGCTCGACAGCGAGGCCCTCGCCAACCTTCCCCCGCCGTTCGCCAGCCTCGAGAAGCTAAAGGAGATGTTCGCTGCCAAGGGGCTCGACGCCGAAGACATGGTCACGCTCTCCGGCGCTCACACCGTCGGCCGCTCCCGCTGCTCGTCCTTCTCCGACCGCCTACCGCCCCACGTCTCTGACATGAACGCCACGCTCTCCGGCACGCTGACCTCGCAGTGCAACGGCGGCGACGCCACGGTGCCGCAGGACGCGGTGACACCCGACGGCCTGGACAGCCAGTACTACAGGAACGTGCTCAACCACGAGGTGCTCTTCGCGTCGGACGCCGCGCTGCTGGCGTCGAACCAGACGGCGGACATGGTGTCCGCCAACGCGTTCACGCCGGGGCTGTGGGAGACCAAGTTCATGGCGGCTATGGTGAAGATGGGCCGCGTCGGAATCAAGACCAGCGCCGACGGCGAGATCAGAGAGAAGTGCTGGATGGTCAAGGCCAACTAATAACTATATATCTAATCAGATGCACTGCCACATGACCAAGAGCATGAGGTGTCCATATACATGCATGCACGCCACGTTAAATTAAATCATGGTGTTGATTTAGTAACATGGTGTATACATTTTTTATTTTTTAGAGTTCAACTGTATATGTTCATTCTTACAGTACATATATAAATTATATATAGTGGAATTATTTACTCTATATCTCTTATTAAATGTTTGAAATTTTAAATATATATCTTTTTATGATTTTTTTTGTGGTGCATGCCCTACCTCGAACCTGGGGCAAAGCTAGCAATAAATTAAACCTAGCGCACCACTACGCTAAAAGAGCACGTATATTGTATTATAAAATTTGTGGTAAATCTTAGTGATAAATAAAACCAAAATTTACCATGTGCATTGGGACCAATAAAGCTGAACGTGGTGTCGCCCCTGCCTCGAACACAAGCATGAAAAGAGGCACATTTATGCTTGTTTGATTCTAGCACTGGACCTCTTGCTTCAGCATGATATGGAATAATTTGGTCGTCTTCCTACGCATGAAAAGCCAACTAATTGTTACTCTATCAAACACACCAACAACTAGCAATTCAAGCAAAGAGCTAACTGATCTGACAGTGGCAAATGGGAGTGAACGGCTCTATGAACTATTTATTGTTCGAGGACAAAGTTTGGAAGCCATGATTTTGCCAAAGCTACCAGCATGAGCAATGGCTTGATAGCGGTGAAAATTTCCCTTCCATCCTTTAGTTGCATTTATTTTTTTTTTTTGCGAGCGGGATCCTTTAGTTCCATTAAAAGTCGCATTGAAGTTCAAGGGCCTTTGTTGGGCTAGGGCGCTAGGCCTTTCTGTACACAAATAGATGGGCTCTCATGGACCAGTGCCCAACACCCAATCAGAGAATTCGTAAAGCACAACAAGCAAGCAGTCAAGCAAGATGTTGCTGGCCGCTACAGCCGTGGGCCGTGGCGTAGCCTTGTGGCCGTGACCGTGAGAGATGACTATGGAGCGTTATTGGTACCTGCTCGTCCATGAAGTTAACGACACATAGGTAGTGAGAATGGCATATGCATGCTACACACATCTGGACACTGGTATAAAAATAATGGGCTATAGTCTCAGTTGGGAAAGAGATTTAGTTCTGGTTTTTGCAGCCGGAACTAGGAATTAATTCGGGGCGAAAGGTACATGCCCTTAGAGTCTGCGGGGTTTAAAAAATAATGTATGATTCATGAAACTCGAACTCAAGACCTTATGTATTGTCTCGCACACATACCTTTTCACTACACCTATATAGCACATGAGACTTTGGATGTGATGCTTTCCTTTTGAACTAATGAGTGGAAGACCTTTAGTTCAGGTGATACTAATAATGTGTCAAGGATCTTTAGTTAGAGCTGGTAACACCAACCTGAACTAAAAGGCTTTAATCTCCCAAAACTAAAGGTTCTTCAACGCAAACTTGGATTCAAGACTAATGTGTTGAACTGAAGATCTGTTCTCTACTAGTATATGGAGAGGCTTCGTCCTAAGTAATAAGAGTACTAAAGTGAGTATTAGTCTTTTCAAGCCAATGTAAAATGATGTAAATAGTGACGATTTTTGGCTAGAAAACAAGCATGCAACCTGCTGCTCAGACGCTCCGGTTATCCCTGGACCCTCGCTACTGCAATGTAAACAACTTGTTCCAAAAAATATATACTCAATTTAGTATGCATGATTTTTTTTAAAAAAAAAAAATCCAATCAGACGACTTCGAAGAGTCAAAGCGCGTGCGCCGCGCGGCGATTTTTTTAAAAGAAACCCCTAATAATAACAAACACTAGTACTTGCTGAGATAATATCGCCGCTGGTCAGCTGCTTGAGCTGTACGTGAGCAGCAGTGAGCTGCTTCAATTCTTCTCGTGGTCTATCTCGCATGCATGATGTGCATGTTCCCTTCCCCTGTTTTGATGGGATTCGCGTACGCCCGTCCCAATGCATGCATATATGCACACACGCGGCGCGCCAAAGCTGCGTGCGCTCCATCGAGGGACATGAACATCATCCCTGTCGTCACACAAAACAGGATTATTTTTTTTAAAAAAAAAAATAAGAGTTCAACGCCACGCGACTGACAATTATTGCTGTCTGAACCAAAGACCCTTTGTGGTGTCATAAAAATGTAACAGTTCTAAAAAAAATTACTTCCTTCATATCCGAAAAAAAAGTCATTTAAGATAATGATGATACGGTATCAAAAATATAACTTTGACTTTTTATTTTTATATAAAAATATTTATTAAAAAGTTATATATATATAATTATTTTTTAAGACAAATTTATTTATATAGTTTTTATATTTCTAAACTCAATAATTTAAAAGTTATTTATAATTTATATTTTAATATTTAATTTAAATCTTGTCTAAATTTAAAATGATTTTCTTTACGAATAGTACTGTATATGTTCATCTGCAATATATAGGCACATGCATGCATTGTCAGCCCCAAAAACCAAAAAAAATTCAAGATTTTCTGTCACATCGAATCTTTCGGCATATGCACGAAGTATTAAATGTAGATGAAAATAAAAATTAATTGTACAGTTTAACTATAAATCGCAAGACGAATCTTTTGATTCTAGTTAGTCTATACATGATTAAACAATATTTAGCACAAACAAACAAAAATACTACAGTAGTGAAATCCAAAATCTTTTCGCATACAAGGCACTAGCTAGCGCGTGTGGCGCGGCGACTTCTTTGTCAGATTGCGCTTCATTCTCGTCGACTCGCGGGGCGGTCAGCTGCTCTCTCGCCGATCGACTCGCGTTGTTCGTTCCCGTCCATCTACCGCGCTGGAGAGTACACGTGTGCACCTCCGCGCTTGCACTGCGCATGCGTGCGCCACAAAGCGCGCGCGGATCGGAGGCAGTATGCTACGCGCGGGCGCGGCGGCCGGCCGGTTGCACGATAAACCTGCAGCAACAAAGCACGTACGATCGACACGTATATGCTGGATAATATGCTAGAACGTTTCATCACACATGCACAAGCACGTACGCGTCATGTGCATATGAAACCCGTGTGAGAGTGCTGGCTTATTGATCCATGCATAGAATTAATAGTTACCGTATTTGTTAAGGTCAGTGCCAGTGGAAGTTTTATTAGAGTATTACACACATTAAATATGCTGATGTGATGTTATATTAATAATATGTAGAGAGAGTTTCATCCTCTATGAAATTTCTATGCACTTTTTTTCTAAAATATAGATCATCTTCAATAGAAACTGTGTCATGAAACTTCCACTGAGGATGATCTAATAGGAGTAGTTTAACTCCTTTGGATCCAAACAAGTTCAGTTAATTGTTAGAATACCATGGGCGGATACACCGGGTATTCCTGGTATTCCCAGGAATACCCAACTTTTTATGCACTAATAAGTATATATAGGTATATTTATATATATGTATATCAAATATATTAGCATTTCTATATTTAACAAATAAAATTTCTCTCTCATTCTTTTCAAAGGAATTTGTACTAATTTATTGTTTCTGCAAATGAAAATCTAATTATTTATCTTACACATACATATTGACCATGTCACTAAATATTAGTACAGATCATATCTTATTTCTAATTTTTTTCCAAGATAAGGCCTTGTTTAGTTCATCCTAAAAACCAAAAACTTTTCAATATAGACGAAAATAAAAACTAATTGCACAGTTTGTGTGTAAATCACGAGACGAATCTTTTAAGTCTAGTTACTCCAATCTAAAATCTTTTTATCTAAATAAGGGAATATGCACATGGCAGCATGTATAATAAAAGTATTTTTTTCATGTGAGTGAATGAGACATGAGTGGGAGACAATTCTATAATCCTCATTCCTAAATCTCACCCTAGCCTACCAGACATGACG
>Ga0182004_10005842_pt1 | contig 10028 bp, 8 predicted proteins | sample Sormic07211540_1_FD_120479 | JGI IMG/M metagenome (GOLD analysis project Ga0182004, IMG submission 120479) | Endophyte microbial communities from Sorghum bicolor roots, Mead, Nebraska, USA - 072115-40_1 MetaG | ecosystem: Host-associated > Plants > Roots > Unclassified | place: USA: Nebraska... | reverse complement strand
TCTACACTAAGATGATGACGCTTATTAAGTTATTATGTTCATTTATTTACCGTTTATGTTTAGTATTAATTATGCTTACATTTGATCATGTGGTTATGAGATTTAACCATGCTACCTTGACATTTGCTATCTAAATATGAACATGGTCTATACATATAAAAGCTAAATGCAGTCAAACCAGTGTCAGCTTTTTGAGCCTCATGAACCTCTGGTTATACTTGTTGAGTACGACATGTGCTCACTCTTGCTATTTCCCACCACTCTAGTTTACTAGTAAGAGTTGATCAAAAGAGCGATGGAATCATGAAGGATGTTCTCAGAATACAAGAAGTGCTAGGCATATGTTACCCCTAGTCAACCGTACCTGTGAAGTTTGAGCCTGAAGTTTAGTTACCGTTCCGTGATACTATGATGTAAGTGTTAATTATAAGTATGTTTCCTCTATATAACATTGTTTCTTTAAAACCAGGTGTGACAAAAACTATAATAAAACTCTAGAACAATAATGGTTGAACAAAGAACTTGAGACATAGTCCTTGACTTGATCATCTGTCTTTCAGTTGCTCAAGAACCAAGTGAAGGCTAAGAAGGCCCATGGTGAAGGTAATAGTGGTAAATTTGAAAGTTAGACTGGTTTATTCTAATTCGGAGGATAATTCTTGGTTGAATGCATGTGTATTTTTGAGGCCTGAAAACATTATAGCAACTTCTAATCCATTATTGCTGAGTTTATCTTTCCTCAAGGACTAGCAAAGGCTAAGTGTATGGGAACTTGTTGATGGCCACTAAACACCAAATATAACCATCAACTACTTCATAAATTGATATGAAACAAATGACAAAGTATAGTTGTAGGGTTCGATTCTAACAAGTTCCACAAGTTTTGGTGCTCTCACTTGTGTTGTAGGATATCTAAATTTTACACAGAATAAAAGTATCTCAAATGATGAAATGGAGTGCACTATTGCGAAGAGCTCATTGAGATGATCAAAACGGTCATGTTATTTGCTATATTTGGAGTCTAGAATCAAAAGATATCAAATCCATGACGAAAACAACTCTAGAAGGTTCCAGATGACACGAGAAGACTTCACACCAAAGTGGGGCTTGTAAGGTTTCTAGGTGGGGCTGGCCAGCCCCACCCCCATGCTGGTTGGTCTCTAGCTGTGGGACCTCACTCCCAGCTTCTAGAATGTTCCTCCAAGTGATCCCTAGGTTGCATCTACACTGTCCTTTAAGTCGGTTTGATCTAAGAGCTCACGTTCATCCCACTTCCTATTCCTCTTACTCTCTCTCTCTCTCTATCTCTTGCTAGCAATCACGAAATTTGGAAATTCAAAGTTCTAGAGACAGGGTGGTGTATGTGAAGGAGCTAGAGGGATGCATGTATAGGAGAGGGGAGAGGCCAGGTTGGCCACCCTAGGGGCCAGGGCGACTGCCCTACCATGTGGGCCTCATTTGGGTGCTTCATCACCTCTATTTCGTTTGCATAAATTCTATTCTATCTATAGTGGTGATTCATGTGTAGGTTGTATGGAGCATAATTCTCATGATATTTTATGAATGGAGCTCATTAAAAGCTATGACATGTGGGTCCTAACCATGGAATCTACCCCTAGGTGAAAGTAAAAATAATCTCATACATATGACATAAGAAAATTACTTTTATGTGACTATGAAAAATATATGGTGATTTTTGTTTTCATTTTTATGTCTCCACAGTAAATAATTTCACGATGGTAACTCCATAAAAGTTATTTACATGGATCCTAAATTTTTACTATGCTATGATGGAAATGTTTATTTGATTTTTCTAATGCAAGGAAAAATGTTAAAGTAAAAATTTAATGCAGAAAGTAAGGATGGGTAAATGTCGATTTACCTCCCGATGAGGGTTCAAAAATTTAAGTCCACCGAACCGGACCTCCAATACAATTAATCTTTGGTTGCATTCTCTGGTCCTAGAGATGGTGGTTTTGATGGTTAACCTTGTTCATGTAACACCATATTTGTAATAAGTTTTGGTCTTGGCTTGAAAGCAAACTGTTCTTCCTTTCCATTTAAGTTGAACTTGATTTCTCCTTTTCTGACATCAATATGTGCACTGGTGGTGCTCAAAAAGGGTCTCCCAAGGATAAGTGACACTTTTGAGTCTGGTTGCATGTCTAGTACCACAAATTCCACTAGTACAAAGACCTCTCTTATCTTGATTGGGATATTCTCGGCAATTACGATTAGGTAGCGGATCAACTTGTCGGCTAGCTATAAGAACAATGATGTTGGCTTCAATATTGAATACTTAAGTTTTTAAAAACAATCTTGGGAATAACACTGACACTTGCTCCGGTCACATAATGCATTGTCTAAGTGTTGACTTCTAATTGAGCAATCAATAGTGGGGCATCTTGGATCTTTCTTCTTTGCTGGTGATGAATTAAGGATGGCATCACTATACTCTTCTATCAGCTTGATCACCTCACTGGTGGGCAGTGGTCTCTTCTTGTTCAAAATATCTCTAATATACTTTCCATAGGTAGGAACTTTTATGGCATCTAGTAGAGGTATATTGACATATCATTTCTGAATAACCTCCACAAACTTACAAAATTGCTCATCCGCCTAAGGGTTAGTTCTTTGTCTCCCTAGAAATGGTAGGAAGTTGGTGTCATGGAAATCTTGTCTTAACTCTAGATCTTGTGGCTATTGTGGAGTGACATCGTTAATTTCATCTTCTTTCTCTTCTTCCAGTATCACTAGTACTATTTTAGTACTTCTTGACATCCCTTTTAGATATGGGGGATCCTTTATAGATCTTCCATCTCTTGTAGTTATCTCATTTACCTACTCATGGTTAGTGAAAACAAGCAGTGCAGCAGACAATCTTGCAATTTGTATTTCTATCTTTTCATTAAAGCTAAGTTGTTCTTTTATGGCAAAAGAAAACATATCCATTTTAGCATTTATTTTCTCAAGGATTTCATCATTAACAGCAATTTTCTTTGATAAATCATCATTAATTCTACCTTGGTCTATAATTAATTCTCTTAAAGGTGGTAATTTAGTATTTGGAGAATTATAGTTATTACCTTGATACTTACCTTGGTAGTTGGGCTATTCTTGATTCCATCTTTATCTTGACTATGGTGGAACTGAATTGTTGATAGCGAGAGTTCCATCTTTATAAGCAGCTTCAATAGCTCTCTAATCTTCCTTGTGCTTAGCTCTCTGATCAAGCTAGTTCAACAATACGTCCATCTTGGTTGATAGTGCACATAATTCCTCTGGTGCTTCTTCACAATGGTGGCATGCTTGAATATTATCTGATGACCAATTTCGGTTTTCTTCCATTCTTTCCATAAGAATTTCAGCTTTTGCAGCAGTGAGTGCCATAAATGATCCACTAGCAGTTGCATTCCAGTTGCTCACAATATTTCTGTATTAATCCATTATAAAAACCTTGCATAAGCAACCATAACTTGTATTTTTGGTAATGCTCCCATGCATCCAGAATGGTTTCTCCCTTTTTTTGTTGAAAATTGGTAATCTTTCCTCTTAAGGTATTTGTCTTGCCCACTGGGAAGAATTTCTCTAGAAAGGCCTTTGAACACTTCTCCCATGTGTTGATGTCCTCTTTATTGGCATAAAACCACTACTTCGCTGTCACACCTGGTTTTAAGGAATAAAACTAGGATAGCCATATGTGTGCTCAGAAAGTCCACACATACAACAACATAAGCAACAGTATCAGAATCGATGCTATATAATCGAAATGTACTATAAAATACATAATCAAGTAACAAGCAAACATCACATCAACTTAAATCTCATTAAATAATTTAGGAAATTTTGAAAATTAATATTTTTGCAATAATTAAATTTATGCTAACTTAAAATAAACTTAGTAAGTTTATTAAATTATTATTTTAATTAGTGTTTTTATGCACAACCCAAAATCAAAAATTTTGAGGTGTGACATTCGCTCTTCCTAAGAGTGAGAATGGGAATAAACAGGGTAGTATGATGTCTTGATCAATGTCCTTGATGACGATGGCGCTTGTAATCTCTAGAAAATTTTGCAGATGTGCAGTTGTATCTTCATGTGCCTTTCCACTAAATAGTGTAGTTTTTACTATGTTGATGGGGCTTGGCCTGAGCTCAAATTCTAAATCATTAGTTTCGAATGTTGGTCCAATGTGGATATTCTCGATGCTTAGAATAGAGAATTTTCACAGAGCTTTGTTAGCCATAACTCTCAAGAAATGATGTGAGCTTTCTATTTGATTGATTTGATTCTGAATGGAGTGTGGAGAATCCTGAAATACCCTGTATAAGATGCAAAACAAAGAAAAACAAGGGTAAACCTAAAAAGATAGAGGTACCTAGTTATGAATTCTATCAATAAGTATTTGCATGATCTATTAATTCTAGCATTATGTTGTTGTTCCTCAGCAACGGCGTAAGAAATGCTTGTTGACATTTCTTAGCATCAATACTAAGAATAAAGTTTTAAAACTATCCTAGCAACAACACCAGAAATGCTTATTGGTATAAATTAAGATAGCACTTGTTAACAATAATAGTCACTAGCAAACTCTACATATCTAACTGTAAACCAGGTTGTCATCTCTAGCCATGAAATTAGACCTGAATGATCGATTTAGCAGTCATCTCATGTGACTAATAGATATTATAAAATAATGAATCCGCAAGTGAACAGACTAATCCTACCATTGTAGAACTTCACCGAGAGTATTCCAAGTATCGTTATTTATATTTTATCACAAAAAAGCTACTGGAATGAAGTAGCAAAGAAATAATAAATCATTATGGATTACTTATGATAGAACTCAATCACATAGGACATATTTGAACAGGGGTAAGCTAGTGGTTGATAAGAGGTGATAAATAATCATTATAAGCATAAATATTGATAACCCCAGAGAAAAGACTTAGTTACTACATAATATTAGTAGACCTGACAAGAGATTAATTAAGAGGTTGAATCCCTAAGTTATTACAAATTCATTAAGTCTATCATCTACTCTAACAAGAATACAATCATACATCTATGCATAAGGGACATCACTCTAGGGAGGTCAAGGATCATAACAAGACAACCCTAGGGGATCACATTCCACTAGTCCTATATACAGGGAGTGAACTACATAGGACTCAATGGGATTATTGTCACGCCCACGATCTACCACATGGCCTGGCATATAGGGTGCATTTGTAGGCATACAATATCTAAGCACCACGCTTACATACTAGCTACCACTTAACCCACTAGAGTACTAGATTAAGCACTTTACGAAGGTTGGTATTTATTAATGCACACTAAGATTTATGATTATCCGCAAGCGCACAGATAAGATACCGATGTAGCACTTCACTAGGATGACCCAGCTTTAATATTGAACCCAAAGGAACAGATGGAGAGATCTTCATCTTGGCTTAATCCCTTAGCACAATCAAGGATGAGACTCTAGAAGGTTGAGGGAGAGATCTAGGGTGGTCTAATTCTAGTTTAGAGAGTTTCTGTACTTATTGATCCGCTAGGGAATTACTATGGAAGATCGCAAACATAGTATGAATCTACCATGTAACAAAAGGTCTCCTATGAATATCACCTATAGACAGGAGGTGGACTATATAAGACTCAACAAAGTTGTCACCTTTGTGATCTACCACCGATTAGGACTATAGAGCGCATCTATGAGTAACCCAAGCCTAAGCACCATGCTTACACTACGAATTATATTTTAACCTAGTGCACTAGATCAAAATACTCAAATGAAACTCATAAATCAGAAGAACAATAAACTTACTAACTAATAGAAGTTGATGACCGAAGAAATCTCTGAACCAAACTCCCAAGAAACTTAAATCCATAGGTACAAGCTAGAGAAGAAGCACGATAGGCGTGGGGCTTCCTCTAGATCTTCTACCTCTCTCTCTTCTAGTTCTAATTTTAAGACTAAATCTAAATCTAACTAGAAGTGTACTAGTCTTGTTCTTGATTGCTAGGCTCTAGAGAGTTTCTAGGGACCCCTCTCTTGATCTTGTCTAGAGATAATGAATTGAAGTCTTCAAGATGCCTCACGGGGGGTATGCCCTTGCTTATATAACCCAGTGGGATGAACCGTACCCTTGGATCAAACCGACTTAAAACAATGGTCAAGATGTGTCGTAGAGGTTGGTTGGAAACGATCTTGCAAAGCTAGATGACAGGTGGGACCCACCTAGGCCGACCAGCCCCACCTAGTAGGCCGACTAGCCTAGCTCAAGGCTTGGTCACCTACTCCTTTTCTCTGGTGTCTTCTGGTGTCCCTAGAATTCTTGCGGAATTTCAATGTGATTTGATTTGATTCCTTGACCCCTACTCTTCCTCATCTATTTTTGATTTAATCCCTAGAAAATCACAATTCACCAAAGTTGTGGAATTAGTTAGATTAGTCCCTAAAACTATTGCTTGGTGATGGTTTTGGTGTCTTCTAGAGTATTCCAAAGCATATCCAACGTGGACTTTATCCTTGGGACCTCAATTATAATGAATGATATATCTGTTTCGATCGTTTCAATGAGCTCTTTGCAATAGTGTGCTTTAATTCATCATTTGAGATGTTTTTATGTATAGAATATCCACTATCTGCAAAACAAGTGAGAAGACCAAAACTCGTGAAACTAATTAGGTTTAAATCAAATCAAAGAGCACATTAGTTCATTTTAATTAGTTCTTGGGAATTAGTTGACAGTTTATAATTGGAGTTAATTATTGTCAACAACGAACATATACATAAACTTGTAATCAATCATAACCATATCAAGTACTGTAGTAGAGCAAACTAAGAACATAATAAATAGAAATATAGTATTGAAATAGCACAAAGTCATAACAAATGGAGAGAGATACAAAAGATATACCAGACTCCATATGACTGCAGATTTGAAATCCTCGAGTGAGAACCTGAACTCTACTTAAACCTAGGTAGCTAGCCTGTACTAAACTTTGAGTAGTTAATCTATCTCTGGTGGAGAGGTTTCTCCTTGGCTTCAACTGAATTCCTCTTGGCTTCTCCTCTTCTAGGGGGTGCTTTGCTTATACAGGCCGGTGGGATGAACCTGACCCTTGGATCAAACCGGCTTAAAGGATGGTGGAGATTAAAAGCCTAGGTCGGTGGAACATTGTGAGAGGAGGCGCCTACAAAGTGGGACTAAGCCAAGGCAGCCATGCTAGGGCCCAAGGCAGCCAACCTAGTTTGCTTCCAGGTGGGCCCCGCCTTTGGGGTCTGCCTTGTAAAATCTTCTCCTTCCCATGCCAGCGCATAATATACTTTTTGCACTAATGTTCTTCATTTATTCCATTATTTTTTGGATAACACCCTACATAACACAAATTCACCAAAACCTATGGAACTCTATTAGGTAAACACTTATTACTATGTTGTATTTCATTATTTATCCTTTTTCATGGTTGATTGCCAGTTTGAAATGGATGGTTGACAACCATCAACAATGGTAGGACTATTGTTGTGTCGACTAGCTAGGTGTTGTTATCCTCAGTAATAGAACCCGTCCAGTGGATGATGCAATCCTATGACATCATTGTTAGCATGAGTCCTTCTTGAGCTCCCATCAGTAGGATCCGTCGCATTGGTGTTGACACTTCTTAACGCAACTACTAAAAATAGACTTTTAAACCTATCCCTAGCAACAGCGTCAAAATTACTTTACATCACGTAAGCCAGGTTGTCATCCCCAGCATGATGTAGAAGTGCTGGTACTAAATCTATATGCTTTTCTAGGAATAAATAAATAAAAGATCCACAAGCGCATATATAATACCGATGTAGTATTTCAACCGGGAGTAATCCAGGTATTGTTATTTATATTTTTACCGCTAGGAAGGGACTTGCAATGGATAATGAGCAATAAGCACTGCATGTTAGTCATGGAGATCTTAACTATATCTTTATCTATCTCTCATGCAGGGTAAGTGTCACAAAAGATAAATATATGAACATGAATAATAAGTGACAGATGATAAATAAGAATTCATAGCCATATGATAAACATGGTAATCATCTCAATTAGATTACTCTAAGTCTATAACACTAGCATGATACTAGGACAATCTACAAGAATAAATCCTAAGTATTCTAACTATACTGTCAAAGCATACAATAATTAGTGCAAGTACACTTAACATCATCGCTAGAAAAGGTTATATCTATGCATAGTGATATTAGCAAGAAAGATCATGAACATAGCAACCACTTCCCTGTAATAATGGTGCTCTACAATCTTTATAATCAGGAGAAGAAATACAAAGGACTCAATAGGACTGTCACTCCAACGATCTACCTCAATCTCTAGATGAGTTACCCATCGGCCTAATGAGTAAGCGCTATACGATTCTTTTTATAGACATAATTCTAATCTAACTATGCTAAGCATATAATCAAAGTAGACTAATAACAATATAATTGAGAACATAAGCAAATAGAATAAAGTTAATTCTGATATAATCAAATAGATCAAAGTCATATTCATAGTAGCAAGAACTAATATGAAATATAACAAAGAAGAATAAGAGTTTACCAAGAACAAAGATAGATCCATACTCTATGATTGACTTGACTCCTTCCAGATCTATTCCTATATAGCTATGCTAAAGAACTATAGAGATCTAATTAAGATGGTGGCTAAGAACCCTAAAGAGACAAATCCATTCGAGGGACCCCACTCTATCTAATTCTTCTTCTCTTGATCTTCTTAGAGAATTTTGTACTCCTCTCTAGGGGGGTTAGGGTTGTATTTATAGCCCCCTAGGAAGCACCATAGCCCTCGGATCAAACCTGTAACGTCCCGCCTCCACGAGACCAGGCCCGCTTACATCTAGCAGCTTTTCTAGGATATAGTCAGTCCCGACAGACCAACACTAGTCTTTTTTGCACACTTTGTCCTCACTCGTGCGCACCCGGGAAGTACTTCTCGGACGGTCACCCATCCCTAAATTTCTCTAGGCCAATTATGCTTAACTCTAGAGTTCTTTGGAGATGGGCTTCCAAAAAAGAAGTTGCAACTTGTTGATATGAGTCTCCTATTAATCCTATTAAGCCTTGGGCCAGGTGTTACATCCTCACCCCCTTAAGAGATCGATATCGTCGTCGATCAACCCGAGCCAGGAACGTTCCCTCTTGGCCACATCCGTGCATCCAGTGCCAGCGCATGTGCCATGCTGTGTGACCACTCTAGGTCCACACCAGCCATGCACACCATGCCTGCGCAACTGCGACACACGCGCCCGTGAAACTGCGAGAGTTGGCTTTGATACCATTCTGTGACAGAACTGCCCAAATTATAAGAGATTAAGCCTAATAGTGACCATTTGCACAGTTGAACCATCAAGCTTAAGCCCATATAATCCTGGTAGTCTATGAAATCTTGAAGGATTTCAAACCACAAATCATACATACAGCCAAGATCGTAATAAGTCCAGCGATCACCATCCACAGTTACATTCGGCTCGCAACATTCAACGATTACATCAGAGTTCAAATATAGTTATTACAAACCAAGTTCAAAAGTAGCGGAAGCATCATAGTTTTAAAATAACACACACTTAGTCTGATACAGTGCCATAGTTTGATCATTCCCACAACAGCAAAAGAAGAAGTAGAGTGACCATTGCCCTTGGTCTAGTCATTACCCATTGCTGGGTACAAGCAGTGAATGCGATAACCATAGTACATCTGACCATCTGCAAAACAACATGGGAATAGAACCCTGAGTACGAGAATGTACTCAGCTAGACTTACCCGTCATAAACAAAAAATAAAAGACTCTTCAAGGATCATGAAGGCTGTATAGTGGGGTAGCTAAGACCTTTTTGCATAAAAGCATTACCCATCTAGAAGTATGTCTTAATCTCTTCCTTTCTTTTATTTAGCCCAGGTTAGGTATTATTACCTATCATCTAGATTTGCACCTGCACTATTGCAAACAAGTGTTGTGATATGATAGTA
>Ga0182004_10005841_pt1 | contig 10029 bp, 8 predicted proteins | sample Sormic07211540_1_FD_120479 | JGI IMG/M metagenome (GOLD analysis project Ga0182004, IMG submission 120479) | Endophyte microbial communities from Sorghum bicolor roots, Mead, Nebraska, USA - 072115-40_1 MetaG | ecosystem: Host-associated > Plants > Roots > Unclassified | place: USA: Nebraska... | reverse complement strand
TTTATTTTCGTCTATATTTAATACTCCATGCATGCGTCTAAAGATTCGATGTGACGGGAAATCTGAAAAATTTTGCAAAATTTTCCGGGAACTAAACAAGGCCCAAGTGAGAACGTGCTACAAGATTGTTTGTTTGGATATCCGGTCGGAGTACCTCGAGGCCTACATGGACAAGTTTTCCCTTGCTAACAAAAGCATGCCAAATGGCGCTTTTGGGCTAGCAAAAACAAATGAATACTCTTGTATGAGTGAGCAAGACGAAACGAGGTGGCTGAAACAACAAAACATATATTTAGATCCTATATTTGGTACCGACTCTGACAAAATTATTTGACTCAATCAAAATAACAATCTTAAACATTTAATTTTAGTTGTCTTTGGTTGAATGCTGGGCGAGGCAATTTTAGCAAATTTCTATGGTCCCCGACCAGACATATCCTCACTCACTCGCAGCTCGCTGCGGAGTGGCAACGTCTCAAGGCAAAATCACCTGATGTTGCTAAAAAAAAAGAAGAAGAAGAAGAAGGCAAAATCACCTGATAATCTTCAGTTCACCGCCGAACCACCTATATGCTCTGAGTCCATGCACCGAAGTCCACCAATCTACCGTTCGTTGAACAACCTACGGCAGGGATATAGTTCCCAGGCTCCAAGGCCTGAAGCCCGAGATCGTCTGTCCCGTGGAACGGCACCCCACATCGTTTCACTTCAACCCGTCAGTCCCCTCACTCCGTCAGTCTCCCCTCCGGCCTCACGCCGCGCTCACGACGCTGCCTCCAGTTCCAGCCTTCCAGGCTCGCACTCGCACGGCCTGGCCCGCCCACGCTCCGACCCTTCTCGGCGACAAGACACGTCGTACCGGCACGTCCCCCCGCCCTGTCTTCTGCCCACCTGGCACCAGCCACCAGCGGGTCCACGCTTCCAAGGGTTTCAAACTATCGGCGGCGCGAGCAATGGCGGCGGGGGCCCGGGAGCACTGGTAGTTTCTCGTATCGCGGCGGCTTGTTGGCTTGATGCCACCTCGCCATCGCAGATTATGGGGATCAACGGCGAGGAGTGGGAGGGGACGGTAGTGGACGGCGGCGTTCGGAGGCGGAAGGGCGGTGCCGAGGGTGCCTGCTTGGGCGCATCGTCCTCCTTTGCGGAGGGGACGGGGGAGTTCGTGCTGAGGTCCATGGACGCCAGGTTCTCCGGATCGGTCGACGACGACGAGTTATTTGTTTCGTCGCGGCAGCCAGGTACGTCGCCGGACTGTTTGTGTTTGGTACTTTGGTTCCGGTGGGCTTGTGAATTCTGAGGATATTAGTAGCAGCATATGTGTGTAAACGTGGAGACTGAGATGTTACGTGTGGTAAGTTTCGTGAAGGGGAACCGTGGGATGGCCAAGTTTAGTGTCATGCCAATGCGGGTGTGCGATGATGATTTAAGATTTAGTCAGGTTTCACTGTAGTCTACCCATCTTGCTTGGGACTAAAAATTCACGACTGTAGATGTACAACATGTAGAATGAACCATAGAAAACTTAATTGTGACGAGGGTTGCTGTTTTATGGCTACTGTCACACGGTTGTGTTGGCAGTCGCAAATCACAATATTGTCTAGGCTTTGTTTTGTTCATGCTAGTCATGTCGTGCATTGTAATTGCCAAACATCTGTATCAAAGTTACTATGGTTTCAACAGAGCTAGAAGTATGCTCCTTCATTTTGAAAAAGCAAGCTACTGAACACTATAGCATCTGCTGCAGTTAATCTTTCAATCAGCTAAGTGATTGCTTCATGTTGTAAGTTGTATAAAATGCTAAAGCTAGGGTGCCGTATTTCTAGACTAAATTGCTATTTTGTAAAGATAGAGAGGAATTTGATCTAATAGAATAGTAGAATAAATAAATTGTAATGGGAACAACAGTACATCAGAACTCTACTAGAGAGTTCCAAACATGTTTATTTTTTCTGCTCTGAAACATTATCCATTTGTTCTTCTACAGTATTGGGGCATAGTAAATCAACAGCTGCTACTTCTGGTACCTTTAAAGGGCAAGAAAACGTTTTTGTAAGGTCATACTCTGATAGGTTGCTGAAGTGTGACCTCACTTTGGATATGCTATCAGAAAATGAGAAGGTAGGCATATTAATCCACACTTTATTTATTTATTTTATTATTGTTGCATGGTCGATAAAAAAGCAGTGTGTTCACTTATCTAAAAAATGCATGTGCATGGATACTGTCTTTTTTTTTTGGTCATCTCAGTACTGCAGTGGTCCTGATGATTTTCTGATGTCGAGACTTGGTCTCTTATGAATGCTAGTATTCACAAACAGTGTGATATCTAGTTGCAATCCATCTGTTCGTAATGGTTTCATTATGTTGGTGCAAGAAGCCAGTTGACTTTAGTATGTTGTCACTATGATTATACTGCCTCTGGCACATGTAATTCTGCTACACCTCTCTTATTAATTTAAGCTGGTAATGTTCAGGTCTTTAATAAAATGGTTATACTGGAGTGTTTTGTTTTAGTTTAGAAGGATCTGTGAAAGTCAGGAACAGCATTTCTATGAAAAAGATAAATTGTGTCTTGAAATTTCCATACCTGTCCTTTCTTTGGTACTTATTCAGACTTATGTTATACCTATAGCTATTCATTGTTGCTTGGTGCTCCAGATAAAGATAACCGAAAGGCTGGTAAAGATCCAGAATGATGGTACAGTGGAGGTAGATGTGACGCGCAGTGCTCTTGTTGCCTCAGAACTCTCTGAGATTGATGCTTTTGGTTATGTACCACGTGATGTTGAAGAAGTTACACCTGGAATCACCAAGTCAGTCCCAAAGCTGAAGATTGCTATACTTGTAGTTGGAACCCGAGGGGATGTACAGCCTTTTATAGCATTAGCTAAACGACTGCAGGTAGGTGAACCCACAAGCACTGCTAGAGAGGCTAAGGCTCTCCGGAACATAAAACATTGTGCAGCATAGTGATATATAATGGAGATTCTGGAAAATGCAGATTTTTAATTCACTTTTTTGAGCATGCAGTCAAGTATGCCAAGAGTAAAGTTATCATTATCTTCTCTGATTTGTTTTGAAATTGGGATTAATCTTGCTTATTGCCCTAAGTTAAGAGCAAATCTATGCCTGTCATCCTTCAAAATCTTTAGATGATACAGTGCCCATTAGATATTTTCATGGAGTCAACATGGCCTCCTTTTTGTATTTTACTTTATTCATACATAGAGAGATTAATCTAGGTATCTTCCACTGTGTTCAACCCCCCAGTAGGTGTTCACAAAACTTAAAAATTTTGAGTTTACACTCAAAACATCAGAATATCAAACAGTCATGATACGTCATCCTCTAGTTTTACTCACCATCAAGAAACAATATGATGGCTTTGTAATATTGTTACACTTCTTTTCTCTCTAGAAAATAAAAAAAAACTCTTTTGTTTCAAATTCATGGTTTTGTAACTTGAATTGGAGATTGGATTTTTTCTGCAGGAATTCGGTCATTATGTTAGACTGGCAACTCATGTCAATTTCCGCACTTTTGTGAAGTCAGCTGGCATTGATTTTTACCCATTGGGTGGTGATCCTCGGGTTATGGCTCAATGTATGGCTAAGTGCTCTTTTATCTTGAATATTGTGTTTTCTACTCAGATAAAGAGCATTCAATACTGTCTAGTGTGCTGAGATGATTATAATCACCTCGGTTCCTTAATCAATTAAAAAATGCAACCAACTGTTGAGCGGCACTTGGTTATTTTAATTCACTTTATTATCCATCTAAACATACTTGTTTTTTCTTCTTAATATAACTGTACACAGTTCACTAGCGTGTTTTAGAAAGAAAAAAAGTCAAAATTGTTGAAGAGTCTAAAAAATCGTATTGTGGTTTGTTAATGAATGAAATAATAATCCAGACACCTTGTTTTTTAAGGAACAAGACATCGATTCTTTAGCCAATTAAACTGATATAAGGATGCTTGTGTCCTTCATACTCAATTTTGATTAAGGGGTGCACTTTCAACTGCAGATATGACAAAAAACAAAGGGTTTTTCCTGGCTGCACCAACAGAGATTGCTGTTCAAAGAAAGCAGCTTAAGGAAATCATCTTCTCACTTCTACCTGCATGCACAGAACCTGATTTGGATACAGGAGCTCCTTTCAGAGCTCAGGCAATAATTGCGAATCCTCCTGCTTATGGTGGGTCTGTCCATCATGACACTGCTATTTTACACCATATCTCATCATTCTTTAATAATTTTTGAAAATAAAAATGTGGTTTTATGGTAATACTTGCTGACTATCCTCGGGTCTTTCATCCTAATCTTTCTTGAAACCCCACCTTTAGGAACTAGCACCTGAGCTGACAATATGGCTGTGCTGGTGGACTGCACAGAGGACAATGACGCATTATGTGTTTGTCCATCTTGTCAGCACTTGGAATTTCATAAGGGTGGGGCTTATGAAACACTGTGATGATAAAAATTGTGCTTATTGATCATCAGACAAAGTATCAGGGGTTTAATCAACTTTGATTACAAATCCAGTGTTTTTCCCCTGTAGCCTACTGTATATTTATCTTATTCTTGTTTTAACTTTAACATGCTCTCCCATCTAGTAAAACCATAACTCCCAATATATAGGACCTCTTTTTCTTCTGTACCTGAAGTTGGGACTTTCCTTTCTTCTCATTATTGTGGAAATTTTTAACTTACCAACCAAACGTAATGCTTCAATTACCCGTCTTTAATTAGATTTACTAATCCATATAAGACCGTGGCATATTACTGCCTTTTGATTTAGCAATTGTGGTTTTATCAGCCCATGAAACTACTCAAGAATCAATCTCATTTGCAGCCGGTACTTGTAGATTGCCCTATTCCATAACATCTCTAAGCATAATATCCCATCTTGTAGTGCTTGCTCACATTTGAGCATCTGTACCACAATCATCACTGTCTGAAGTTGGCCAGAAAGTTATTGCTGTCCAAATAAAATAGAGCAATCAATTTCATTTCTGGATTGTATCATTCCATTCTCCTAACAATTTGTGACTTTCAGGTCATCTGCATATCGCAGAAGCACTTGGAGCACCTCTGCATATCTTCTTCACTTTTCCATGGACGTAAGTCTGTATTGATGGATCTTCCAGAATGAAATATTTATAACAATTTCAAGTTTTTATCACTGTGAAGATTTCTACATTATTTTTCATCATTGTGGAACTGCTAACACATTTCCTGAGCACCATAGATTAAGGCTTGACAAGTAAACAACAAAAGTTAAATTGCCCGTGTACCTAATATTAATTCTCTGTATTGCTTTAGAATATTCATATGACTATCGGTACGACTGCCTCATGCAGGCTAGCTTCCCTCATTTTGGCATGCTAATATGGTCACCTCAGGATGGAAATAAATGCCACATAGATTCCTGAGTTACATTGTAAATAAATATATATTTTTAGAAGAGAATACATTGTAAAAAAATAGAGAAATGTCACTTCAACAAATATATGTGAATGCTTGTGTGAGATTGTACATATTTTTTAACTAACGTTTATGGACGATTATGCTATGTAATTTTTCCTAACTGCTAGCATTTGTTGATAGGCCAACTAATGAATTCCCACATCCATTGGCTCGCATGCCTCAAAGTGCAACTTATAGGGTATTACCACCTCCACCTTTTCACTATTCTAGATATGCAATTAGAATGTGTGATTTTTCTCTCTTTTGCATAGGAAGGTGCAATTGTTCTATTTTTTTTTCAGGGAGAAAAATCTGACATCTTTGCACCTCTCACGTTCAGCTATCATATCTTATTCTGGATTTAATAGTTTGGTGGGGCTCCAGGGGATTCATAAATGATTTCCGGAAGAAATTAAATTTGCCTCCTATTGCTTACTTCAGCACATACCATGGATCTATATCACACTTACCTACTGGATACATGTGGAGCCCTCAACTTATGCCAAAGCCAAAAGGTAATCTGATTTTATTTTATTTAGCTTCGTGATAAGTAGCTTCAGTGCTACTTCAGTTAATTCAATTGAAATTGTTTGATATTTTTCCAAAGTGTGAACTTAATGCACCCCTGTGAATGTAAATGCAGAAGGTACAAGTAGCACTGAATGTAATGCATCCCCCAGAATTCTTAGAAACAATACCATCCGATGATTTTGATAACGATGTGCTTGTGAGTTAAGTTACACAGTCTAGCCAACGTCCAAAATGGGCTCAAATTTTATACATGTGTAGCCTTGCTGATGTGCCCCTGACAAACAGCATTGAGCAAAGACTTCACATGATTTTTAGGGCATAAAATATTTCTTGTGCGTATGCAAAGCTAGATGAACATACCGTTCTGTAATATTGTACAAAATTGAACAAGAGAGAAATCATGTGCCGGTGTTCTATCTTATCCGGACCACACAGTTTTCTGCATCTATCAATTTTGTTAGATGGATATACGTTTGTGGCATTCAAATTAATTTATGAATTTCATAATTGGTAAATTGTTCCTGTGCTAGCATAGTCTTGTTTACGTTAAGCCCTTATTAATGATGTTTTGTCCTCTTCAGATTGGGGTCCTCTAGTGGATGTTGTGGGATATTGCTTCTTAAATCTTGGAACAAAGTATCAACCACCACCAGAACTATCACAGTGGCTTCAACAGGGGCCCAAGCCAATATACATTGGTTTTGGTAGCATGGTATGTACTCTATTAGGGAAGAATTTATCTCAGTAATTCTGGCTGATATGTATTGTTTTGAATCGAGGCTGTTCCCCGTTTCCCTTATCAAAAATGTAAATACAAGAGTTAGATACAGAAAACGGGGAAAGCACAGAACAGCACAAGGCTAGAGGAAGGCCTTACTTCCTCCAAACCAACAACTCTGCCTAAGATTTTGCTGTACTAGGAGAACGCAGGACAGACCCTAACAGAACAAACTTATTACAGTCTGAAATACATGACCGAACTGGCAGTCCACAAAGGCAACCCAAGGAGTATACAAGTACCACTATATGTATGACCCCATAGAAAACGAAGAATTCATTGAGAATGAAAGTTTTTTCTTTAGAAAAGATTGCGCTTACTTCAGCACATACCATGGATCTTTACCACACTTAGAGCATCTCCAGCACACATGGAATCAGACTTGCCATCACTGTTTTTATCCATCTTGCAAGAATTTGAGCCTCCAGCAGACTAGCCAACGGCATCACCATTCCTGTTGACACTGTTGTGCGAGTGTCGGCAACCAAATTTTGCTGGTCAGCATGCCTCGCTATCCTCCATTCCATGAGTCTGACAGCTAGGGCCGGTGCCTATTTATGTTGTTTTGCTTCAAAATTTCATTCCTATCCCCCTCTTTCATAAATTCAGAAGGCGACTATCAAGGTATTGAAATCACTCCTGTTTTTTTTACTGATAGAACAAATAATAACAGAGAACCCATTTGACTGGATTAAACTCAAAGTCTCTTACCGATTTTAAATTAAAATTCCTCAGAGTTGTCTGTTTTTCTAAAATATTTGAAATTTAGGGCATCATTTGTTTGCCAAAAATCTAGAAAAAATGTATCAATTCATGTTAATTTGAATACCAAAAAATTATAGTCAATTGGATATGGAGAGCGAGATTTGGTAGTTTGCTGGAGTATGCTGAAAAATGGGGAGGGAATCTTATGGAGTAGATAGCCAAATGAAGATATGGAGGGTCGAATTTGTAATGTCTGCTGTAGATGCTCTTACCTACTGGATACATGGAGCGCTCAACTTCTGAATGATGTATATATGATGTCATCTATCTTATAAGGTCATTAAGGCTATGTAAGTTAAATCTCAGTTTCTTTGTTGCCTGGAAGCGTAATTTCTTTCATTTTGTTTTTGCCATTCTCAATAGTATTCAATGGATGGTCATACTGCTTTTTAGCTTTACTCATAATAGCTATATGAGTCTTTTTAAAAAGCAATAATGATAAGAGATTTGTATAAACTTAAAGTACCAAAGCTCATGTCAAGCACTACTCGCTGTTAGCTCGACAGGAGCGTACCATTGCGAGCATTTATGTTCTTTCATTTTTATATTACCATCCTGTTACAATTTGTTGATATAATATTCTACAAAATGCTTTCTCTCCCTTTTGTTGTGCTGACACAGCTACCATCTTATTTCTGCTAACTTGGTTTATGTTATGTTTGAAGCCTCTTGATGATGAGAAGAAAGTCACTGCTATCATTTTGGATGCACTTAGAGAAACCGGACAGAGGGGAATCATTAGCCGTGGTTGGGGAGCTCTTGGAAGTTGTAAGTTACCTAGTATTTGTTGCAACTCAGTCCTTTATTGCATATGCCATATCATGATGAAGTTAATGTTAGTATTGCTATCTGATTGTATGTAGAACAGTGAATAGCCTAACTTCTTTATATTTCATATATGCAACCTGCAATTGCAGTTTCAGAAGTTCCAGTTGATGTCTTCATCTTGGAGGATTGCCCTCACGATTGGCTTTTCCCTCGGTGTGCTGCAGTGGTGAGTTTACTATTTCAGACATGCCAGGGAGGTGCTATGCCTTGTGTCAGACATGACATGAAGCTTTCTATTGGTATATATTGACATGTAGCTATAAACATAGCGATCGGACTGTATGAGAAGTCATAAAATAGGATATACTCCCTCCGATTCAAATTGTAAGTCGTTTTAGTTTTGTCATAAATCAAACTTGTCTAACTCTGACCAATTCTATTGAAAAATATATTACAAATCTACACTGTCAAAATTGGCCCCTTATGTGAGCAGGAGAATGAGATCATCAAACACATCCTGTGTGGCTGTGTGTTTGCATGACAAGTATGGTCTCTCATCTTTCATCGTTATGGGTTGCCTGACTTCTCACCTTTCCCAGATGACAGTATCTTCTGTGATTGGTGGTGAGATTATGAGAATACTTGCTTTATTTCCCAGGTACAGCAAGGGAGTGCTACATTCTTTGATCACTTTGGTTGCTTGGTCCCTATGGAAACATCCCAGTGTACAAACTGTCCTTAGACAAATTTTAGAGGAGACTAGTCTCTGGTGCCTGGCTATTGCTAGGATTGGCTCATCTAGAGGTCGTTGCTTCATAGGGTTTAGCTCTCCGCCTGGTCGAGTAGTTATAGTTTCTTCTAATGTGAGAATATAACTATGTGAAATTGTGAGGGGGCGTGTCTCGTGTGCATTATATTATATAAGTTCTTCTTAATGCGATAATACACAACTCTCCTGCATATTCGAGAAAAGAAAATATATTTCATGGTGTATCTAATGAATCTTGATTCGTGTTATACACGTTTGTGCATTTTTTTTATAGACTTAGTCAACGCTAGAGAAGTTTGACTTAGGACAAAGCTAAAATGACTTACAATTTGGAACGGAGTGAGTATGTATTACTATACTGTACCAAATTATTTATCAATGTATTTAATATCTTCATAAAATGCAGTTCTGTTATTTTATATATTGGAATGAATCTGCAGTGCTTGCCAGATTTGTCTTGAAGTCCAAAAAAAAATCAGTAACGTTAAAATCACTAATGTTTTGGCGTCATGGGGTGCAGGCTCTTTAGCCAAAATATCATGTTGCAATGTTTCAAAAAATCATCACAGTACATGTATGTATTACACATAAAGTTAAGTATATATGCAACAATCAGTTTGAAATTCATCTTTGATGTTGAGAATTGAGATTCAAAAAAAATACAAGCGCACTATCAGCACATGATGAACAATACCAGATTGACTCCTTATCTATTTTGTTTCTTGCTATCCTCTTCTCTTTTGTTGAGCTGAGTTGGGTTGTGTGTGTTTGCTGGTTTACTCGTTTTTTCTTTTAGTTTTGGTGCTGTGTGAATTTTGGGATTGGTCTCTCGGGGGGGGGGGGGGGGGGGAGTAATTCTCCCTTTGCCCCCCTTTTTCTTCTTTAGTTGAATGCCTCCCCCCCCGGCTTGTGCCAAAAAAAAAACAATAAAAAAATTTCTCATACATATT
>Ga0182004_10005840_pt1 | contig 10029 bp, 8 predicted proteins | sample Sormic07211540_1_FD_120479 | JGI IMG/M metagenome (GOLD analysis project Ga0182004, IMG submission 120479) | Endophyte microbial communities from Sorghum bicolor roots, Mead, Nebraska, USA - 072115-40_1 MetaG | ecosystem: Host-associated > Plants > Roots > Unclassified | place: USA: Nebraska... | reverse complement strand
TGTGTAATTAGTTTTTATTTTTGTCTATATTTAATACTTCATGCATGTGTCTAAAGATTCGATGTGACGGGGAATCTGAAAAATTTTGCAAAATTTTTTGGGAACTAAACAAGGCCCGGCCTTGTTTACTTCCCCAAATATTTTATAAAATGCTTCAGATTTCCAGTCACATCAAATCTTGCGACACATACATGAAACATTAAATATAAATAAAAAAGATAACTAATTATACAGTTTACATATAATTTGTGAGACGAATCTTTTGAGCCTAGTTAGCTTATGATTGGACAATATTTGTCAAATACAAACGAAATTGGTACTGTTCACATTTTGCAAAATTGTTTGCAAGTAAACAAGATCTGAAAAGTTTTTGGATTTTGACACTGTAGCAATTTCGTTTTTATTTGACAAACGTTATCCAATCATGGAGTAACTGGACTTAAAAAATTTGTCTCGCGATTTACAGGTAAACTGTGTAATTAGTTTTTGTTTTTTCATCTATATTTAATACTCTATGCATGTATCACAAGATTCGATGTGACGGTAAATCTCGAAAAGTTTTTGGTTTCTAGGGTGAACTAAGGCGTTGTTTAGTTTCCAAAATTTTTCAAGATTTTCCGTCACATCGAATCTTGCAACACATGCATGAGGTATTAAATATAGATAAAAAAGATAACTAATTGCATAGTTTACCTGTAATTTGCAAAACGAATCTTTTGAGCCTAGTTAGTCTATAATTGAATAATAATTATCAAATAAAGCCGAAAGTACTACAATAGCGAAACCCAAAAAATTTTCGTCAACTAACTTCTAAATTTTTTTACAAAATTGATACTGTAGCTTTTTCGTTTGTATTTGATAAATATTGTCCAATCATGGACTAACTAGGCTCAAACGATTCGTCTCGTCAATTCCGACCAAACTGCGCAATTAGTTTTTATTTTTGTCTATATTTAATACTCTATACATGCGTCTAAAGATTCGATGTGACGGAGAATGTGAAAAATTTTTCAAAATTTTGTGGGAACTAAACAAGGCCTAAGATAGACATGGATTCAGTTTTCAAAACCCAAGAGCAACTTGGCTCTTGGCTGCCTGCCCTGCTACTAGCTCTGTGCATGCATGTATATGTGTGTGTGTCTGACTGAGATCGGGGAGAGGGAAAACACAACACAGAGAGGTTTAATTTCAAGCGGGCAATGGCGCGGCCCTGCGCGCGCATGAGAGGGGATGGATCAGCGTCTCGTAAATGCAAGGGCCAAGGCATGCAGCAGCAGGGCATGCAGAAGAGTGAACAGCGAGGGGAACGAGCAATGCAGTTTGCATAGTATTCCCTCCATCCAAATTGTAAATCATTCTAAGAATCTTGGAGAGTTAAAGCATTTTCACGTTTGACCAAAATTATAGAGAAAAATACTAAGATTTGTAATATAAAATGAGTATACTATGAAAATATAATTAAGAAATAATTTAATGATATTTAGTAGTTATCATAATAAATATTATTTTATCATATAAATTTGATTAAACTTAAAAAAATTTGACTTTCCAAAATTTTTGAAACGAGCGAGTACGTACAGATAGGAGAGGCCGGGGCATGCATTGCATTGAAGGAGGGGCTCAGTGCTCTGCTCTCATCATATCATAGCTACCCAATGCAATGCCAATGGCGCCCCGGCCGGCCAATCCATCCATCCATCGAACGGTATCGCATTTACTTTGCACGCAGGCAGCTCATCAGCGCGCTGTGTGTGTGTATGTGTATGTGGAGCAGCTCTCATCAGCCTCGGCAGCAGCAGCATGCATGGTAGTGTTTTGCGAACCCGGCCGGTGGTATGCTACCAGAAAGGTGCAAGTCAAAACGCAGGCGATCCACACTCACATCATATCTACCCATCTCCGGTCCTCCCCAAACTTGGGGGCCTCTCTTCAATGCTCCCCAAACTTTCGTGATCGTGCATATGCATGGATCGATTCTCTCCCATGCACCTACATACTACACTGCAGTCACTGACACGCATGCACGAGACGATCACACACCACAGGATCCCTCTCGTGTGCCTGCTCCTCTGGTTGCTGTAGTTGCGTGAGTTTGTAGCAAATAGATGTGATGTGATGCACCAGCTAGTATGTAAGTACGTACTACTAGCCTATCTAGCTAGCTGAGAGGTAGAGCTAGCTAGCTTCCTCACATGCAGAGAGAGAGAGAGAGAGAGAGAGAGAGAGAGAGGCCGATGCATGCATGCATCCCCCTCCGATCCTGGTGGCCTGATGTGTGACTATGCATATCTCCTACTCCTATACGACTGCAGGCAGGCAGTACCGGCCTTTTTTTACACAGGGCGCTTGTTCAAACCCTGAAGAGTCACGAGTCACAGCAGCTAGCTAGTAGCTGCAGCAAATACTTGCTTGCTTCTCGACCGATCGCACCCAGAAAAATCTCTCTTCCAGAGCTAGCTCACCTCTCCCTTCCAGTACTAGCATAGTTATCTGAACTTGCACTGAGTACGTACGTGCAAAACTCGTACAGTCACTCATCATACCGTAATTCAGAATTCCCTCCAACCATGGAAAGACGGATTGGGTCTGCGCGTACGTACGTTCTACGAGCTTCGTACGTACATACGGCCGTCCAAAAGCTTCGTACATGTGTACTACGTACGTACGGCTGCTGAACAAACAAAAGCTATATAGGTGTGGTATCGATTGGCCGGTCCCCCTGCAGAGATCGAGTTCCGTGTTGGGCATGGCCGATTTGTCAACCGCCGTCCGCGGGTGGTTTGGATGGCATGCATAGCAAACATTTTGTGTGGCCGGCCCGTCGTCCGCGGCCTGCGGGCACGCGGCACGCTGGCTACCACTCCCCGTCCCCGAAATGGTGCTGGGTCGCCACTCCCCAGTCGCCACGATCTCATCACGGCAACCCAAAGAAAATATGCATGTGTCCGTTAGTTGGGCATGCATGTTGTTGGTTGCAATGACAAACAACTAACCGCCGCCACGGGACACGTACTGCCCATCTGCTGCTAGCTAGCTAGCTCCATTAGTTGTGTTTCTGATGAATGCGCAAAAATTAACCCACTTCGAAGGAGACCTCTTGCAGATTGGTACGTACTAGTAACTACTAGTAGCATATATTGACACAGAATTCTAGCTCGCTCACTATCTACTTTCGAATTTCGAGCAAGGAGGGCCGGCGGCCCGGGGACTCGAAAAACCACCAAATCCACCATGCTGCAGATTTGGTCGTTGCGGCAAGGACGTAAATGGAGAGCAGGGCAGCCCGGCCGGGACCCCGTGAATTGAAACGCCTTGGCATTGGCATTGGCATTGGCATGGCATTGCCTCCGGTGCCGGCCTCCTCATTCAGTCACTCTGATGCAAGCAAAGCAATGCAGTGCAGTGCAATGCAAAGCGAAACATGCATGCATGTGCGCCTCTCTCGCCTGATCGATCGATCGCGCCCTCTTGATTCGCCATAACTCGATGGCGGTACACAGTCACGCACGCTGTTGCTCCGGCTGGCAACGGGCAATGCCGCATGCATGCCAGCGTATGCGTCCAAATTTTCCCGGCTCAGCGCGCGCGCGCGGCCGCCCCGGCCCACCACCGCCAGCCGGCCGGCTGCTCTGTGTCCTCGCTCGCCGTCCGTCCAGCCGGTGCGAGCGCCGGACGGAGGAAAGGCGTTTGTTGCCGTGTCCATAAAGAGGGGCACTGCTGCACGCTGCACGCTGCTAGCTAGCTTCACCAGGCCAGGCCTCTCCCTGTTTCACCTTTATGCCGTCCACGTGAGGAATCAAGAGCGCTGTCTACCCGATCGATTCTTAACGTTCTGTTCCTTGCGTTGTAGCTGAATTGCTGAAAGATAGTACTAGTACTAGTATATAGACCGTGCAAGTGTGTACTATGAGCCTTGACTCCTTTCTATTCCCAAATTCCCAGCAACTCTTGTTGTGAGCAATCAAGCTGTCGATTATAAGACTGTGCCTTCAACAGCCCTACAATTTGGAATCTTTTATGTCAATACAGGCCTTGTTTAGTTCACCCAAAAAACAAAAACTTTTCAAGGTTTTCCGTCACATCGAATTTTGCGGCACATGCATAGAGCATTAAATATAGACGAAAATAAAAGCTAATTGTACAGTTTACATTTAAATCGTGAGATGAACCTTTTAAGTCTAGTTACTCCATAATTAGACAATGTTTGTCAAATAAAAACGAAAGTACTACAGTTTCGAAAACCAAAATTTTCGGAACTAAACAAGACGGCAGTTAGCTAGATTTTGCCACAACTTGTACATAAAAACTGGTCACTACCTCTCTCTCTCTCTCTCTCTCTGCAGAACTGAAACATCAGCTGCTTGTTTACCCTTGTTGTTTGCAAGACGGTAGAATCAGCTGTCCTGAAATTTGGTTGTGGACCAGTGCAATGGAGCATTATTGCTCCTTTCTCCTTTTTTTTTTCCCTTTGAAAAGAAAAGACAGAGAGAACAAACTGCAGGGTTGCATTTTTTACACCGGACGCCTGCTTCCTCCCTTTTGCCCCCCTCCCGGAGCCCCCCCGGCCATAACTTCAGTCCACCGGCACCGGCCTCTTCCTCCCTCGCGCGCGCTATATAAAGGGAGCCCAGCCTGTGTTCTCCCACCGTTCTTGCCATTGCCACACCTCTCCTCCCCTCTCCATCTCCTCTTCTCAGGCCACCAACAAAAAATGCCTGCTAGCCACCACCAACCTTCTTGCTGGTTCTCCCTCCCGGTCTGCTGCTCAAGCTTCTCTGCCGCCGGCGACCCGCCGTCCTCGGCTGCCGCACTACCCTCCACGGGGCGCCCGATCTCCTGGATGGCCAGGAAGAAGAAGAGGAAGCGGCTGAAGCCCCGTCGCCGTGCCAGCAGCACCTGCGAGCGCTTCCGTGCTGCTATCCTGTGATGACGCTATCCTCGCCGAGCTTCTTCTTTCGCACCCACGCGTCTCCTCGTCGCCCTGCTTGCTCCACGGTTGTTCACCACTGCTGTAAGAATTTTTCTTCTAGTTGCAAAGCATGCAATGGTCTTCTTGACCTTGCAAGACTTTTTGCTTGAAGATAAATCCCTACATGCTTGCTTACTCCTTGTCACGCCTATCAATCCTCCCATCTCTCTCGTCCCCGTCTATCCCTCTTGAGCTTGGAACACTTGCAGCTAGCCAGTAGCAGCTATCTGCTAGCTTCCTAATTTCGCGTGAACTATTGTTGTTCGGCCGGTGTGCTAGCTGGAAGTAAACTGTGTATCGTTCCCCTTTCAGCTACTTCCGCATGAACTGTGCTATTTGCTGTAATAAAGCTAAGTTTTCTGTGTAGGAGTGATTTTAGTCGCCCATTGCCTTTCGGTTTCACCTGGTACTTTGGTTTGAGCTTCGTCCATGTAATATGTATAAGTGAAGTTTATGGTGCTTTCCAGTGTCAATGCATGTGTCCTCAGATTTCTGTATAACTCTTGTGCTGTATTCTTGACCCAGCTGGGGAAGAAGAATATAACATTGAGCTGCTGTTAGTTGAGACTTGATAGTGACACATCAAGTCATACATACCCCAGTTGAGTTTAACTTGTGCCGTTAGCCAAATAACATGCATGCAAAACTGAGAAGAGAAAAACAGGGAACAATATAGTGGTTAGTGGCGCAGCCAGGCGGGTGTGCAAACGTAGCAGAAAAACTATGAACCCGTTGAGCGTTCTCCGTCTCTCTCTCACACATACACAAAGAGAGAGACACACACACAAACGCATCGTGTGCGACGTCCGTGCAGTGCCCTGTTCCAGTGTGCCCTAGTGCACTGCGTCCAATTTGCCGTGGACTACTGGCTTACTAGCACGCACGTACTACGTGTCATATTCAGACAGAGCAGTCGAGACACGCCCCCATTTACCGTCCTCAGCTACCATCGTCGCTGATTGGGCAAGCACAATGAACGTCCGTGAGAACCGGCCGGCTGCCCACCGCTACCCAAGGCCCCAAGCGCACACAAGGCCCAAGTTACATTGTAGATCTATTTGAGTGCTACAAATATATAAAGTACCAGCAACTTAATATGTTGCTGATTCTTTATACTATTCTTTTGACATCATAACAACTTTAATTGTAAAAACTCAAAACTATAAACATGTAGATCTATTTAAGTGCTATAATTTAGGTATAACAAGTTTCTTCATTTAACAACATACCAAAAAGATATTAATTTTATAATACGACAAGCAGAAGTTCGTGATTATTATGATGTTAAACTTTTATATAATTTTTTTTGAGTACCTTAACGTTATTAAATAAAAAACTCAAAATTAGGAAGTTGTAGATCTCATCGGGATCTACAATTTTTATATAAAAAACATCTTCACCTGACGTTGTATTGAAGAGTTATGATTTTTTAAAAATTTGGTCTTGTCATGTCATTCCTGGTGGCGCGACAAGTTTTTCCACGTCAGAAATGCCATCAAATGTGCCACATCTTGCCGCGCCAACACATATGGTGTGACTATATTATTTGATCGCGCCAGCGGGATTAGCGCGACCAAAGAGGCTATGTGATACAATATATTTTTTGAGAGAATTAATATTGAAATATTTATTAAAAAAATGTTAAAATATAAAAAAGGCCTAATTAAAATATACTTCATCCGTACAGAAAAGGATATAACATTGAGCTTAGTTTTAACTAGTGAATAATATTAACATTTATGCCTCCAACGTACTAGATTTCTATAAAAGTATATTTTATACTTAATTTAATGATAGTTGTTTTTTATCATATATAAATATTAGTAATTTTCATATAATTTGGCCAAACATGAAATTGTTTGACTCCTCAAAAGTGAGAATTGCATATAATTATGGAGAGAGAGAGAGAGTATATACATATAGATGATGTTTAAAAATTACAATGTCATTGCCACAGTTACTGAGAGTTACTCCATCCGTTTCAAATTATAATACGTTTTGGCTTTTCTAGATACATTACTTCTGCTATGTATTTAGATATAGTGTATATCTATGTGCATAACAAAAGGTATATATATCAAATCAACTTATACTTAAAATGTGTAGTAATAAGGTCCCATTTGCTAAGGCTCTGGCTCCTCCTAAAAGAATTCTGACTCCTCAAGTGGAGCAACTTTTCTAGTGGAGATGAAGACGTTTTGCAAATCATCTTGGGCAACAAAACAACTCATGAGCTAGTTTTGTAATAGTTTATGTTAGGTTTGTGAGGAGGAGCAGGAAGAAAACACCTTTTTTGGGCCCCAACTCCTCTACATTAAAAATAGCTCCGACTACTCTAGACTTAATTAATTGTTTGTTTGAGCTTATCAGCCGAATCTGCCAGCCAGTCTTTTTCTTTCACAACAAATCATCCAATAATACTTTCTACCATAGCTTATCAGCCAAACGAACAAGCTTGCGGCAGCCCAAATGTGATATAGAAGATGCATTTCAACCATGTTTGGTTGAGCGCTTGTGAGGCAGTGACTCAACCCAGGTGCCGAAAATAAATCAGACACCTAGGACATTGCCTACACCAAGCGGCTCTGGGCAGGAGCAAACCAAACAGACCCATGCTGCAAGCAAGGAAATTAACATTGCATGGCAAACAACAATTGCTCGTAAGTGAAATACTTCAATCAAAGTGAAGTACCATGTATTTTCCACTCCCTCAACTTAAGCAAATGCTCGTGCTATTACATTGCCAACAATAGATCAACCAAGCAAAATAAATTGTCCATTCGATTCAAAATTTCTTCTGCTTACATGGGTAATCTATAAGAGGCCATATTGCACAGTCAAGATTATGACATTTCCTAACTTTGAAAACATACTGTTCAATGACCAAATTCTAGGGCTACACTGGTTTGACAGTTGCTTATCCATGTGGTCTACAAATCTTAACCACTTGGTATGCCAGTTACTTATATATCCAAGGAAGTTCATGATCACTAGGTGGAGCACCAGAGATTGCACAGAGAACAAAGTCAGCAAAGGCCTTTTTGCCGGGAGAGATCCTTCAAAAAATGTTTTGGCTACACAACTTTATGCCAGATTCTGAAATTAAAACTGATCATATATAGCAAGTGGAGATGAAGCAAGTGTTGCTTTAAATTGTTGTCTTTGTTCACTTGAATGAATACGGAAGCAATCTGAAAAAAGAAAAAGGTTATAGATATCTACTACTACCTCCGTCCCAAAAATGATATAATTCTCGCATCCCGAGAAGTCAAAGATTTTTAATTTTGACCAAATATAATTTGAAAACTATTAATATTTATAATGTATAATAAATATTATTAGATTAGTCATGAAATATATTTTCATAATAAACTTGATTGGAGATGTAACTGTATATAATATTTTATATAAATTTGGTCAAATTTAAAGATCTTTTGACTTCTCGGGAAACAAGATTTACATTCTTTTTGGAACGGAGGGAGTAATAGACTGGACTGGGAGTGTATGGTTGTAGGGCAGTGCGCAGTGGAGCATTTCTCCTTTTTCTTTCAAGAAGAAAATGATGAGATAACTAGCTAGTCCCGCCTCCCGGCCCGGGGAACATTTTTAACAGGACGCCTGCTTCCTCTCTTTTGCCCTCCGCGGCCATTACTCCTCCGGGACCGTCCTCCCACTCTCTATCGCCCTATATAAAGGCAGGCAAAAGCTCTTCTTCTCCACCGTGCTTTCCACACTCACCTCTCCTATGTCCACCAAAATGCCTAGCCCCAACCACCATTCCTGCTGCTTCCTCCCGGTCTGCTGCCCAAGCTTCTCGTTTGCCATTGCCAACGATTCGTCGTCGTCCCCGCCGGCTGCCGCAGCCTCCACGGGGTGCCTCTGGATGACCTGGTGGAACAGGAAGCGGCTGAAGCCTCGTCCCAGCTGCCAGCGCTGCGGTGCGGCTGTTCTGTGACGGCGCTATCCTCGCCGAGCTTCTTCTTCTACCACTGCCTGTCTTTCCCGTGCTACGCTTCTACACGGTCGCACGCTCATCTATCATTGCTTCACCATCTAGTGAAATTGTCTACAAAGATCTTCTTGACCTTGCAAGACTTTTCACTAGAGGATGAATTCCTACTTCATGTGTCTCTCGTTCTTACGCCTGCCTCTCGCCATCTCGCGTCTATCAATACTCTTGTATTTCTCGTCCCCGTCTATCCCTCTTGAGCTTGTAACACATGCAGCTAATAACTAGCTACAACGACTAGCTACTTTCGTTTAACACTGCCGTGTTCGGTGTACCGGAATTTTAAGTTCCTGAAGTATTTACTCGTCATGTGCTGCTGTGCATTGTTTGCCCTTAAGCTGCACTTCCGCATGAACTCTGCTATTCGGTGAAAATTTATGGAAGTTTGTGATGTATTTGCTAGCCGTGCATTGCCTTTCAGCAGGCAGCACACTTTATTAATTAGTATAAGCTTTGCTACTCGGTGTAATTATATATGATATGGAAGTGAAATTAGTTGTTTTTTTTTCTGAATGTACTGTATTTCAGGCATTGCATTCAGTGTCATGCACTGCTTGATTTCTTTATGCCTGTTTTCTGGCTAGTGATGCTCAAATCCACTTCTACGGTCGTTCAGCAGATTCATTCCGAGCGAACGATCCAACAACGAATGACAGAGCTTAACCCCCTCCCATGCGTGACGTCAGCGATGATGTCAGATTGAAAAAAAGCAAAACATTTATTTCAAAATGTTATAACTTTTGAATAGTATATCTATTTTTATTTTCGTCTTCGTCACTGTGTTCTATGCGACGAGACGAACAAAACTGGACCCCACTTAGATATGTATCGAAGAATTTTATTTTATTAGTAATTTATCTATATCATAGAATAGTATATAATTTATAGGCTATAACTTATAAGAATAACTTATAACATATAACTTAGTATATTTCTACTAATATGTTGTGATACTAATTTGTATATTTAAGTTTTGAATATAACTTATACACCTAACTTTACATCTAAGCCATTCATTAAGTTGTATAACTTATAAGTTTTAAATATAACT
>Ga0182004_10005839_pt1 | contig 10031 bp, 7 predicted proteins | sample Sormic07211540_1_FD_120479 | JGI IMG/M metagenome (GOLD analysis project Ga0182004, IMG submission 120479) | Endophyte microbial communities from Sorghum bicolor roots, Mead, Nebraska, USA - 072115-40_1 MetaG | ecosystem: Host-associated > Plants > Roots > Unclassified | place: USA: Nebraska... | reverse complement strand
TTTTTTGGGTTGTTGTTGGGGTGGTTTTGTGGTTTGGAGGGGGTTGTGTGTGTGTTGTGGGGGGGTGGGGGGGCGGGGTGGTGGGGGGGATTCCTTCCCCTTTGTTTCCTTTTTACTTTCTTCAATTAAATTATACGCACAGCTCTCCTGCGTGTTTGAGATAAGAAATAGTTTTAGTTTTTTTTTTCTCAAAAACACAGGACAGAATGTATCATTATATTAAGAAGAAAAAGGAGGAAAAGAATCCCTTACCAACCTCCTCCACACTCATGTGGTGATTTTGCCTTTGATACCAACACACCAACTATAGTTTATATGACAGTTAGCATAACCTTGTAAGGAAGTAGCATAACCAAAATGTAAGGACCTCTTTAGTTCTCTTTTCTCTTTACATTCTGGTTAATTCTATTGTTTCCAATTCCGTGAGAGCATCTTCAAATGCAATTTATTTTTATTTTTTGAACGTAATGGCAGGAGCTCTGCCTTTCAATTAAGAAGAATAGAATTGGCCTAGTTTATAAGGAAAACCAGCCCTGAAAACCTTAGGCGCAGATTAAAAGACCTTCAAATTCAATTTATTATTTATTTGGCACTAATTATTGTCCAGGGTATCTTGAATCATTTCTCTCTTACAGTTTCATTTCTGCGAATAACATCACAGGAGAGTTGCCCTCAACCTTTTCCAGGCTGACAAACATGACAGATTTGTATGTTCCATTCATAATTATCGTTTAATGTTTTTGCTTCCCAGAAAGTTCTAACTTGTTATTTGAACAATTGCAGTCGTGTTGATGGGAACAGTATCTCAGGGAAAATACCTAGTTTCATAAAGAACTGGCTGGGTGTCAACAGAATGTTAGTTTCTCCCGGATTAAAAAAAAACATTTTATATTCTTCAGTTGAAGAGAATCAGAAAGATTTTGTTCATGTTCTCCCATTTCCATATTAATCTTGTTGTTTCATTTTCCAGCGATATGCAGGGTACCTTGATGAGTGGCCCTATTCCTCCAGAAATTTCCATGTTGAAGAACTTGACAGAATTGTATGAATCACTTGCTGCTTTATCTTTTTAGGACTTGTGTTTTTATCTTGTATTGGGATTTTGGTACTTAAAGATGAGTGTGATTGAGCAAAGGTAATGCATCATCAGGAGGGTGACTGATTTGAGTGGACCAAGAATGAAATTTCCTCCCTTACAAAATGCACTACACCTTACGGAAGTGTGAGTTTATGTTTTTGTCATTTTTATTACAAGGCCACCCAGTAATCCTTTCCCTAGAATACTGAATTTCCTTTATGTTCACAGGGTCTTAAGAAATTGCTCCATATATGGTGAAATTCCTTCTTACCTTGGCCAAATGCAGTACCTGAAAGTCTTGTAAGTACTATGCTTCAACTTCATTTAATTTTGCCATTTGCAACGTTCAATCAAATATGGGTATAACAGAAACAAAAAGATATATGGGGTGCATGTGCTAGTTCTGTGGATGGCATGAGTAATGCTTAAGTGCGAATATGATCATCATATTAACTCTTTGATGCACATTGTCACAAAACCCACTGATTACATAGTTTCTGTGAATTGTACTAATTTCAGGGATTTGAGCTTCAACAAGTTGAGTGGTAAAGTTCCGAATTTTGGAGCAATGATGGCATTACAATATTTGTGAGAAATTTTCTCTGGGATATTATTATTTTTTAACTTCTCAATTTTTTTATTGATGTTGTACACAAATAGATTTCTGTCCTGCATTAAGTTTCATCCAATTGAACCTAATTTTAATTTGTATAAAATATTAGGTACCTGACTGATAATATGCTGACTGGAGATTTGCCTGCTTGGATGTTGAAAAACAAGGCGAGCAATAAAGTAAACATGTGGGTATTATCCAACTAAGTCACTTCATAACTTCTTAAAGAATGATAAGCACTCAAAATCTTCTTTATCCCGTTGATTGCTTGTTCCATGACTGGTCAATGCTCTGCAGGGATATATCGTACAATGACTTCACGGGCAACCCTCCATCTGAATGTCAGCAAGCAAATGTGTATGTAAATTTTAAAGATCCTCACATACAGTTAAGTTCGGTTTTTATGGTGCTCATGACTTGCATGTTGTAATTTCAGAAATATGGTGTCAAGCTTTTCATCTTCAAATAACAATTCGTAAGATCATATGAAAAAAAATCTCCAGAAAATATTTTCTTATCAAGATTCCATGAAAAGAATTCTAACTGCTCTATGATTATTTGTTTTTTGCAAGATTGCAACCATGTTTAAGAAAGAATCTTCCTTGCACGACCAGACCACGCCGTAAGTTTACCTACACACAGCAGATTGACAGCAGTCTGTATTTTGATAACTGAGTTTAAATATCTAAATATTACTGAATATTTCATTCAAATATATTCAGATTCCTCCCTGTTCATCAACTGTGGTGGAAAAAGTGTTGTGGTCGATGGGAATACCTATGAGGATGACTCGTCTCAAATAGGGACATCAATGTTTTCTGTGTCTGATGATAAGAAATGGGCATATAGTAGCACTGGTGATTTTGTGGGCAACGAGAATGCTGACTACATTGCTAGAAACACGTCGAAGCTAAATCTGGCTTACCCGGAGCTTTACACTGAAGCTCGCCTCTCACCTCTGTCACTGAAATACTATGGCCTTTGCATGGAGAATGGTGAATATACGGTAAAACTTCACTTTGCTGAAATTGTGTTCACAGAAGATCATACTTATTCCAGCAATGGCAAGCGTGTTTTCGATGTCTTCATCCAGGTAATGTGTCTCTACCAACTGTTGTTCCCAACCTTTCGCATTCAGTCTGGCATCTTACTTTTCATAGTACTACCACTTCTCTAGTTTGTCACACTTGCCTTTGGTCAATTAAGTTGTGTAAATATAAGCAATTTGTCAAGGACCGGCAATTGTAATCTGAAACAGTTGCTGTATTACAATCGTACTGATACAATGAACCACTAGTCTACTATACTTTTTCTCGAACACGCAGGAGAGCTGCGTATCATTGCATTAGTAGAAGAAAAAGGAGTCATACATAGACCCAAACACACTCACACACACCACCACCCCTTCCCTAGTCCACTATACTGAAGGTTTGGACAACAGAAGTTGAGATTACAAATAACACATGTCAAAGTTTCTATTTTGTTTGAGTAGCTTAATTTTGTTGGCTTTACTTATTGCTGTAACAACTACTCTTCAGGCTGTTTATATCCCTTCCTGATTTTGTAACCTTTGAGTAAATCTGTTTGATTCTACTTGACAAGGTTGTGAAATATAGATACAAGATTCCTTTGAATCCTAATGTATTGTTTCCTGAACTTTGTAATAACTTTTCAGGGTGTCAAAGTTTTGGAGGATTTTAACATCAAAGACGAGATTGGTGGTGTCCATCGTGCGATCAACAAAAGTTTTGCAACCAAGATTAGCAGCAATACACTGGAAATCCACTTCTACTGGGGAGGCAAAGGCACCACAGCGATACCTTACCGTGGCGTGTACGGTCCACTGATCTCAGCTATATCAGTGACAAAGAGTGAGTAGTTCACTCAGTCCATATCTGTTGGCAATTTCTATGCTTGGTTTTTGAAACATAAGGAAGTAACCTTATCTTGTCATATGCTGGGGAATTTGCTAACTTGGTTTCGGTACAGTGGGCAGGAACCACCGTGGACTCTCAACTGGAGTGGTTGTTGCAATAGTAATAGCTGCGGCATGCTTGGCTGTTATAGTTCTGATAGGTTTATATTTCAAAGTCTTCCGAAAGAAGAATATAAAAGGAAACAGTGAGTCCATCTTCTTATTATAATTTTCCATCGTTTTCACTATATATAAGGTTCAACATGCTTCATAGTATTAATTATTATTTTGTATTCGCATGGTTGATTTTTTTTTTTAAAAAAAGAGCAACTTCGACTAGAACTATGATATAGTGACAGATTGATTTTATATGGACCTAGGATATGATTGTCTCGTTTTCTTCACATAGATATGTAGGAGTATAAATGACTATGTGTCGAGTAAGTATATCATACAATTTCTGTGTATAGCATTTTTCATGTACATGAGTTTCTTTGGATAAAATATCACCTTCAATTGTACTCCACTTTTCCTATGTAAACACTGAAAATTCATTCAGGCTAAAAGCAAAACCTAACCCCCTGAATCCGCATTGCTGCCATCACCAGCGTCCACTGCCCTGCCACTGCAATCCAAGAGATGCCCCTGCTGTTCTTGTTGGACCGCTACCTCCTGGACCCTGCCGAGGCCAGTCGCCTGGGGTGGCATATGAGACCAATCCTCCTAGACCAAGTGGCGAATTTGCGCTGCCACTCCTTGCCATGCCACCGGCCCCTGGAGGCAACTCTTCTGAGCAGAAACCCAAGATATCTATATTTGAGATGCCGGCGCCCTTAGTTAGGCTGGATCTAAACGGGACAAACTTCAGGCTATGGGCATAGCTAGCGAGGATCAGTCTCAGCGCCCTTGGTCTTGGGAGCACATCACTGGTGAGAGCCCCTGCCCTCTTGTCCCTGTTTCTCCTCTCCAGCCATCGGCTACAAACCAAGCTGATCACTCAATGCTGCCAATAAGGCCTTTAAGATCTATCGAAGTTCTCTCGATGCCTACAAGCAATGGGATGCCAACGACGCCAGTGCCATGCTCGTCCTGGTCCAGAATGTTGAGGCCAACTGGCTGCCAACATCATCCGCCTGCTGCTGCAGAGTGCCAAGCAGACATGGGAACACCCTCAGCAGCACTACCAGCCAGATGTCGACGCCATCCACTACTCCCTGCTGTAGCATCTCCAGGCACTTAAAAACAGGACGACGATTCGTTGGAAGCATTTTTTTGACCAGTTTATGACTATCTGGTACAAGCTCAATTCATTGGTCCCACTCCCAGATGTTTGTGGAGAATGTGCTTGCTACATGAAGCGCCACCACCACAATGACAAATGATGCCTTTACGAATGCAGTCAATGAAGTTAACATCCTTCTTTTGTTGACATTCTGTTCAACCATTGTGGGAACTTTAGTCACACTTATTATAAGTGCTGCTACAGGAAGAACAACCGGGAGAGGCAGTTGCTCCAAGGTGAGGTCTTCTGATTTCTGAACCTTCTGATGGTTCATCTTCATTGCTGACCCAGAATGAGGCCACTCGGCTGGTTAACCTGCTTCAAGGCCTAAGGTCGCCCGGACTCTCCGTCTTCATGAGTTCCTCTCTCGGCTTCGCCCTGAGTTTGCAAGTGTTCAGGCACAATTGTTGGCTCGTTGAGTCGTTGTACATGTCCATTGCTTTGCGAAGCAATGCCTGAGCTACGGGCTGAGGAGACACGCCTTTGCACCGCTAGTGTGAGCAGTGCTCAGCAGCAACCATCTATGCTAGCTGCCACGCCCTCCCAGGTGTCTTCGCTACCACCTTCCTTTCCGCCCTCGCTTGTGGCAGCGAGGACTTCTTCAGGTGTTCTTTGTGGCTATTGTAAACGGCTTGGCCATGACGAGTGGGCTTGCCACAAGAAAAGGCGTGACTGGAATAGGAAAGGCGGATGCTCTTCTACTCTACATGCCACTCGTTCGGTGTCTGCTGCTGAGCATGAGATCCTTGCCCTGTTTCGCCGTCACTACCGCAGCGCAGACCTCAGCACAGGGGACCACTGTTCAGGCATCTGGTTCTACTCTTATTCCTCATCATCCATGTATAAGTGGTTTCTTGGTTCTAGTGTATCTTTTCATATGACCCTTGATTCGACTCATTTGTCTTCGATGTTATATCCCGATTCACCTTTCATTGTTCAGACCGTCGATGGCACATCTCTTCCTATCGCTGGATGTGGCATTCTTTCTACTTCATCTTTTCATGTCCCTTCTTTTTTGCATATTCCTAAGCTCGCTATGCACTTGATGTGTGCTAGTCAGATCACTGACCACGACTGTCGTATCATTCTTGACGTTGACTCAAGATCTCCTACAGGAGCTTCTGTGGGCCTGGGCATCATGATTCTCATGGCCTTTCGGAACTTTACTGGTTGTGTCTTCCTTCACCCACTTTATCTATCCACTCGCCCAGTTCTCCTGCCTCTGTGTCAGCTACATCGTATAACACTACTTTTATGCAGTGTCGTCATCTAGTTCATCTCCAAGTTCTCCTGCCTTTGCGTCAGCTACATTGTATAACACTACTTATACCATGCACTCCATATTTATTACAAGAGTTTGAATCTGAATATGATATAAATTGTTAATCATACAGGAAATTTAGTGACATCCATATACTATCAAATACACATTAGTCGAAAAAATGGATAAATAATCCATTTGTCACAATTGTGGCATCTGTGGTCTGGAGAGAACATCACGTCTTGTTCTCCCTCTCATCCTTGCCATTGTTTTTTGTCAGCTCTTTCTACTTAACGTTCCATTTTTCACGCCACCAAAATGGTTGCTGTTAACAAACATATAAAAGTACTGGTTTAACTCTTCAGATCACATAATTTTTTGGCTTAACTCTTCAAGCTTGGTATTATTCATATTGCAGTGCACTGAAAATTAATGCCTGTCGCTTGCTCCATCTTTAGAAAATTTGTCATATTGATAATACTGTTTGATGTTTCTACATGATCGATCATGAAGTAGGGTGACTACACATCTGTATAATGAACCAAGCTCCATATTGGGTTGCTTTGCGTACCTTAAGGATAGTGTGCTGTTTTATACCTAGCTTAAGGTTAGTCTTGTCAGGCTTATAAATCTAAGCCATGGCCTAATTCATTTTGATTTTGTGGGGGTGTCATATTTACAAAAAAAGTATTTTTTAGATTTCAAAGGTAGCGTCTATGTGCAATGTTCAATGGGTCAGTTTTACCCACAAGTCTTAGCTTGGAAAGATAATCTCATCTTTCAATCAGGTAGTTTAGTCACTGCTGTATTTCTGTCACCAAGTGTTCATATTTTTCCGCATGTGTCATCATAGGTAGACAGTTCTTTTACCGAGGAAGGAAAACTACTACTTCAGAGCTTCAAACACGGGCACAGTATTTCTTTAGTTTGGAAGAGATCGAATCTGCAACAAAACATTTTGATCCTGCAAATAAAATAGGTGAGGGTGGCTTTGGACCTGTTTACAAGGTAAAAACTATGAACTTCAATATCCTCTTCTGGTGGCATGGAGAAAACAGTTTACTTCATCACCTCATTTATTGATATATTTTCACATAAACTGATGATGAACCGTACTTTTTTCAGTTGCCAAATACCCAGCATTATAATATAGAAATATGTAGAGCTTGGAAGGAAAAATATTTTCCCTGACAATCTATATTGCTGGTAGTTTTCTGACATTAGAAAGCCATCAATTTCTATCCCTTTTGTTTTCAAGAACAAAAGGATGCCCAGTAAAAAAACAAAGAAAGGATGGACAATTTGTTAATTGTTGAGGGCAAACAACTCATCATGGCACACTCAAGGGGTCAAGGTTCCAATAAACAGATCTAGGAAGTAATCGTTAAGGGGGATCAAGCCTAGCTGCAAAACAAGGACTTTTTGTCCTTTTTGTTTCCTCTCATAGCATTTATGTAATTATTCCACATATTATTAATACACTTTGTCTTCAGGGCACACTAGCAAATGGTACTATAGTTGCAGTTAAAAAGCTGTCTTCAAAGTCAAGCCAAGGAAACCGCGAGTTTCTAAATGAGATAGGAATAATATCTGCTCTAAGGCATCCAAATCTTGTGAGGCTCTTCGGTTGTTGTATTGATGGGGATCAGCTTCTTCTTATATATGAATTCTTGGAAAATAATAGTCTTGGCCGTGCACTTTTTGGTAAGCCTTCATAAATTTCTAAATTTGTACTTCCTGCTCTCGAATGAATTTGTCTTAATTAATACAACACTCAAAAGCTAGCAAGTACATTCTGTTCTAATAATAAGATGTTTCTTAGGCCGCACTGAACATCAGTTAAAATTGGATTGGCCAACAAGGTACAACATCTGCCTTGGAACTGCGAAAGGCCTGGTCTATCTCCATGAAGAGTCTACATTAAAAATCGTCCACAGAGATATTAAGCCATCAAATATTCTTCTTGATGAAAAGATGCAACCTAAAATATCGGATTTTGGCTTGGCTAAACTGAATGATGAATGCGGACGTGTGAGCACTCGGATCGCTGGAACTGTGTAAGCTATCTCTCTAGTTGCTGATGATTCTTTAATTATATATTGCAGTCAAATTGCTTAACCTTCTAAAGGAGTTGCTACTACAACTATATAACAATTTCTTCTGCGCAATGAAAGTTCATGTACTTAGCACGTGAAGTTAATGCTTTCTATGTCTGATCCTATTTTGTGGTGGTGGTTATTTAGTGGTTATATGGCTCCTGAATATGCCACAAGAGGTTGCTTGACACGTAAAGCAGACATCTACAGTTATGGAGTGGTGGCTCTAGAGATTGTTAGTGGAATGAGCAATACAAATAGCATATCAAATGAAGAATATCTGCATCTTCTTGATTTGGTATTATATTTTGATATCCTTTCTTTCTTTCTTCTTTGTCATTCAAGGTACAATATTGAAAATTAACACAATAAAGTTTAATTCATCTTATTTGGCAAAGTTATTTAGAATTGTCTTCCATAAAGCCACTGTTGAGGATGTGTTGCTTTTGTTGATAGTTGGACTGATGGTGTAGTGTTCAAGTAATCGCCTTACTAAATTTGTTTGTAAACCGTAGGCTGAAAGATTGAAGCAGCAAGGGAAGCTGCTGGAAATGGTGGACCAGCGTCTCGGTTCTGACTACTCCCAAGAACAGGCACTGAGGCTGCTGAATGTTGCTCTCCTCTGTACAAGCACACAACCAACCCAGCGGCCAAGAATGTCTTCAGTGGTGAAGATGCTTCGTGGCGAGATCCCCATCGAGATTGTACCTGCTGACGATGATCTAAGTGAAGATCTACGACTCAACATCGCTCAATCCCAGCACTCAATAAATAACAGCCAAACAAATTGGTCTGAAACGCCTTCAAGCGATCCTTCTGTCTTGCCCAACAGCAGCAAGGACAGTGGCTACCTCCCATCTTCGAGCTCCTTTTCTGTGAAGCTGTGAACTTCAGCATCGAGAATAGCTAGCCAGGTAGGTTGACGTTGTATTGGTAATCGGCATTTTTGGGGGGCCCGATGCTGCAGTTGTACATAGGCAAATATTGGGTTTCATGCTTGCAATGCAATTATTTGATGTCTCCTCTGGATTGTCAAGTCACATTCAAGAATATGGTCCACAACCCATGGCAATTGATCACAGTACTGTCTCAACATCAGCAATATTTCGGCTACCTCCTTATTCTGTTGCTTTGGATGTAGAAAAGTTAGAATGACTTACAATTTAGGACAGATGGAGTATATCATTAGAACAGTCCACTTGAGAAATGTAAGCCAGAAATATTGTTTCATATATGCAGATCTTGGAGACAGTGCAATACATCTTTTTTCCTTTCGGTCATCTTTATAAGTTTACAAGCGCAGTTATGTGCATGCAGATGCAGTATTGCTCATGTTGTACCTTTTTTGTACACTGTCTCGGCTGGCCGAAAAAAAAGACTGTTGCTGATGCTGATTTTTTTGAGAGAAAAACATTTTTCTATAGCTAAAAAGTAACGCTGATAAGTTCAAACGAACGGGGATGTCTAGAGTTCAGAATGTCCTATTTGAAACATTCTGCTGTCACTCATTCTGTTATCACAATTAAGAACTGACATGTAAAGCCGATGTCTAGAGTTATGGAGTGATGTACTAGATTTTTAGTGACATGTTTCAAATAGCATGCCAAACGAAGAATATTGGCATCTTCTTGACTGGGAAATATTTTTCAGTTACCGTTTGCTGTCTATCATGCCATGGTTTTTGTTATCAACGCAATAAAATGTAGTTCTCATGTTTCGTGGAAAAGCCATTTAAGATTATGTCCTCCATAAAACCATCGATAAACTTTCATAGCTTTTGTTGACT
>Ga0182004_10005838_pt1 | contig 10031 bp, 11 predicted proteins | sample Sormic07211540_1_FD_120479 | JGI IMG/M metagenome (GOLD analysis project Ga0182004, IMG submission 120479) | Endophyte microbial communities from Sorghum bicolor roots, Mead, Nebraska, USA - 072115-40_1 MetaG | ecosystem: Host-associated > Plants > Roots > Unclassified | place: USA: Nebraska... | reverse complement strand
CTTTCATGTGCATGACACCCTACGATAACCGGCTTGATGCTCTAATTGTGTCTATGTCCAAAAGAAGAAGAAAGAGGAAGAAGAAAAAGACACTGACGAGTGGGTCCCTTCTGTCATTCTCTCTGGAATAGGTTTGGGGGCTTAAATTTGAGTGCTATTGTTGAAGTTGAAGCAAAAAAGTTGAGCCCCAAGAAGTAGGGGGAGCACCCAAATTAAAAATAGGAGCCTAGTTTGGGGGCTACTGCTAGTTGCTCTAAGGGATGGGGATCGGCCTTCCTGCCTTGTTGACTTGTTCGTTCTTCTCCACTAAGCCAACTGCGCGCATTCCGGTGTCCAAGTGTTGTGTGCAAGCCCGCACGCACGCGTTGGCCCTCCTGCCTTGTTGTTGGCGTTCGGCAAGCCGTTAACAACTTGGTGGTTCGTTGTCAATTTTGCACGGTCACTCTGCTCTTTACGTCTTGGCGGCACATGTTCACTTCCTGTTCTGGCAGTTCGGCAAGCCGTTGGCCCGTTGGGCATGTGTCACTTCCTGTTCTGGCAGTTCGGCATGGATGGCTGCGGCCTGCGTGCCTGCATCCAGATCCAGAGTAGCAGACGACGCTGTCGCAGAATCCACGTGCTCTGACGCGAGACGAACGTGAGTACACACACGCATACGGATAATATTCCGGCACATGAAGGACCTCCTGGCTGAGGGAATCCGGCGCAATTTGTCAGTACATCCACTGGGATGGAACTAACGGCTCATTGACCATCCTGATATCCTCTGTTGCCACAAACACCCATGCAAATCCAATTACTATGAACTCTCATTGGGTTAGTGTCTGTTTGGGATGCAGAAAAGATTCGTTGCTCCTGTGTTTTTTAATGTGAAATTGAACCGATTCCTACGAAATTTCTGCACGATTTTTTTTCATGTGTTCCAAACTAATGTAGGATGGAGGAAGCAGCAGTCTCCTACACTAGTATACTATATACTCCAAAGATAGTACAGTATGCACTATACCTTTTCACTGCAGAAACATCTATACAAAATAAACTAATTAATTAATTAATAAATTAAATAAAATCTGGGTTCCTCTTCCTGTTCCTTCTGCCCACCGACTATCAATTTCCTGTTCACAAACCTGTTAAGAGGTCGTTGTCCCGCCATGCCTTTACTTTTTTATTTGATGATTGATGACGCGACCCGCTCACAGAACTCCCTCTTTACTCGCTTGCTTATTTAAAAGTCCTCCTCGGTGTTCTATGATATGGACTGTTGGAATGTTTGCGTCATATGCAGAGCCCACACGGAACTCTATTGAACTGTTTGGAGACAAATCAAAGAAGATTAAAAAAAGGATATGTATGCACATTTGGTGCTAGCAGCATGGATGCATGAAGCTTGGCACTCGGCAAGACAAAATCATTCAAGCTGGGCCAGGATGTAGTGCAATTGCAACCACTGGAAAGCTTGGGAACACACGCTGCCCCAACTCCCAATCAGGGTTGTGATAAAAAAAAAAGCTCCCAATCAGGGCATATGGTGTGTGGTCGATTTTTAGTAGTGGTTGACCCTCACGAGATGCTCTGCTCGATTTGCTTGCTTAACCTAAAGCGTGCAGATTAAGACCAACAGCTCTTCCTGGAAATTCAGAGGGCCGGGGCCTGCCTAATTATTATCAATCAAACAATCAGAGACGATGCAAAAGTAATACAATTGGTACGTATATAGCTAGGGAGGCGTGTCATAATAATCTAAAAGCATATATAGGCATGTATGAATGCAATGCTCTGATGGCAACCTTTCTGGTAGCTAGATAGCTTAGCTGATTATTGGCAGCGTTTCCTCCATGCATGAAAAGTACGGGCCAACGTATTTCCGCTAGGTAGGCCGGACGTGTATATAGAAAAGACGTCTCGTGACTCATGTATACACTATACTATGCTATACTGCATACATACATGAAAGAAATGGATGAACCAACGGAACCCAATGCATCATCTCTGTTTCTTTCTCTCTTCGTTTCGCGATGGCAATGCATGCTACTATTGACTCGGTCTGCAAACTTTGCCCAAGCTTTTTCTGATCAGACGCGAACACCACGCGTGCTTTTCCAATCCGTCATCGAAGCCGGCCGGCCCCAGTACAGTAAATAACAATTCTTCGGTCCATGATTAAGATTAACAATCAGAGGCATGATAGTTCTGCGCTAACTACAAGATTAGGCATGCAAATTGCAAAACACACACACACGAAACAGCAGGACGCGCGCGCATCCGCCGCCCGTGCACCAAAACCCTGGCTTTATTAGCGAGGCTTCCTTTCTTTTGCCCCCCTTTGCCTTTGGGCTTTGGCGCAGTTAGCAGGGGCCTACTACACGGAATCAACGCAACCAGCCGGCGGCGTGGCTGGCCACACCACACCCATCACCCGCACCGGTGCTAGACTGCTAGTGGTAGCTCACCGGCGCGGCCGACAGCGACGTCGGCGAGCTCGCGAGGGACCAACAACTAATCATGCAGGCAAGCTAGGCAACGACCCACGGCCGGCTAGCTAGCTATAGCTAGCTAGCTCGGTCGCTATATATGCCTTGGCTACCCGACTCCAACCAACCTGACACGACGTATTACGTCTCCCTCTCCGATCGAGCTGCTCTGTCGTACCAGCAACAACCCCCGTCTTAAACCCCGGCCTCTCGTTCGCCCGAGGCTGCTCATCAGCTGCAGAACTGCTAGCTCTCGACACAATCCATGGGAGAGGCCGTCACCGCCGCGGAGCTGCTGTACGGCATGCCGTTGATCCGGTCGGTGTCCGGGGACGGCGGCGGCGGCGTCGAGATCGGCGGCTGCAGTGCACTGCTCGTGGAGCTCAAGGTGAGCTATTAGTTTAGCATGGCCGTGTCTTTCAGCGTTCCATCCTTTTGTTGTTGCACACGTACGCTTGAGAGGCTTGAGAGCGCATCGATGATGACGAATTGACGATGGTGTCGTGGGTTGTGGCTGCAGCAACTGTGGGGGGAGATTGGCAAGAGCCGGGAGGAGCGGGAGCGGATGGTGCGGGAGCTGGAGGCCGAGTGCATGCGCGTGTACCGCCGCAAGGTCGACGAGGCCACCGGTGAGCGGGCCATGCTGCACCAGTCGCTCGCCGCCGGGGAGGCCGAGATCGCCGCGCTCACCGCCGCGCTCGGCTCCGACAACAGCCCTCAGCTCAAGGTATATATAACTTCTTTCCCCCACAGTAATTTTGGATGCAAAATATACTACGCGTACATCACCAGAGAAATAGTTAAATGGACATTGATAGAAATAAAATGAACAGATACAGTAGTGTGGATTATTATTCCTGCAAACACAAATAATTAAGTGCAGATTTTCGACATTGGTACACTACAAACTTAATCATTTCACGCAGCGATCTGAATATTCTTAGAGTGTTTTTTTTTGGTTAAGACCGAAACGCTAGCTATAGTTCTATAATGAGTATCTATTGTACACGTTGTAAAATTAAAACAACACTGGATTTTAGCTAACTATTGGCTGGTACGCCGTCGTGATCTCCTTCAGGTAAACAAATGGACCATGTCGTTGACCGAGCGGGTGTCGTCAGCAACGACCCTGCTGGAAGAACTGAGGTCGGTGAAAGCAGAACGGAGCAGGCAGTTCGCTGACATCCGTTCAGAAATCGAAAAGATCACCGCTGAGATCGCCGGGAGGAGCTACGGCGGCTACGAGGGCTCCCCCAGGGCCGGCGAGGTGGTGGAAGAGCACGACCTCACGATCAGGAGGCTGAACGAGTACAAGGCGCGCCTCACGAGTCTCCAGAAAGAGAAGGTACGGTAACTGACGCATTCCCTGGTTCTGTTTCTGAAACTTCTGAACTCGTAGTACAGGAATGAGAGAAACAACAAGGACAGTTTCAGAGAACAAGTACAATCGAATCGACTTATTAACGGATTCAGGGACTGCTTAACATAAATCACTGATTAACAGAAAGAAACACTCAGCTCTGACCTTAGGTAAGACAGGCCTGTCAACTAGTAGGAGGTCACAGGTCAGTCGGTTTTAGGTTGTACTCTTCCGATCTTTTGGTCATGTCGTTCAATTGGTTCGTCAGTCAATTCGCAGTCGCTTAGCATCAGTACAGTAGTGGTTTAAGAAGCATGTCAGTGCGTCACATCCTCAGGAACTTGACCTTGCCATGTAGGAGTACTTACTCCCCAGTGGACCAGTAGCACGTACTTCACCTGCAACGTAGACGTAGAAAGCAGATTTGGAGCATGACACTGACGATCTGAACTGATAACGACGCGTCAACTGTGGTGGAACTTGCAGTCCGACCGGCTCCACAGGGTCCTGGAGCACGTGACGGAGGTGCACTCGCTGTGCGACGTGCTGGGCGAGGACTTCATCGCGATCGTGAACGAGGTCCACCCGGGGCTGCACCTGCACGAGACGTCCGACCCCGGCAAGCCCACCAGCATCAGCGACAGCACGCTCAGCAGCCTCGCCCAGGTCGTCGCCATGCTCGCCTCCGAGAAGGCCAAGCGAGCAGCCATGGTACTGCCACCAGTCTTGCCCTGTTTCTTCCTATATATGCAGACACAACCTGTGGCTAACCGATCGAAGTGCATTGCAGCTGCGAGAGGCCGTGGTGCCTCTGGTGGAGCTGTGGGAGCTGATGGACTCGTCGGAGGAGGAGCGGCGGGGTTTCAGGAAGGTGACGGCCGTTCTGAATCCTGACAAAGTGGATGCTCTGTCCTCCGGCGTCCTGTCAGTGGCGACCATAAAGAAGGTACACACACTACACAGCAGTGATCTCTCGTGACACTACCAGACTCGATTGCCGTAGTTCCAGAGTCAGTGTCTGACCTGTTGGGCGTTTCATCGGCGTGGCCGTGGTGCAGACGGAGGAGGAGGTGGAGAGGCTGACGAGGCTCAAGGCCGGCCGGATGAAGGAGCTCGTGCTCAAGAGGCGGCTGGAGCTGGAGAACATCTGCCGCAGCATGCACGTGGAGCCTGATGCGAGCACCGTACCGGAGAAATCCATTGCGCTGATCGACTCTGGTACGACGAGTTCAGAGTTCCTGCTTATACTGTACTTATGACCGAGATGATAAAGTTCAGATAGGTTGATATTTCTAATGCTGACAAAACTTTACCAGGTCTCGTGAATCCTTCTGAGCTCATGGCCAGCATTGACGAACAGATAGCGAAAGCCAGGGAAGAGCTCCAGTCCAGGAGAGAAGTCATGGAGAAGATAAACAAGTGGCTGCTGGCGTGCGAGGAAGAGAAATGGCTCGAGGAGTACAACATGGTAGGTCCAAAATGCGCATTTTCAATACGTTGAACAGTGATTTCCAATGCGAAAGACAAAGACAGGGACAACTGCTGTGTGTTTCACGTTTCAGGATGAGAACAGATTCAGTACCGGCAGAATTGCGCGCCTCAACTTGAAACGCGCAGAGAAAGCAAGGCTTATCATCACCAAGATTCCAGGTACATTTCATACAAGACCAAATGTGATACCTACTTGGTTATTCCGATTGCATCTCTGAAGTTCGGTTAAAGCAATTCGTTGTTGGTAAATCTGCAGCCGTTGTTGACAACCTGATCATTCGAACACTCGCATGGGAGAGCGAAAGAAAGAAGCCGTTCCTGTACGACGGGGTATGCTACTTTTCCAGTTCCTGCTGTGGCGGCATGATTCAGTGGTCGTGGTCGTAGAAACTGACGAATTTGATCTGTTTCTTGCCGTTTTCAAGGCTCGCCTGGTTGCAGTCTTGGAGGAGCACAAGCAAGCCAGGATCAGGCAGGAAGAGGAGAGGAGGCGACTCAGGGTAAACAGACATTACTGCAACTGTATCGTTTGACACCTGCGAGAAAATGCAAGAAAAGAACAGCACTCACAAGAATTCTGAATAATTAACCTGAAAGTGGTGATTTCCATGGCGCAGGAGCAGAAGAAGCTGCGCACCTTGCTGAGCGAGAAGGAGGCGATGCCGCACCTGAAGCGGCCCGGCAGCAGCTTCGGCAGGGCGACCGAGCCCTGCAACGTGAACCGGAAACGGGTCGACGCGGCGGGCAGGTTCGCGTCCTCCGCCGCGCCGTCCGTGCGCAGCGGCGCGTCCAGCAGCAGCAGCAGCAGCAGCGGCAGCGGTGGTGGTGGTGCAAGTGCAACGGAGCTCATCAGGCCGCGCTCGTCGGCGGCGGGCGCCGGACAGTGCGGCGAGTTCTTCAAGGGCGCGAGGCGGCTCTCGGCGCCGGCGCCGTTCAACTACGTCGCCGTGTCCAAGGGCGGCAGCATGTCCTCGTCGCTGGCTCTGTCCTGAACTCGCAGGTCGAATTCGCATGAGTAGGCAAGTAGCAAAGGCGTGTACATAGAGTACCATTGTCATTTGTAGCGGTGTTACTTGTGTAATTGTCTTTCCACACATATTTTTTCGAGTGTCATTCGTGTCGGAAAATTCGTATACTACTCTATAGGGCATACTGCAAACGCCTACGAGGGCGCCGCGCCGTACGGCTCACACACCTTAGCGGCTCGGTAGCTAAGCCCACGAAGCCGAAACGGCCGAGGCAACGAGCCCGGAGCGGCCCAGCTGCAGCCGCGGCGGGGCGAATAGGCCCGTAACGCTCGCTCCCCCGACTCGCCGACACGTCCTCCCGTGACGCCTAGCGTGCGCGTTGCATCATCAGGTCTCGCGCGCATGCCCGGCTCCGGCTCCGGCTCCGGCCCGTGCACGATTTTGCCTCCACGACCTAACGGCGGAGGCAATCGCGCGGATTGGGTTGTGTACGCCGGTCCTCGTGCTTGGCCGGACGAGTAATGTACATCGGCCTGAGTGCCTGACGTGCGAGGTGTGGGAGGTGGCCTGTGGCCTCCAGATTTTCGAAGGGGCTGCTAGGCTAGGCTACGACGGCTCGGGTCTCGTTCAGCGGCGGGACGCGGCAAGCCCACTCGCTGGCTGTAAAGTTTTTTTCAGCCTTCTCCCAGCCCATCCATGCAACAGTTAGCTATTCACTATTAATACATGACCCACTTATCTCTCTCATAAGGTTTTTTGGTTCCTGTACCTAAGCTGGCTGTAAGCTTACAGTCTGCTTCTCCTCTCTCTCCTCCCTTCTCTCCTCCACCTCAACATTTAGCCAGCTTACCGTACTTGCTCTAATGCTTTGTCATCCTTTGAGCTTGGGCTGCTTGAGCTTGGAATCGATGCGCCGAGGCGGTGGTGGCGTGCGCGGTGTGCAACGCACGGCCAACGGCCAGTGTATGTAGGGCGGCGCGTGCGCTAGTGCTGTCGGCCACATCATGTACGTCTTTCATATTTCCCGCCGGCCGGGACATGACTCGGTGCGTTCCAGGCTTTTGAGGGGCGACTTGTAAAATGATAGAAAAACTATCTTTTGCTCGAGTGATTTGTTTGTCTCCGTCACACAAATTTTGGTCCATGAGATTTGGTTTTGGTCTCGTTCGCTTGTTTTATAAGTTGTACTTTTTCTATCAGCCAACAGTATTTTTCTCTCACAATAAATGAACAAATAATATTTTTAGCTATGATTTTTCAGAACAGCGAACAGGGGTAGTCTACTTGGTCTGTCAAGCAATTATCTGCCTACTAGTAGGTAAATAGGTCCTAGGATCCTTTATAATTCTCCAACTATGAAATCGTGCAAAGTCAAAACTAAGCACACAATAATTACTTTCTTCTTGTTAAGAAAAGAAGGGCCCTACTGAGAATGCACTTAATTCATTTACTATCATTTTACTATGGATTAATTTTGTACTTATACTAAAATTCAACTATACTTACAGGGGTTAATGAGGTGTAATTCCTAGGCATTAATGATGTAACTGGTACTAAGTGAAAATTTTTATTAGACTCATTGTTGGTTCATAGCTAAAATAATTTTTTGTTTGATTTGTCCGTTTGAGGCAATGCCCTTGGAATCTATTTGGCTTTGCAAACCATAAAAAAATTCTAGTTTTTGATTTTGGCTTATTTCTTTTGATCTCAGTCTCTCATTTTTTATCTTAAGTTTTGTTCTTTTGTTTTGATCTTCTTTATATAATCAGCTTGTGTATAAACCTTTTTTTTTCATCTGTTTTTATTTCTTTCTTTGAAATATGTGATTTGATGTCTTTTGTACCTCAAGTGATGAGAATTTTGATAGAATTACTTCAAGTCTTCTGCTTTTGTTCTTGTATTTTGTATTGCATGAAAGTGGAAGGAGGTGTTACATGATATGAGTGATTTTAAGTCCTGTTTCACTCATATTCTGTTTCTAGCTATTTAGAGAAGGGGGAGCATGTGCTTATTATATTATTACAATATTCCATTAGGATCTGTAAGGATGGTGACGCTGCTCTAAACGGATATCCGTAGTTCTTCTCTAGTATAACTAAATAAACTAATAAAAAAATAAGAAAAACATTATTTATTTAGTTTATTAAATTATATTAGAAAAAAAACTGTGGGTATCCATTTAGAGGGTCATTCTCATCCTTAAGGATCTGGTAAGAACAAACTCTATTTGTTGGAATACTAGGGAAGTATCCACTCTTCTCTTTCTTATAGGCCTCAGGTGTAGAATAAGATATTCAATTCAAACTCGAGTCCTCCGCCCTAGATAAGCCCAAGCAAAATATAACCACAAATGACTTTGTTGTAAAAAAAAACCACGAATGACTTATCAATGGCATAAAGAAACAGTTGACCAAAGACGGTTACATGTAGAACAGAAGCTGGATGGTTGGAAACATTCAGAAACAGTAATAACCCCGACCCTTGGCTTTGCCAATTGCCATGTCCAGTAAAGCTCGTTAGACAGACTTTTATTTATCATAACATGAAGCCATGAAGCTTGAAGCATGGACACTCGATCAGAAGGAACAATTGGAGCCCGGCACGGCCGACGCGTTCCGGCCGCAGTAGTTGAGCACGAGGGGCACGTCGAGCGGCAGGTTGACGGGGATGCCGAGCACGCTGAGCCTGATGGCGGCGCACAGGCAGGCGGCCAGGTCCAGGTTGACGAGGTTGCCCAGCAGCGGGCAGCACTGCTGGTTCTGCGGCACGTTGATCTTGAGCTTGAGCAGGACCAGCACGTCGGCGCACACCTTGAGGTCCGCCACCGCGTTCGTCGGGCACGGGTTGCCCCGCTGCTGCGCGCGCACGACGACGGCGGCCGGGGAGGAGAGCAGCACGGCCACGGCGAGGAGGAGCGCCGTGGAGGCGGTGGTGGCGGCTTTCTTGGTGGCCATTTGCACGCTTTGGTGGTGGTACGGTGGTGGCGAAGAGCAGCAGCTGATGCTAGTTCTTGTTTCGAGCAGTGTTGTGTTCTTGGGATGGGATGCTTCTTCCGAGGATGGTATAGCAGCTAGCAAATGCTAGGTATTTATAGACAGATCGAGTTGTGAATGAATTGCGATGCATGCGCGAAGTGGCTCGATCGGCCACCAGATATTTTCAGTTTTCTGCCCTTATCGGCGCATGCATCATGTGTGTACACAGAACGGCTAGTGACGGCTGCAAAACAATGATATCCGCTGATCAAGTCAGCACTAATCTGCCACATATGTATCCCTCTTTCTTCTGCAAAATAAAGGTGCTCGTCCGTAGATGCCATAATCACGCGTCCATGTAGCATGGCTGAGTTTTATCTGCAGATGGGGTACATCGACATGAGCAAGCTTTCCAGCTCGCGACGAGCCTAGTTAGTGCGTGCCAGGACCCGGACCACGAGCCCAGCAATATCGACGTCGATCGGCCGGCAGGTGTGCGTGTACGCTGTGCTACACAAACGCGACGCATTTGTTGAGTGGTTCGTTCGGAGGCAACTAGCCGACATCCCGCACGGCCAGCAGTGCAGCACAACCGCGTCGCCGCCACTAAGGATGAAAACGGTCGGAAACGGTCGAAAAACTTCTAAATTGTTTTCTACTTTTACATTTGAAATACGAAAACGAAAACGGTAAAGTCGGACACGAAAACGAACACGAACTTACGAAATATCGAGAATTTCGAAAACGAACCAATTCGATCGGATTT
>Ga0182004_10005837_pt1 | contig 10032 bp, 8 predicted proteins | sample Sormic07211540_1_FD_120479 | JGI IMG/M metagenome (GOLD analysis project Ga0182004, IMG submission 120479) | Endophyte microbial communities from Sorghum bicolor roots, Mead, Nebraska, USA - 072115-40_1 MetaG | ecosystem: Host-associated > Plants > Roots > Unclassified | place: USA: Nebraska... | reverse complement strand
TCCCATATTAATTACAAAAAATATTCATGTCATCTATATCATGTGAAATACTTTAAATATTTAATCTATTAACATACAAGTCATCTACATATGCTATTTGTTTGATCACCTATGTCTCTATAATGTAATCAAATATTCTATTGTTTTTCTTCTATTAGCTTAGCGATTGTTTATCAGATCTAATACAACAAAAAAACATGCAAGCCAAATTCATATATATGTATACAAAATATACTGAATACCATGTAGTAATGCTATATATATAATGATTTATTTTTAAAAAAATCCCGTAGCAACGCGTGAGGAATTCACCTAGTACTAAAGGAAGGGAAGACATGATGAGTTTTCCCCTCACTTAGTTTGTGTCAATAGAGATGCGTTAAGCTTAATAGTGGGAAAGCCAAAATCTCATCAAGTAGACTCAAATGAATTAAAATATGTGTACCTGTGGCACATAGTTGCAAAAAAAGAATATAGAGTGTGTTGTCGTCGAACTTCAAGTTTGGATGTTGGGGAAAACCAATGATGATCCCCTCCCCTGCCCCCTCTTAGTCTCTTTTTCCTTGAGTTTTTTTAGCATTGCTTAAGAAGGTTTACATTAATGATCATGCATATGGTTTATATTTAATTTAGTAATCAAGTTCATATAATTAAACAACATACTATAATTCACATGTATATAATATATAGGTTCATCATAATATTGTACCAAACTCCAATTTGCTCCTTACAATACAACCATCAGTATGACCAAGCAGATGTTATATATCTAGGTATGCAATGATACGATGCATATACTAGTACATGCATACACACATAGCTTACCAACTAGTTATTAAGGAAATATACAAACCATGCAAATGCAATGTAGATATAGATATATCATGCATATTTATGTGAATTCATATCTTTGCCGCCACCATCCATGTTCACCTCTTCAGTACTTGTACTTCCATGTGTCGTTCATCTCTATGGTGGTGGTCACTGACCCTAGGCCAGTCATAGACAACATTGATGAGATCTCAGTGGCATTAGCCTGCTCATCCCTCTCCAACACCATTGAGGATGGCCTACTCTCTAGCATAGCAACATCAAAGCCTCCTCCTTTGCCCATTTGGTCAGCTACTACCCCCATGTCCATTTGGTCAGCTGTTGCTTCCATGCCCATCTGGTTGTAAAAGTTCATCTGTGGTAGTGCGGCTATCGAATTATCAAATAGGGCATCGTTGATCTGAAGTCCTCCACCAATACCTACCATAGGCGACATCTCTGCACTAGTGTTGGGGTAGCAGGGGGGCATCAAATCCATAGTGAAGTCTGGCAGGCTGGGAAATTGCATGGGCATGGACATGGACAGTGGTAGCTGCACTGGCATGGGGATGGGGATGGTCGGGTTGATGTTCCGCTGATCAATCTCAGCACCATCCATGGCCACTTGGTATGCCGGTGCAGTCGTCTTCTTGATCCCAATGGTCTTTTCAAACACACGACAGACCACCCACTCATCCTATGTGAATTTCATTGGTAAACCAGGAGCAAAATCAGATAAGGGTAAGTAAATAAAGCAAGTAGCATATGGATGCATGCATAATGTTGTTGTTGTTACCACAACCTTGAAAGCTGAAGCTGAAGCTTTCATGGTTGTCACGACGTTGTCGGCAGAGTTGGATGTAGATGCGGGGCTAGAGAGGCTGTTGCTGCCTTCGAGCCTATACTCATGCATCACCCAGTTGGTTTTATCACCCCTGGGAGCCTTGCCCTTATAGAAGACAAGTGTCTTCTTCATGCCGACCAACACCACCACCCCTTCTATGGTGTTGTAGACCTCCTTGTCTTTGCCTGTTGCTTTCCAATAACCAGCCTTTGTGGCTCGGTTCGCCCTCAACCCTGTTGAGTACTTGCGGTCCTTTAGGTAGAAGAAGTACCACTCTTTCTCACCCCATTTTGCTTTAACTACAGCACACAAATCAAGCGTTGTATATTACTCGATCACCAGCATAGTAGGATGCACATCCAGTACGTAGATCAAACAAGAACAAGGCATATATGTATGTAAAGATCAAGGATGCTTGTTACATACTTGGGAGGTTCCATGGCTCAGTCTTTTTTAGGTCGACCTCTTCGAAGGCGGTGTAGGTCAAGTCCATGTTGCGCACCTTGTTTGTTAGGTAGTGGCTAACAATCTCATAGTCACTTGGGTGGAAGCGGAATCCTGGAGGTAGGTCAAGGCCACCGGCATGGACTGTGTTCATCCCCTTCTGTTGGGGTTGCTGCTGGTCTGCCATGGTTCTCTTGCTCCTCAAGAGATCTAGGAAGCACGAACAACCATATCAAGCAATAAGGAACAACCTTCGGATAGTGCTGAAAAGAAAACAAAGCATACATACATGCACAAACTTAACCTACCGATCAGTCTAGGTCTCTTGCTCGCTCACCAAGATAGATGCAGGATGAGTTGTTGTGGTGCACTGAGTCAGGCATTGCAGCGCGGCTTAAATAGGCAGGAGGCGTGATTGCGCGAGCCACTTTTTGCTGAAGCTTCCTACCTCTACCCGTCTCCCATCTTTTCCGGTGGTGGCTGTTTCTACTGGACATTGGATTGTTGTTCTTTCCAACTATGTAGTGCTTGTCCTCGTGCACTTGGCCTCGCTTTTGTGACGGGGCCTTAGCCACTGCTGGAGACAGGTGCCCAGGTTCTGGAATGTCTCTGTTTTCATGTGGTGTGCAGCCCACCGTGACCTCCCACCGGTTTGCCTACCCTGGCCTATGATTCCTGTGGATGTATGTGCTCGCACGCCATTCATGCATGCAGGCCTACAATGCCTGGCGATGCCTCATCTGCATGAAGAAGAGGGCTACCATGGCTGGCTGCCACCCGCATCGAGATGCACGCACGTCAGTGGCCGAGGGTTACTGCAAGGCCTTCGTGATAGAAAGTTTGGACAAGCTGACCAACGTGGGGTCCACATTGCCTCGCACGCAGTTTAGGTGTTGTTGTATCCATAGGCATCCATCTGGGATAGGCGAGCAAGTGATGGGTCGTCCTAATCTAGTGTCGATCATTGCGACGCTGGGGTGTCATGTTGTTCACGATTCGATCAGTTTTAGATGCATGGAGAAAAGCGTGCCTAGCACTGTGCCAACACAGTGTGCAATCTGTGGTTGTGTATGTATGAAGATACCGTTATGTATCTATTTGTTGGACCATATGATGTGTGTAGCATGTGTCCGTTATCACGCAGAAACTATGCATAGGTCGCTGCCCAATAGATAAGTGTGTGTCTGAGCGCACTAGCCCTGAAAACCATGGTCAGTTACCGAGCCAGCCAAGGGACAGGCGGTGGCGACCGCTTGATTTATGCATGCATGCATGGGATATTTTCCTTTTCAATTCCTTACTTTCTAAGGAATTATAATTGAGTAAAGCTTTTGTTCTGATCACACATTGTGCATGCATACAGATGACTAGAGTCCATGCCTGCGTGTCGTCCAGGCCGGGTGTATGCATAGATTAAATCTTTCCTGACACACTTCCATGCACATCCCATTTAGTGCATGATGTTATAACTTGTTAGAAATCAGATTGGTGGAACTTTCTAGTGGTTTACACACGGCCAAAAAAAGATGCTTTTAGGCCTTGTTTAGTTCTAAAAAATTTTACAAAATTTTTCAGATTCTCAGTCACATCGAATCTTTAGACACATGCATGAAGTATTAAATATAGACGAAAATAAAAACTAATTATACAGTTTGTTGGAATTAATGAGACGAATCTTTTGAGTCTAGTTAGTCCATGATTGGACAATAATTATCAAATACAAACGAAAGTGCTACCGTCCCAAATTTTTATGTTCCCTCTTGCTGCACAGCCGCTGAATTCACCGATGCCAACCCAAGCTACTCACCAAAAGAAAATCCAATACGATCGACAATACGACCAATGCCATATTCATCCATCTACACAATTTTTCCTCCCCTAATTTATCGGAGAATTTAATCGATAGTTTAATGTGGACCGAGCATACTCTAACACCTAGGTCTCTTAAAATGAGGGATTTAATCCAGGTGCGTTGCCGCCACAGTTTGGCCTCCTGTTCTTTGAGTCGCACAGCTGCCGCAATTTGAGCACCTCACTATATATTGGTGACCTTGCTGGTGGTGGCCACACCGGCCGGCCCTCCTCCATCTGCTAGACGTACTCGTCACCTGCCACTCCACCAGCACAAGTGTCGCACTTTGTCATCCCCTCCTCATAACACTAACATTCCATGCCACGCTGGCATTCATTCATTCCATTGCCTCGATCCAAGGCTGCACCGGCAATGTCCATCATCATCAACTGATCTCCTCTCTCAGCCTGACATATGTAATTAACATCATGCCTTTATGCATATTGTCAATTATTGAAATACTCGGTACTAATAGACAACATGCCCTTTTTGCATTTGTTTGTCAATGGAAAATACTCTGCGTGCCTGGTAATAGAATGACAAGATCACGCACTGCAAATGGAAATACTCTGAGAGCATCCATGGGGGGCTGCAGCCCCCCACCCCTTGAAGCTGATTTGTCCATTAAATTAGTGTTAATTAGTCTTAAATCCCCATTAAACTCTAGCTTGATATCTAAATCTTCACTATTTAGCGCCTCCCTTTGTCTCTATCCTAGATCCGCTCCTGGATAACATGGTCTCTAGCTAGCTGGTAGAGTGCATGCTAGACGTATAAAAGGGGGAAGCGTTCTTATTTCCAAAGTACTCCCCCATCCCAAATTGTAAGTCATTCCAAAAATCTTGGAGAGTCAAAACATCTCAAATTTAACCAAAATTATAGAAAAATTATAAAGTTTTGTGGCATCAAATAGATATACTATGAAAATAGAATTAATAAAGAACCTAATAATTAATACTTAGTTGATATCATAAATGTTATTATCCTATCATATAAATTTGGTCAAACTTAAGATGCTTTGACTCTCCAAGATTCTTAGAATGACTTATAATTTGGATGGAGGGGGTAATTAATAATCTCTCATCCTTCTATGACCAACGTTGAGATATTGGGTCAACCAAAGTTGGAGGAGTCAAGAGATACATGCTAGCCTGATGAAGTTTCTCCAGCTCAGATTGCGGGGACCTTTCAGGGTTGTGCGTAGGTCCCTCAACACTGTTGTTTTTGCCACCTAACATGATGTATCTTCTGAAAATAAGGAAAATGCGACATGACATTCCAAAGTCGGTAATTAACATTAAAAAAGGTTTGGGAAAAAAGGCAGTATGAATAAAAATAGCATAGGAATATCTCGTAGTACATATATATTCTTAATTTTCAGTACATTGTTTAGACTGCTGCTTAATGTTTTAAGATCAGACCCTATATTATTGATGGATTTATAAATTATGCAGATGGTGCCTGGACGGGCGGGCAAGTTACAAACAGGGGTGTCATAACACAAGGGTTCTGGTTTTTTGGGTCATGCAGCAATGGCACCGATGATTCCTGTCACACACAGACTCCATACAAAACTATTGCCACTTTATTCTGGTTTGGTGTTGTGCTGATGATGAGGATATATATGCCTGAGCCGGCTCCTTTCAGATCCAACATTGAGCTCCTGATGAGGACAAGCGCTGTTTCATTGTGTGTTCATGTCTTCATGATCATGGCCTTGTTTAGTTTCATTCAAAATCCAAAAACTTTTCAAGATTTCTCGTCACATTGAATCTTGCGGCACATGCATGGAGTATTAAATATAGATAAAAAATAACTAATTGTACAATTTATCTTTAATTTGCGAGACGAATTTTTGGAGCCTACTTAGTCCACATTTGGACAATAATTACCAAATACAAATAAAAGTGCTATAGTAGCAAAATAAAAAAATAGATCTAAACAAGGCCCCTATATAGAATGAAATCAAGGACAAAGACTAGAAATTGGCATGACCAAACACATTTTGCATCCATATGGTTGAAAAGGCTAGAAATTGGCATGAACAAACACATTTTGGCATGCCAAACTAAACAAACAGAGCTATGTGTCATGGCCGAATGCAGTGATGTGGTAGGACCGCAGGACTGTAGGAGGGCATTCGTTGCACGCAACTCAGCATTTCTTGATTCACCAACTCTAAACTAAAATATCTCTTAAGTTGATTATCCAATTTCTAAATAATTTGTAGCATAATATTTATCGTGTTTTTTCAACAAAACAAATATCCTTATTTGATATATTTTGATATGAAATAATTGCAACATTTGCACCCCACATGCCATACTAACAATATTCATGAGACTTCTTATGGTAGCTAGCAGTCCAAGTGTATTTTTGCTCTCTAGATTTTGGCACTGATCCTAATTTTGCTCTCTTGTTTTTTGGCACTGATGATAATAGGAACCGTGTTGTCAGCTCATCAGCTAAATTATAAATGCCATCATTAAATGGAAATTAGACGTAAGTGAGCAAAGAATCATGCACGCATAATCCCAATATACATGCATATATTATTGCCTTTGCCATCTAGTCTAGCATTTATATATAATTTCAAACATACATTTTTCAATATATGTATATTCCAACAAGAAAGGAAATTTCAAAAAAAAATCATGTCTTCAATTATTTAAGGGCATATGTATAACATATTGCAACCATAGTTTTACTACAACATTATTAGTTTAGGAACATTGGACATCAATTGTTTTTACAAAATTAGTATATAACAACAACAATTGACTAAAATTTCTATAAATTGGTAGCCCTTGTAGGAGCGGGTTGATTGGCTAGTTGTTCAAAAAGAAATACATAGAGAAGTCTACGAATGTATGCCTTTAAACAAACAGTTGAGTTAAAACAGGAAAAATACTTTCAATCAACAACAATATAAATATTTCATATAGCCTGTAATCCTGAAAAGAAACTATCTACCATCTTGGTCAGATATTGTCACACCATTAAGACTAGGCGGATCAAAAACTGTGGACACTTCTTCGGTTGTCACCCTTATGTGGGAATATGCAGGGTGCTTTGGCTCAGGTAGTGTCATACTCTCGCTGCTTAGCATGGAAACCACGTGTGACATGGTGGGTCGATCAGCCGCAAGCTCTTGCACACATAACAATGCAATATTAATGCATCTAACAATTTCTAGTGCATGAACATCACTAACTAGTGATGTGTCCACGAGTTGAAGCCATAATCCTTCTTTCCACAACTGCCATGCCTGCAAAGAATTATCACGAACGCAGTGCAAAGTTTATAGTGTGAGTTATATTGAGCACTACTGCTTGGATGCATTCGTAAGAATTTAAAAATAATGAGTTCTAATTGAATATTGATGGCACTGAGGTCCCATTTGGATCCCATGCATGTTCTTAAGTTTAGCCACTAAACTTCTTATTATTTTAGTTCTTGAGGCTCCAAACATGAGGGCTAAAGTGTTGTCAAAAGTTTAGCCAACCACATAAAAATTTAAGACCACACAAATGGGTTAGATTCAGAAATAAATGCGCAATAATGGTGTTAATTTTAACAATTGTTCTAAGAAAAGGTTACAATTTTTTTATTAAAAAAACACTTTTGCCAACTAACAGGGATGAAAATAGTATATATATTTTTCGACCATATTTGAGACCGAATTCGTTTATAGGGGTCCAGATCTGTCCATATCCGAGTCTGAATATTCAGTATTTGATACCGTATCGTATCCGAATACTTAAATAGATCATATCTTATCCGACAGGATTGACATTATCCGTATTCAAATCTGAATCCGACCAAAAATATGAAAACAAATGTAACATCGGTGATATCCGTCCATATCCGATCCGTTTTCATCCCTACCAACTAAACTTTAGAATAGAGAATCCAAAAAGGCTCTTAGTACCCGATAATTAGCCCATTGATTTGCCTTTAGATCTGTTCTTTCCAATCTTCACGGGACCTTATTAGAGGCACAAACATTTACATGAAGAATTTGAAATTGAAAGACTCACATGTCCTAGAATGTTGATGAAGTCCCCATATTTATGGAAACTCGATGCTCTTTTCCCACTGATGATCTCAAGAATTAGCACTCCAAAGCTGAATACATCTGATTTCACTGAGAAGACACCCTCCGATGCATACTCAGGAGCCATGTAACCACTGAAACCATGCGTGTAACAAATTTCAGGTCAAATGACTGTATTTAGCAGGTAGATATCTAAGATAGCTGCTGTACTAATCTGTAGAAAAAAACATACTATGTCCCAACTATTCTTCTTGTGTTTCCTTCAGTATCTTTTGTGCTAAATATCTTAGCAAGCCCAAAATCTGAAATTTTAGGGTTCATTTCAGAGTCCAAGAGAATGTTGCTTGCTTTAAGATCTCTATGAATGACTCGTAACCGAGAGTGCTTATGCAAATAAATTAGTCCTTGTGCGATCCCTTCTATTATCGCACGACGTCTTGTCCAATCAAGCAAGGCCCTCCTTGTTTCATCTGCATATTAATTAGCCATATATATTAATATTAAATACCATTAGAACACAGAATCTATGGCTGGCTGATGTTGTAAGAAATGAGTACCAAAAATGAAGAAGTCCAAGCTTTTGTTTGGCAAATATTCATATACTAGTATTTTCTCCTCTCCCTGGGAGCAGCATCCCAAGAGCCTAACCAGGTTTGTGTGCTGGAGCTTGGCTATGAGCTGGATTTCATTTTTAAACTCTGTCAATCCTTGCCCTGAATGTGAAGAAAGCCTCTTAACTGCTATCTCTATCCCATCTAGAAATCGGCCCTACAGACATGTTAAAAAAATATTTCAATTGTTATCTGGACACTTGACAATTCGTTGGACTACCATCACAGAGAATGCAACCTGATGTCTCTGTTTGGAACTCTTGAATTTCACAGGATTTATTATGTAGGAAACACTTCAATCATAAAAAAAGACTATGTAAAAGTTCCACAGTTTCAAACAGAACAGTGAATATCTCTACGTACTCTTTTTTTTTCCAATTACCTTGTACACAGGACCAAAGCCACCTTGCCCAAGTTTATTTTCTTCCGAGAAGTCACCTGTAGCCTCTAGTACTTGGGAGAAGTCATAAACTGTCAATTCTGAACTCCCTCCTTCCAGTCCCCAAACTAGGGCTTCGTCTTCCGCCAGATTCATTTCAGCCTTGTGATGTGGAACTGAATATGGATCTTTATGTAAAACTTTGAGTAAGAAACAAGTAGAATTTCGTTTATTTACATGTACATAACATACCTTTTCTGTTCCATCTAAGGAAGCAAAGGGTCAAAACAAAAATGGACCCAAGTACTGGCACTACCAAGGCTATGACCAACATTTTTCTCCTGCCCCCTGCCAGGAAACAAGACAAACAATTTGTAAATCAAAAGATAGCAAATTCTTATTAAATAGCTAGAAAAGTTTGTTCTATATGTTTAATTAGTAGATAGCATGAAAGTGTGATTCCCAAGCTTCAAACATACAACCATCCAACTCGCGTGGGAATAATCCTCCTTTAGATCTCACTTTTTATTAACATTGTGGGCATACCAATATGTAGTTTTACTCCTTTTCAGCCATGTCGCCTAAAACGTTCTATTAAATAACTTCAAGTTACGAAAAGGTATTCAAATACAAAGTTGTAGGATCTCATCATCAAACATATAAATTTTGTATAATGTATGTTTTTATCCATAGGCCTACATTATTCGAATAAGTAATGACTTTTCAATATAATATATACAGACTGATATACAAATTTACAAAGGTGGGCTTGCAATACAATCCAGCACAGGTAATCACAAAGGTAACAAGATCCGTCATAGATACTCATTGTTGTATGTATTCCACTATTCCAGTAGTCAACGCTTCGATGGCTTACAATATATTACTAACTCTTCTTGGGCATCGGCACGCATGTTATGGTCGGCAAGCAGTACAGGCGCAGGAGTCGTGGCTGATCCTGCCTCCTGTAAGCCTGGTCGGTTTAGGAGTCTAGTTAGTTATAGAATCCTATATGTTAGGATCTATTTATATTTA
>Ga0182004_10005836_pt1 | contig 10032 bp, 13 predicted proteins | sample Sormic07211540_1_FD_120479 | JGI IMG/M metagenome (GOLD analysis project Ga0182004, IMG submission 120479) | Endophyte microbial communities from Sorghum bicolor roots, Mead, Nebraska, USA - 072115-40_1 MetaG | ecosystem: Host-associated > Plants > Roots > Unclassified | place: USA: Nebraska... | reverse complement strand
TGGTGATTCTACGGCAGCGACTACACGGCAACCTTTTCTGCACTGCACCGAGCGGGACGACTACAACGACAAAGCACCACCATGGCCTTTTCTGGTGCGAGCGGTTCTGCTGCAGGGTATAATCTCCTTCATCCTATTGTTAATTTGACTGTTAATATCATGATGTTCCTGGGTAGCATTTTGCTATTATTCTACATGTTTTGCTTGGATGATCATGTGAATAATCTTTTACTGGTACCATATATTACTGTACTCATCTTTGTTTCGATTATTGAAGATACACTGCTCACATTTGTGATGATTCACATAAACAAAATGATATTAGTTGTATGTTCTGTCTCCTTAATTTGCTTATGCAAATTGATAGTCATCCTTTTAATATGTTTCATGAATTGTTTTTCTCAAATAATTCATGTCGTAATTATCCCTTTTATTGCGTCATTTTTATGGATTAAAATAAATGTGAAAATGCCTTATATTTTAACAGCAAGTTCTGCTGATCTGCTTTGATTCCTACGGCAGCAGAACTCAAATCTTCCATGTTTTTTTAAAAAAATCCTCAAATCTTCCATCGTGTACGCCTTACAATCTCGTGATTGCTGGAATTGGTACGGAATATGTAGTGGAACCCACTGCAATTGAGCCATCGCCCGAAAAAAGAACCTTTGCGATCCAGAGGTGATAATGTCTATCTCACATGTAAATAGTACCCATAAAGTAAACTGTACTGGAATTGTTTTTTTATGGAACAGGAGGGGTTTGACCCCCTGCTGGAATTTATTAAAACAACAATGAAAACAGTACAGAGAGTTACAAGTCTCGATTAGGAGACAAAGAAAGAGAAGAAAAAGATAAAATAAATTATACATAAGCTTGTAGCCATGTCGTCAACATTGATTTCATATCCATCTTTGCTCTTAGGTGAGTAAGATCTTCTTCAACGTTTAGATGACAAAGGACACAACAATAGGAAGGGAGGTGCATATTCTTTCTGCAAAGGAGGGATCTGGTATTAAGACGGTCATTAAGAAGAAGCCAGAAGAATATTTTCCTTTTATTTTGACTAAAAGAATTCCAAAGCCAGTGAAAAACAGGGTGTGGGTTATGGTGACCAACAAGGTGGAGATATGCATAATGGGATGAAAAGGTTGTATGACCATTATTATAAGACCAGATGTCACACTCATTTGTGAGCTGCAAATTTTGAATGATTGCTTTCAGGTTAAGATATTGAAGGTAAGCCTCAGGGGAGAGGGGGAGATGGAAAAGGGAGCGGAGGTTAGCATAGGAGGAAGCAGTGGCCAAAGAAATTTTTGGGTTGATTGCAAAAGAAAAAAGTTCAGGGTATTGCTGTTTTAAAGGATCATCAGTCCAGGAGTCATACCAAAGGAGACAGGTAGATCCACTCCTGATGGTTAATGTGGCAAGATTTTTATAAGAGTTCAGGGATTTTAGAATATCTCGCCACCAAAATGATCCTCTGAAGGGCACATCTGAAGATGGAAGAAGTTTGGATCCAGAGTAATACTTGTCCCAGATAAGTTGGACCCAGGGGGTAGTGTCTTTATTAAAGAATTTATGGAGATGTTTGAAGAGAAGACTTTCATTTTGTTTGTTGATATTAAGGATGCCCAAACCTCCTTCTTCTTTTGGCAAGCAACACTTGGGCCAAGCAGCTTTGGGAGGTTTTTTGCTGTTAGTGTCAGCACCCCTCCAAAGGCAATGTCTTTTGAATTTATCAATCTGTTCAACTATGGTTTTAGGAAGAAGATAGCTGCTCATTGCAAACATGGGCAAAGCAGTTAAGATAGAGTTAGTGAGTTGTAATCTTCCTGCTTCATTGAGAAAGGAAGAAAAAGCAACAAGTCTCCTCTCACACTTAGTGGTTAAAGGCCAGAAGCCAGCTATTGAAGGTTTATAAAGGGAAAGGGGGAGCCCTAAATAGGTGAAGGGAAGATCACCAATGGAGCAACCTAGAATTTGGGCAAGGGATTGAGATGTAGCAGGGGAAACATTAAGCGGGACCATCATAGATTTGGAGTAGTTTACTTTAAGGTCTGAGGATTCAGCAAAGGAAGAGAGAATATCTTTTAAATGTGCAAGTTCAATGGGACAAGCTTTAATAAAAATGAGGGTGTCATCCGCATATTGTAAAATAGGGAACTCATGATCAGTAATAGGGATGGGCAAAGAAAGAGTACCAGAAGAAACCGCGTGATTGAGAAGAGTTTGTAAGAAGTCAGCAGCTAAAACAAAGAGGAGAGGAGAGAGAGGGTCCCCTTGCCTAACCCCTCTTTTGCAATGAAAAACTTTCCCAGGTAATCCATTGAGGATAACAGATGAGGTACCAGAATTGAAAATAGATGACATCCATTGAATCCATTTAGCCAGAAGACCCTTGTGAGTCATAACTTGGATCATGAACTCATGTTCAACTTTATCGAAGGCTTTCTCAAAATCAAGTTTGAGGATGAGTAGTTCATTTTTTGATTGATGACAAGAATGTAGATATTCGAGGTCCCAGGCTATACAATCTTGAATTGATCTATTTTTAATGAATCCATATTGATTTTTATGAAGGAGAGAGGGCAGCACACTCTGGAGTCCATTAGCAAGGATTTTAGTGAGGATTTTTATAGAAGAGTTTAGGAGAGAAATGGGTCTATAGTCATTAACTTTGGAGGCATTTTAGGAATAAGGGTTATGTAAGATCCATTAATGCTCTGTAAACAGAGTGATTCAGGGTCAGAGTGAAAATCAAAACAGAGATTGTAGAAGTCAGTGCAAATGATTGGCCAACATTGTTTAGTAAAGTTAGTATTGAATCCATCTGGGCCTGGTGATTTTTCAGAAGGGAGGGCTTTGACCACCAAGTCAATTTCTTCCTTAGAGAAGGGGTAAGATAGAGATTCTAGATGAGGGTTAGGAGTTAGATAAGTAGAAAGGTCAAAACCAATAGAAGTGAAATTAGAAGATCCTAATCTTTCTTTAAAGGAATTCCAAATGAGGTTAGCTTTATCCTGATGCTCAGTCCAAACCAAACCATTGTCATCCTGCAGAGAAGAAATATAGTTTTTCCTGAATTTAATCGTGGCATGGGCATGAAAGAATTTGGTGTTGCCATCTCCCAGGGTGACCCACTTTATAGCTCCTCTCTGCTTCCAATAGGTTTTTTGCTATTGAAGGAGAGATATGAGTTTATGGTCCAATAAATTCCTGAAGTTCCACTCTAAAATACTTAGATCTCTATGCTCTTCTAGGAAGTTTAGAAGGGAAAGGATGAGTTTGACATTACTGATATTGGTGTTCAGGTTAGAAAGGGTTTATTTCCAAGATTTAAGAACACTTCATAGGTTCTTAAATCTTGCAGTAATATTTTTAGCCGCATCAGAATGATGGATGTTAGTAAACCAACCCTGTTGAACTTGGGTATGGAAGTCCTCATGATTGAGCCAGTAATTTTCAAAACAAAATATATACCTTTTGGAATGGCAGTAGAAATTGAAATGTGACAAGGGACATGATCTGATGTTTCCATGGTAAGAGTGCTGACTGAGGTGTTGGGGTATGATAAAGTCCAACTAGCAGAAGTGAAAAACCAATCTAAACGTTCAAGAAGAGGAGGATGTTGTTTATTAGACCAGGTAAAGCGCTGCCCTTTAAGGGGAAGTTCTATGAGACCTAAAGAGCTGATTGCATCATTAAACATAAGCATAGCGGGATAATTATCTCCCTCTCGATTTCTGTCGCATGGGTTGCGGTAGAGATTAAAGTCTCCTACAATTATCCAGTCAATTGTATCAGGCATAGATATGTGTTTGAACCAATGGATAAACTCAGCTTTTCCTGGGTCCATGCAAGGTGCATAAATATTAGTTAAAATCCAGCAAGAGTTATTGATCATAGAGGTGAACATCACAGAGGATGCATAATCATTTTGGAAAACACATTGTCCCTGAAAGATGGAGCTTTTCCAAATGATGATAGACCCTCCAGAGGCCCCAATTGATGGAAGGTAGTCAAAAGAGTCAAAAGAGGGGGGCAGAAGAGTCTAAGATATGTCTGATCAAAAGTTTCACGTTTTGTCTCTTGAAGACAAATTACATCACAATTTGTCTCCATAGCTCTATCCCTAATAGCATTCCACTTTTTCTCTGAGTTGATACCCCTGATATTCCAACTAAGTATTTTCCAGTGTTTAACAGCCATAAAACTAAGTATGAAAGTCTAAAGGTTTAGAAAGCTGCTTTAGATAACCAAAGAAGCAAAAGATCGAAAAGTAGCAAACTACTTTTTGGGTTGTTCCCTTTATCCCCACTATCTTGCTGATCTTTGGGGGGAGTCTTTTTTTCCTTTTTCCTTTGGCTTCTTGGGCCGGCCCACTATGCGTTTGTTGGGTGAAGGTTTGACCATCAGAAGATCTTGATCCATTTGGTCCGGCTTCAAATTGCAAAAGGTGATACCTAGATTACGCACAACAGCAGAAGACAAAGTTGGGGGTTCAGATTCACAGCCAAGACAACATTTTTTCTCCTTTTGAGAAGAGGATTTGAAGCCTTTGTTAAGATTATGGATTCTATTACTTCTTCTCAAGCCTTCTTCAGAAATATGAAGGTGCTTACCTTTAGTGGTAATTGTATGGGCAGAGGGTGGAGCCCCAATCGAGGAAGGACTTTGATGATTGTTTTGGTCAGTGATGTTATCATTCGGCAGAAGAGTAGATTCCAGAGGGCCTGTGAGGATTGTCAAGCTATTATTGGAGATGTCCTCAGATGGTTCATACTCAGAACATACTAAATTAGAAAATGAAATGGTAGGTTTGGAAGTAGGAAGGGAGAAGTAATAACCTTCATTAAAGGAATCACCAGCTATCAATTGCCAAGCATTTGATTGAACAAGATCTTTAGCCCAATCAAAAGATGACTGTTTAAGTAGCAATAGGGTGAAAAAATTCATCCATTTGGTTGGCACTAGGACATTGGGCTGAGTCTGGTCAACTCCTCTGAAGAATTTGGCCCAAAGTCTAATTGCTTCTGGGCTTGGATTAGGGCTCGACTTATACTACAGGGAGGGCCCACTATGATATTGCTCAGTAGAAGACCAGAGGTTGTTGTCATGTATGACTGGGCCCAGACTGAATTGAGGAGAATATTGCTTCTGGTGTTCCAGGAAACTCTGAAAGAAGCCTGAATCTGCAGTTTTGAGCTGTTCCCAAAAAGGTTGAAGAAGGTGATCAGAGATGTTGATGTTGAGAAATTGACTGGGGTCAGGGTTATTAAAAAAGTATGCACCATTCCTAAATTGATGTTTGCTGGCCCACCATCAAGGTTCTGGTGGAGATTGGGCCCCAGATTCTCAAAAGGGACTAAATCCTCAATTTGAACTTCTTCAACCACTAGAGGTGCCAAATTCTGTAGATTTGGGAATCGTGGCATCTCCACCTCATTTTCAAAGTTGTCAATTAGAGGAGGTATTTCATTTGAGGAATCTGTCAACTCATCCATGGCCAGCACATGTTCCTACTGTTCAGGAATTGGGGGGGATCAATTACATCATGAGCTTGGAGGACTTCTTCTTGAGGTTCAAAATGATTGTTCCCCATATCCATATCCTGGTGGGGCTAAGCCTGGAATCCCAACTGATTAGGGAGATCGTGATTTGGAAAAAATTGATGAACTATTGGTGCAGGTGGAGGCATCAAATTAACTGGTTGACCGAATCCTTGGGTAGTTGTTGGGGTTGAAATCATCATCATTGGGAGGAAGGTCTTCATCTTGAGGAGCAATGCCTAACATGGTAGCTTGTAGGATTTCGCATTGGACACACCAGCTGTTTGATTCAAACTGAGAACCCTCTGTGAAGACAAAAACCAAGGCATGTCTTCCAGGCTGGATACTCTGACTCTGACCACAGCTCTAGACATGTGAAACATGTCTTCTTGCCATATCAGAAGACGTCTAAACGAAGATACTGCTTTATCCAGCAAGGGTTCAGACCAAAGGTCAAGATTAAGTCCTAGAAGCATTATCCAAACCTCATGAGTCATAACTGCAGTGCGATTGTTCCAGGCTCTGTTATGAGGGGTGAAAAAGATGGAGTCACCGTTTGCCATGAGTTGAGGCTCCCCATGGACCAGCAAGTCCCTCTCAAAAACAGAAGCAAGCCTTACATACGCTTGACCAAAGGGACACTGCTGAATGGATAGAAACCCGATATTGCGTTGGTTCAGAAAGCCCTCAATCAAATCTCTGATCATCATGAAATTAATTGGCTCTTGTGGGGCCGGCAAAAAGTTTGCAATGGCCAGTTATTATTTTGTTCCTGAACCTGTCCTGTGACTACTCGACGCATCATCGGCCGTCCATGGACCATCATCCGCTGCGCCCCAGGAGGCATGAAAGGGGCCGGGTCCACTAGACGAAAAGCCATTGTTGGCTGCGAAGGTGGGAGATCAAAAGTATTAGAATTCTCATGCCAGGGAACATGTAAGGTTGGGAGACGGGGTTGAGGTCCTAAAAGGCAAGCAGAGGCATACTCACCGAGACTGTGAAAATGAGCAGGAGGTGAAGGAGCTTTTACTGCAGCCAAGGAAGAATCCAGGGGTGGCGCTGGCCTAGGCAACACCGACGAGGTCAATCCTTCCTTGAGGCCGTCGTCGTCGAAGTCAGGGGCTTTGAGTCTCCAGGAGAGAGACCAAGGGACAACGACTGGGGACGGTGGGGCTAATTTGGTAAAGAAATGGTACATTGCTCCGAAAGAGGGAAAGATCGGCTGCTCTGTCCCATGTCGCAGTCTCAGACCGAGAAGGGATAGAATTGGAAGGGGCATGAGTACTATTAGGGGCAGGGGCAGGATCAGGCCGGCGCGGGAATCGGGGCGGAGGATTCACAACGTGGCTGGTAGGTTTAGATTTAATGCTCCCCAATTTAACCGATCGCAGCTGCTGGAATCCCCCCGTGAGGTCATTTGGGCCGGTGAGTTGGGTCTTTTGCCCAGAATTCCAGGCCCAAAGGGAAGCATTGCCTTGGGGAGGTGTCCAATTTGGGGAAGAGGGGGATTGGGCTGGGCCAAGCAAATAGGGTCTGAGACTTTGAATTTTAAAAAAAAATCTTTTGCCGGGAATCACGGCGCAACCTAGGAGCATTTTTGAAGGAAATTGATTTTGAATTTTTCAAAGGGATGGTATTTGCTCTGGAGAGATGAATTTTCGGAGCTTTTGGAGTGCCACTGCGAACAACCAAATTCCAAGAACTTGCTTCTTCTTGAAGCCAGTTTTGATATTCCAGAAGATAATTTGGGCCGCCACCATTCCAGAGGTTAAAAAATAATTTAAACTGATCACATCCAAAGTTTCTTAGCTTGTAAATATGGAACCCAACTTCTGGAGAAGAAACCGTGAATCTAAAGACTCGCTCAGAAAGAGTAACTACTCCGAAATTAAGATATGAACCACCGATTACTGCTTGAAGGATGAGACTAACCGTTTGTGGGGAGAGACGATAACAACATCTCCCAAAAGAAACAACAAATAAAAAGGCTTGTAAAGGTGAGGGTGGTGAGAATCAGGGGTAATAGAAGTGCCAAATTTACGCCTAATCTCAGCTTCAAGCACACGGCCTGGTCTAGTATTCAGACCAGGGAGGAGTATGGATGTAGAAATCACATTGTGTTGAGGTAACTGACCTGCACTCATGATCTTCCATGCTGAAGTTGACGTTCAGCAACAACAGATTGTTGAAGAAGTAACTGAAATTCCCCAGATCTGGCGAGGCGACGTTGGAGACAGTCGAAGAGGCGATCTTCAGATTTAGATTCTCCGCAAAGAAGATTGCCGGCCGGTAGAGGTGGAGCGAGGTGCAGCGAGCGACGAGTACAAAGGGAGGCGAAGAAGACAACCACGGCGGCGGTGCGGCGTCACCTCTCCCCCGCGGCGGGATCCTTCCGAGGGGACAGGGAACGTACAAGCGGCGAGTACGGAGAGGGGTTTATAAACGTGGTTAAAGTAGTGGAGGCTAACTGGATGTTCCCGTAGTGCAAACAGTGCCAAAGGGCCTTGCTGTCAGAATATCAATGGTCTTATAATAAATCATTTTAACTAAACAGGTAAGGTTATTGCCCCCATGTTTCATTTGAGAGTTTGCTGGTTTACTGATATTTACTTTTGTCTCAACCTAGATACCTTTCCAGCACTTCAGTTAATCCTGATATACATGAAACTAAAGAAGAATAAATCTAACCTCAGATAACCCAGCAGCAAGGCAAACACGATGGTTGTCTTGACTCTTGACCAAAATCATGAGCATAAATGGACAACACTAGTTCCACTATGTTGTGTAAAAAAGCAATGGGCTCCATTACCACACATCTGAAAGCCAAAAATAAATAATTGATCAACATATAGCTAGTGCACTGAATCATTTCTGATTGTCCACAGGAAAAAAAAAGTCTACTACTAAAAGCCTCACGCGTAATCGTCCACACTGGGTCAGCATACTACTAAAAGACAGATGATTCTTCACTCTACTTGAAAGTTGGTAGAGCAAAAAGGAATCTGCACATCTGAAATAGAAAAAGGAACAGTAAAAATTTGCTTGCATATGCAGTTTCAAATGTATAAATCTCATAAGCACACATTTTTCAAGTAGGGAAATGACTCATAATTACCCACAACTTTTGCGTACATTTTCCATATCTGAAGTCATTTTGATCTTTGGCTGCAACTAAAATTCAGAAACTACCACAAATGCAGAAAGGAACCTTAGCAAAGTCAAATAGTTAATCCAAGTTTGTAAAATTTCTCTGACCTGTGTTTTGGCACCTGACACTAAAATTTCTTATGTAAAATAAAGAACTTCACTTATGTAAAATAAAGATCTTTTGAGTAGCACATAAGGACAATACCATGTAACCATACATATTGCCATATTGGTGGTTGGAATATAGGCATATAGCCCAGCTTATGAAAAAAACATCCCTTCTCAGCCAAGAAATAGGGTTGCACCTCAAGAAAAAAAAGGCTACTATTGATGGCTGTAAAGTGGTGTTTCAAAATTGCTTCAAACCTGATTGCATGCCACGCGCAACACAACCATGACCACAGTTGAACTTTGTTAAGGATGTCGGGACCTAGGGTAGATGGCCCTCGGCTACAGAGCTCGTAGCCTTGTTCCGTCGTCGCCGGCGAGGTTTTGCCCCTCTGCCGTCGGTTTGTTTGGAGAAGAGAGAGAATAATAGATTGATAATATATTGCTTAATTCTAACAAGTCCCGTGATTACAAAATAAATTGTCCATGGCTAAAAACTGAAAATAACAAACTTAAGGAAACAAACTCCTAGAGTTAATCGTAGCCACTAATCGCGCCTGCCTCCTGGGACGCGCTGATCGTGCCCAGGCTGTTAGCCGCGCACTGGGACGCCCTGATCGCGCCTAGGCTGTTAACTGCGTGCTGGGACGCCCTGCGGACGTCGCGGGCTCGGTGCTGCCTAGCGTAGGAGCGGCCCCATATGACATCTCTTCCCCCCCTCGAGGTCCAGATCGTCCTCGAGCTGGAATGTAGGATACCGAGCACGGAAATCATCGAGGTCTTCCCACGTCGCTAAGGAAGATGGTTCGCCCTTCCAGTGCACGAGCAGCTGGCGTACGCCGCGTGCTAGACGCGCCTGTTCGACGCGGAGCGGCTCCGGAACAACAGCGCCCTGGTGGATGACCGGCAAAGGCGGAGGAGCAGCTGGAGGAGTGCCGACGAACTTCTTTAGCGTGCCGACATGGAAGACATCATGCAGCCGAGCTTGCTGTGGAAGCTCCAGACGCACAGCCATGTCATTGATGATCTCGGAGACGCGGTAAGGCCCCAGGAACCGGGCCTTGAGCTTGCCCGTGACGGCCTCAGGCAGGGACGCGGTTGGGCGTTGGCGAAGGTGAAGAAGTGCCCAGTCACCCACCTAGTATCGCGTTCCAGAAGATCCTCGCCGTCCCGATCCTCTTCTACGCCAGCTGCCGCCCCTCTATCACCACCGCCAGCCGCTGCTCCA
>Ga0182004_10005835_pt1 | contig 10033 bp, 9 predicted proteins | sample Sormic07211540_1_FD_120479 | JGI IMG/M metagenome (GOLD analysis project Ga0182004, IMG submission 120479) | Endophyte microbial communities from Sorghum bicolor roots, Mead, Nebraska, USA - 072115-40_1 MetaG | ecosystem: Host-associated > Plants > Roots > Unclassified | place: USA: Nebraska... | reverse complement strand
GGGTTGAAATGCTACAATGATAGTTCTGTGCGCTTGCAGAGTAATTTATTCCTATAACTGAGCTATCGATTGGCATACCTAAGTACCTTTACTTAAGATTGTAATCCTTGTGCACCCACACGGCGCCGGGACACGACTTTGCATATCGTAAGTAAGGATGGTTAGGAAGGCCAATCTGGCAATTCTAATCATCAGTACCAGACTGCACTGCCTAGGCCAGCGCCGTAAAAGGCCTTGGTTTATCTTTCTAAAGTGATTGTGGTTAGGATATGCCAAGAACGTTTCTAGTGTTATTATTAAGGATGGACTAAAACTCTATCTTTAATAGTTTCGCTAAGAAACGCCAACACTATATCAATGGAAGACTGAGCAATGTGGATAGACATAACATTCAGGGAGCTACCAAAGTGGTGGGTGGATATATTCAACTAGACTCAGTGTTTTTGCTCTATTTGACCTGAGTGCTTCACATTTTTTATTTCCGCCAACTTGGTAAAGACGATCGAGCGGGTGAAGTGCCCAACAAGAAAGCCTTTGTTAGTTCAAACCCCAGTGAGAGAAATACAAGCAGATCAGGTTTGCTCAAATATCAATCTTGTCAGAAGCAAGGAAAACTTCACTGTAAACCCCAGTGTGCTAGAGTCACTCGACATTCCCTTGGTCCTTGGTAATGGATGGTTGTGTGCACATAAAGGAGTGATCTATGCTACCCAGTGGAAAATTTTCTTAACCGCACCATCAAGGAAAATAATTGAGTATCAAGGTGGTCCATTCCTACATCACGAGGCAAATCCATGCTAAGTTATCATGTCTTTGGGTTGTAAGTCAAAAAGTTGGTAGTCAAAATGAACTTTGATCAATTATGAATAATAGACATCCTATGGAAACTTTGATTCACGAGTTGTGATCCAGAGGCATAAGTGTTTAAATTTGGTATACAAGTTGTGAAGTTGAAAGAGCTATTAAGATCTTGTTCCTGTTTCTCTTTTGGAATCCGAGCCTCTTCCAAATCTCGAGGACGAGATTCATTTTTAATGGGGGTAGATTTGTAACACCCTAAAATTTGCTTCCTTGGAAACAGAGCCAAAATGATTTACTTTGGTATTTTTGTGCTCATGAAAATATAGGAAAATAATAATTTTCATTAAATTAAAATTTATCCTATGGACTTAGCAACTTGTTTGTGCATTCATGCTGGAGAATTCATTTTATTGTGCTGAGTGATTTGACCAAAGTCCAAAAATATTTCAAACAAATTTTTAAATGGATTTGAAAATGGAATAAAAGAAAAAAACACGTAGAAGGCCTCACCTCTCCCTGGAACTCGGTCCAGAACTGAGTCGAGGCCCGACCCCCACCCTCTCCCCTCTGGCCCATGGCAGGCCGGCCCAGCAAGAAGCCTACTCCACGCCCTTCCCCCTTTTCCCCCTCGGCCCAGTACACCGTATCACAGCCCAGCGGGGACCAGCCCTGCACCACCCCCCGTCTCCTTCTCTCTCTGCCAACCCAGTCCCACCCGTCAGTGGCTAACCTCCTCCTTCTTCTCCCTGAGACCGTGGTCAACCGAGACTCTCCCAGGGGGCATCTGATCCCGAAGATCTAGGGATTTCTTGCCAATTGTGCTAATCAGACCCCTATAAGGCCTGCGCAACCTCCCCTGCATACTTCTTTCGCTTGAACGCGTACTCGTGAAGCCCTAGTGACCTCTATCATCAATTTTCGGATCTCGCCGAGCTCCATTCATCCGCCGATGTGGCCCTCATTCTCCGCAGCACCAAGGACACCAACGACTACATGCCGAGCATTGCATCTTGGTTACAAAGCTGCCACGCTACTCCTTTCACTCTCTTTTATCCCCTGTCCTTCTCTAATCTTCGCTGAACATGCAGGAACACATCTAGTCCGCCATCGTGAGCCGCTGGTTAATCTCCAAGTCCTCTTTGTCTTCGTTTTTGCTCTAGGTGAGATCCCCTTGAGCTCCTTTACCTTCCTATGCCTTCCGTTCGTTGAAACCATGAACTCCGATGAGGTTTTTGTGTCTCCAGCGATGGCGCCGCCGCAGGCACCCTGTGCGCCGGCGACCCCCTCTTGCTGACCTAATCCCAACCGTCCACGCTAGATCCAATGACTGAGATCTCAAGATACCCTTTCAGTCGGCATTTTCTCTAAAGAGTCCCTGAGTTTTTTAGTTTTTGAACCCGTAGTCCAAAGCACATTCGCGAAATATGCTTTCTGTTTTTGAAAAACGTAAAGTCACGGTTTGTTTACAAAAATACGTTTTCAAGATTTACAAAACTGCTACTAACTTTCTTTTGCTCATAAAATATTCATTTTAACTCTGATTTGACCCGTTGAAATTGCGTTGGTTTCGTATTTGAAAGATCTACGTGTTAGTAAACTTTGTTCACCAATTTGAAACTTTTTAATTTCGTGACCCTAATTAATTAATTATTTTTCTATATAAAATCTTAGGAAATTCATATCTTCTCCGTTTTAGCTCTGATTTTCATGATCTTTACGTCTGTGTGATTGTAGCGATGCGTAGAAACATTTTATAAACTTTTCATACTATTTTTATATGGTTGGTGTATTGTTGTAATTGTAGCCTTATTTGCTTCGTGTATGTTTGTCTTGGATTGTTTGTGTGTTGATGATCGATGATCGAGAATAAACGGTGAGCAGTACTTCAGTGATCAAGATCAGAGCCTTGGCAACAAGTAAGACCACCAGAATCAGTAGGATCAGCAAGAGCATTTGGATTAAGGCAAGTATAGGATTTGGGTTTTATTTCTGTGACCATGATCTTGTGACTTGATTAATGTTTAAGCAACAAACGATAAAAATGACATTTTAGCAACTTGATGATTTGTCTGTACGTGATCACCCAGGATAACAGTACAACTATGAGGGCTATAATGGCTCTGGCTTTAGTTAAGTATGAGTAAATTTTTCTAGCTCGTTAGCGGTTACCCATGTGGCGCAATTGGGGGATAGCAGACGTGGATTCCTACGGGTGGATCACATGGAGTGACTAATGAAACCAAGCGGCCCTCACTTGTTAGACGAACCTTTGAAAGACTTCACGGTGATTCCTACCGATCTCCCTAGGAAGGGGTTAAGAGATTAGCTACCTCTGGTGAAAGGATAAATCATGACTCATGAGTAAAGATGTACAACCTCTGCAGAGTGTTAAAAACTAGTATACTAGCCGAGCTCACAGTCAGAAGCGGCCTTAGGGATATCTACATTAAGGATGATGATTCTTGTTGTGTTAATATGCTCATATTTATTGTTTAATGCTCTACATTATTTATGTCACATTGATCATGAGATTGTGGGATCTATATAATCTAGTTGCTATACTTGTGGAGTTCGACATGGACTCACTCTTGCTATTTCCCCCACACTTCATGAGGAGTGTTAGGCTTGTGATCAAAGTTTGGAGTTACTTCCGTTGTTTGCTGCTTAAGGTTATCTCTGATATACTAAGTATGTCATATAATTTATGCATTGTCTTTTGATATTACCCTTAATTGTAGCTATATGTGGAAATTGGCTTCTAAAACTCACCAGACACCACGACGAGGTCAGATTGTCGGTTTCTTTGTTTTCTTTTTTTCTTGGTTTCTTTGTTCTCTTTTGTCTCGATGATTGTTTGATCGTAACCCCGTTGAAGCTGTGATTCTACAGCAGGGAAGGGCGAGGACTAGGTGCACATAGGTTGGAGGCTCTCAGCGGGGAAAGTTTTATTATATGGATCTATAGTTTGATATTATATAATCTGTGAATTTATTTATATGATCTGTGAATTTATTTATATGATTTATGAATTAGACAATTAGTTGATCTGTTATTTCTCTATTGGCCTATGATTTATGATCTATTCTTTAGTTCTTATGATATGTGATTTATTTATATGATCTGTTCTTATGATCTATTATTAGTGAATGATTATAGTGCTTATTTTTTTCGTAGATGCCAGAACCAGTGGATAATATTGAGTTATTGTCCATTGGCACTCAATTTGACATTCAGGAGACTCAGGCAATGGTGCTAGTAGATCCTCAGGTGTAAGGCATTAAAAAAGTGGTCATTGATGTGGAAGATACAGAGAAGGAGAAAGTAGAGAGGAAGGAGATGGCTTCAAGGTCTGAGATGTGGCAACATTTTATCAAGATCAAGGACAACAGGGTTTCTGAAGGCTGCAAGGTGCAAATATTGCCATCGTGAAATCAAGGCTGACACAAGGGAACATGGAACATCTACATTGAAGAAACACTTTGGTACATGCAAACGCAATCCTCATGTTTTCAACAAGGACCCGAAGCAAGGCACCTTGCAAGGAGGTCATGGGGAAGCTTCTGCCACTTGGAGGTTTGATCATGAAGTACTTAGAGATGCCTTTGCTGAGATGGTAACAGAAGATGAGCAACCCTTTTGTTTTGGTGAGAAGCCTGGCTTTAGGAAATTTATGTCCAAAGCATGTCCTCATTTCCAAGTTCTATCTAGAAGAACTTGCACAAGGGATATTGTATGTCATTACTTTAAAGAGAAAGCCAAGCTCAAGAAGTTCTTCAAAGATTCTTGTTAGAGAGTGTGCCTGACAATAGATGCTTGGACATCTCAGGTTCAAGATGGATATATGACTGTTACAACAACTTTCATTGATGAAAACAGGAACCTACATAAGAAAGTGATAAGTTTTTTCATGGTAAAGGGTCACAAGGGGGAGGATATTGGGAAGAACATACAAGATGCTTAGTTGATTAGGGTTTGGATAGAGTTATTACTTAATGGTGGATAATGCAAGTGCCAATGACAGTGGTTTTTATTGCTTGAGGAAGTAACCGTAGAAAACCAACATTGCCAAGGGAAAGTTTTTGCATATGAGGTGTGTAGCCCACATTGTGAATCTTATTGTAAGAGATGGATTGCAAGAAGTAGACCAATCTATTAAGCGTGTTAGGGCTGTTGTTAGATATATCAAAAATGGGACTTCAAGATTGGTCAAGTTCAAATAAATTGCTGAGGAAGAGAAAGTGGACAACAAAGCTTTTTTAAAACATGATGTTCCAACAAGGTGGAATTACACATATTTGATGTTGAAGGCTGCAATTGTGTATGAGAAAGTGTTTTTAAAGTTAGCTGAAGATGACACAAATTATGTTATTGATTTGTCTGAAGCAAGAGATGGCATTGGGCATCCTAATGAAGATGATTGTGATAACACAAAGAAGATGGCACAATTTCTGCAACATTTCTATGACCTTACTGTTTGTATCTCTTCTTCTCTCCAAATCACTAGTAACACTTCCTTTCATGAGACTGGAGAAGTCTGTCTGTTGATTCAAGAATGGTTGAGCAGTGAGGATAATTTGCAAGTTTTAACGAGGAATAGAATGAAAAAGAAATTTGATAAATATTGGGGACTTTGGCACACCAACAACAAGGACAATGAGAAAGGGTAGCAACAAGAGCAAGATATAGGGATAAAGGGTGTAGCAAGGCCTGGGGAAGGAGAAAGAGAACATTAATTTATTGATATTTGTGGTTGCATTCCTTGATCCAAGGTACAAGTTATCTTTGTACACAAAGATTACTATTGAAGAGATATTTGGTGAGCAAAGAGGTCAATTGGTTTGGGCAGCAATTAATACTTGTGTGAAAGAGTTGTTTGAAGAATACAAGAACATGTATGCTCCAAATAAAGAAACTGCTCAATTAGTTGATGCTGATTAATCTATGAGAGTAGCAGGAGGAATGCTTAAAGAAAAAATTACCAAGAAGATGAAATTAAACAATTGTTCTACCAGCACTAACAAATCTGAACTTGAGAAATATCTTGCTGAAGAAACAAAAGACACAGAGTCAAAATGGACATTCTTGCTTGGTGGAAAGTCAATTCAAATAGGTTTCTAGTTTTGGGTCACATAGCTCGTGATGTGCTTGCTATACCCATCACAACAGTAGCGTCGGAGTCCGCTTTTAGCATATGTGAATGTATTTTGGATGACTTCCGTACCTCTCTTACTCTATTCATGTTAGAGGCTTTAGTATGCACGCAGGATTAGCTTCAAAGGCCTACTGTTGACATAAGAGAGAGTACCAAGGAATTGGCAATATTAGAAAAATGTATCATATTTTCTTCCTTGCATGCATTTGTGAATTTATTGTATGTAATATTAATATGTAAATATGCTGTGTATTTAGGCCTTGTTTAGTTCCTTCTCAAAACCCAAAATTTTTCAAGATTCTGTCACATCGAATCTTTGGACACATGCATGAAACATTAAATATAGATAAAAATAAAAACTAATTACACAATTTATCTATAATTTGCGAGACGAATCTTTTAAGCCTAGTTAGTCTATAATTGGACAATATTTGTCACATACAAACGAAAGTGCTACAGTGGTCTTTTTCCAAAAAAAAAAAAACTAAACAAGGCCTTACATAGTGGATCGAAGAATTTAGCGGTAGAGGAAAAAAGAATGAGCAGCAGCAACCATCTGTGACTATTATTGGCACCTCCAACTCTAAGTCACAAACACCAAGCAGTAATGTTCAGACCTTGACTATGGCAGCGGCTCAACACAAAACCTAAAGGTATGTCAAGTATGTTTCAGTATGCTTTTCAAATATGCTGTCGTGCCCATATTTGAACCATCATTATTTGTTGCACAGTATGGACTATGGATGACTGGAAATGGATTGCTGCCACTGGAGTATGGAGGATTGGCGTCTGGACTCTGAACCATCATTTTGTTCTTGTTTGTGTCATGCGATGGCACTTGGCAGGCAGCAGGCTTAGATGCCTTGAACTGTTGAATATTTGAATTTGCTTTTGTATCTTGTCGAGTACTCAGTACCTGTGTCTTTCTTTGTGATTGTGAATGTGTCGTACTGTTAAGTATCAGTTATGTTAGCCCCTGTGGTTGATTGAAAACTTCAACATATCCGTTATTACTTATTAATTATTTTGTTCGGTTCTATTTATATGCAAAAATCTGTGTTGTTTGAGTGTACACTGTGATTTTATATATTTTGGGTAAATTGGGTATACTTGAACCTGAAATTGCGGGTAGTATTTTTCAGAGTTGTTATCCGGTAACAATTCTCATTACCTGAATTTCTCAAAACCCGAATTACCTAACCCGAACTAATCGGGTAACCCGAACGCCTAAACTTAGGTGCAACACCTGGTACGACGCATGTATAGCCGCTTTGTCTTGCTTTGTTCGTGAAAAGAAAAGTTTTAGTATTATAACATATTTATAACTATAATAATTAGTATCTAATTGTAGACTAATTAGGTTTAAAAGATTCGTCTCACAAAATATATGCAAACTGTGTAATTAGTTATTTTTTAATATATATTTAATGTTTCATGTATATGCCCAAACATTTGATGTGATGGGACAAAAAGTTTAAGGGTCGAAACTAAACATTAATTCCTCACGTATCACATTGGATGTTTGGACACATGATAGAGTATTAAATGTAGAGTAAAAAAGAACTAGTTGCACATATTGCGAGTATTTTGTGAGACGTATCTTTCAAGCCTAATTAGTCCATAATTTGACAACATGAGCTCTGACAACATTGTGCTACACTAGAGCTACAATAAATATATACTAATGACGAATTAATTAGACTTAATCAATTTATCTCACAGTTTACTGGCGAGTTATGTAATTTATTTTTTTAATTAGTATTTCAACATCCCACATGACACCCTACAACTTTACACCATGGAACCAAACAAGGCTGCACGCCTAAAAGTTTACATCCTATCCCATGTGAGAGGAATATTTTAAACCTAATTAATCCATGATTCGGTAATAAAGTGCTACAGTAATACATGTGCTAGTGATGGATTAATTAGGCTTAATAAATTTGTCTCATGGTTCACTGACGAATTATGTAATTTGTTTTTTATTAATATCCGAACACCTCATGCGACACCTATATATGACACTCGATGTGACATCCCAAAACTTTACACCCTAGAACTAAACAAGGCCGGTTGCTGGTGCTAGTACCAGTATAATTATTATGTTTTAGACGTATATGACTATAATTTATCTATTTAAAATAACAATTACAATACTCCATTCATACCTATAAAAAAAGTCGTTTAGGACAACAACACGATCTCAAAAGCCTAACTTTAACTCATTGTTTTTATAAAAATATTTATTAAAAAGTAGTATATATATATTTTTATAAAATTATTTTTCAAGATAGATCTATTTATATAGTTTTCACATTTTTAAACTCAACAATTTAAAAATTATTTATTATTTATATTCTCAATGTTTGACTCAAATCTTGTCAAAGTTACTTTCTTTACATGTATAGAGGAAGTACTTTGTTTTTCTAAATGCTATCATCTTGTACACCTCCGACGATATTAAACCCATGCACGGGCCATAATATTTTCTATATCTAAATTACCATCACTAGAGTCTTCTTTCTCCCTCCTGGTTGACATGTGGACCCCACACTTCAACCTCTTCATTCCACACATGGGCCATCTTCGTTCCGTTCCTAGGGTTAGCTACGCTCATGGTCATGGCCGGATGCGGGCAACTCATTGCTTTGGCCGTCGAAGTCAATGCAAGACGTCATTGCCAACGTAGTGTGCCGTCCACCACACCAAGGGTGAAGGCAATCACTGGGATGGGCCAACGCCGCAGACTTGCACGTCCTTGATCTTGATTCTTGCAACACTTAAGTTATGGGTCTAAGGCTTTGTTGAGTTGGTGAAATTTTTTTGTTTTGATACTGTAGAACTTTTATTTGTATTTGGTAATTATTGTCTAATTATGGACTAACTAGGCTCAAAAGATTCGTCTCGTAAATTACAGGCAAACTATGTATTTAGTGCTCCATGCATGTGCCGTAAGGTTTATTGTGACGAAAAATCTAATTTTTTTTTAAACTAAACAAGGCCTAACTCGATTGGCTAATTAGCATGCAAATCATTTCCTTGAAACTGGCCACAACATGGACTTAGGTCGTCGGCGAGCAACTGGACCGCACGGATAAATCTTGTGTTCATCTCTTGTCCATTTAGTATTGTGCTCTACACTTGCTTATTATATTCATATATTTCTTGTGTGGTACTTTATTGTAGTGTTAGCTCAGAGTAGCTCTAGCAATCCTCTAATATTTCATCCCTAATAGGATGGTATTCATGACCACTAATACTACCTTTTCAGATTATTGGAGGAGATGCTCCATCAATCAACTCTTCAAATTTCTATCTTAACAAACTATTTTCAAAACTAACTAAGACTAAATATAGTAACTAAAGACGACATTAAAGGAAACAGGGACAACTGCGCCACCCCTCCTCCTTAGGCGCGCGCCCTGCCCTAGGGCAGGCTGCCAGCCCCTCCCTCAGCGGCCTAAGAGATAGTGCCCCCCCCTCTTGTGGGCTCTTTCTAGTCCGCTCTCGCTGATGACGATCACAGTCCGCATGAGACGCGTGACATGTGGTGTACTAAATAAATCTGAAAAAAACAAAATTTGATTTTGCAATATCACTATTATACGATTCTTCACACCTCTCGTGCTTACTAACGTGATGGAGATTTTGAGACCTGAGGCACATGTATTATCCAATACACACAGAGAAGAGAGCCGAGGAAGGTTGGGCCTGGTTGGTCCTCCAGTTGGATACGGATACGGATACGGATACGTCCGGCACGGCAATACAAATACGGCAACTCAGAGGCACGTACGGCACTCGGAGGCAGGTTTACGTGCGGCACGGCAATAGGTACAAGAGCTGAGGAAAGTTAGGCTCCCTTTGGTTGGACTTTTCAACCTGCTTTTGCTTCTGCAAAAGCCAAAAGCCAACCAAAGAGTCCAAAAGCTACATATACTTTTACCCAAAAGCAACTTTTACTACAGTATAATTTCAAAAGCACCTCCCCCCTTGCTTTCATCGGCTTTTGAATGACCAAGTTGGAGAAAATTACCCACTGCCACCGGTTATGAAAAGGAAAAAAACGTTTCGGTGCCT
>Ga0182004_10005834_pt1 | contig 10033 bp, 15 predicted proteins | sample Sormic07211540_1_FD_120479 | JGI IMG/M metagenome (GOLD analysis project Ga0182004, IMG submission 120479) | Endophyte microbial communities from Sorghum bicolor roots, Mead, Nebraska, USA - 072115-40_1 MetaG | ecosystem: Host-associated > Plants > Roots > Unclassified | place: USA: Nebraska... | reverse complement strand
CTTTTTATCCGGTAGCTCTCTAAGTCTCACTAGGCACAAGGGGTTGAATTGGAGCTTATAGGTTGCTTAAATTTTTAGAGAAGCCCAATTCACCCCCCCCTCTTGGGCATCTTGATCCTTTCAGGCCTATTTTCTTTGCCTCATGAAACTGTGTCGGCCACATCTGGCGTAGTGTCACACCTGGGGCATGATCCGTCATGACAAGGACTCTCTGTGTGGATGCAGTTTGGAGGACTCCATGCCTGCATGGAAGCCTCCCCCATGTAGAAGAGGAATATAATCCTGGTGTACAATGGAAGACACAAGAAGGCAAACTCAGGGAAGGCACAACGGAAGGCAGACAACATCTGACGGTCATCTCTAGGTAGCAATGCTCTAGGTAGCGATAGAAGATGTTAGGGGGTAGTTGGAACATTGTTGGCCCACTACTACAAGACAAAGGAGGGCATACAATGCCACCGAAGATGAACAGAAGCCTAAGAAGAGACACCCTAGTAAAACCCTTACAATCAAAATACTCTAGAGTGGATTCGAGACCTACGAGTCGAGACACTAAGTTGGGTTGGCTCTTTGCTCGAGCCACCAAAACCCTAGAACAATAGCATAGTGCTTTGTGACAACTCTCTTTCTCTCGATTCTAAGAACTCGATTGAGCATTCCTAATAAGAAGAACGTTGTTGGATGTATAGCTTAGACACTCGGACTAGGATAAATTCCTCGTGTTTTTGACTGCTTAAGCCAACGAAGACTCACGCATTGACCCACGTCGAACGACCTGATTACTACCAGGCAAACAAATCCAAGATAGTTGGCGTTCTAGGTAGGCAAGTGTCATGTGTGATTGTTGTTCTTTGATGGTCACTATAGCCGGAGGCGTCACCCCCGAGGGTGGCTTGTGCTTCTCTAATGAGATCATCTCTACCGACAGCGCCCGCACCCTTGGCCAGGCTCTTAGCTTTGGGAGTTTGGACTACGTCGCTGATCACAGCGGCGAGCTTTACCTATATGATGAGGCGTCGTCAGAGGATGATGAGTCCATGGTGATGTACCCTCCAGTCAAGCTCCTGTGTGCGGATTTGGAGGTACTCTCTCGATAGATCTATCTTAGTTTGGGGCCAAACCTCACCATGGTGGAGTGCCGTTAGATGTTCTATCCACTGGTCAACGTCCACCACTAGATTGTTACTAGATGAGTGCTCCAAGCCTATGCCTACCTCGCTTTCCCTCATGCAGTGCACAACATGGTAGTCACTGCTTATCATCTAGGTGACATCCCGCACACGCCAAACCCTGAAGACTAATGAGAAGATCTCACAACATGGCCGTCGCTACCTACCATCTAGGTGACATCCTAGACACGCCAGACCCTGAAGACCGATGAGAAGATTTGAGAGCCTAGGTGTTTCCTAAACATCGCCCTCGAAGAACAAGCGAAGAGCTCACAGTCCTAGCGGCACACCGCCACAAACTCAAGGCCGTCACAATATGTGCCACCTCTAGAATGAGAGCACTTTGAAGCCCATGCCCCGCATGGCGGTGGCAGCAACTATGATAGGTCCACTGATGGCTTCAACCAGAAGAAGGTGAGGGGGCGAAGCCCACCGCGAGCGACGAGGTGAGCTCAACCCACGTCAGCCGCCCATGCACAACTAGATTGAATAGTACCAAGACATGTGGGACACCATCGTGGCAAGGCGAGGTGGCCGAGCCAAGTCATCATCCCCATTCCATGACCAACGATCGAGAAGGAAGCCCGAGCCAGGACCACTTCGGTCCATAGACGTTTGGGTCCAAGATATAAGCGGCTCGCTACCCCAAGCGCTTCTGACACTCTGAGCCAAGTTGGCAAGTATGATGGTGAGTGACCCCAACTTGGCTCGAGTACAACCAGCTTACGATGAGGGCTTACGATGAGGGCGGAAGGGGCGGAGAACGACTCCATGATCTAGGCCTTGTTTAGTTTTTAAAAATTTTCAAGATTCTCTCAAATCTTGCGGCACATCCATGGAGTATTAAATATAGATACAAAAACTAATTGCATAGTTTGTTTTAATTTTTAAGACGAGTCTTTTGAGCCTAGTTAGTCCATGGTTGAATAATAACTACCAAATACAAACGAAAGTGCTACAGTACCCAAAACCAAAAAATTTCGCTAACTAAACAAGGCCCTAGTACCTCCCTCTGCTCCTATCATGCTCGGCGAGGGCTTGGCTCGAGCAGTTAGGCCAACCTCTGCCCAACCTTCATAGGACACTTTCAAAGTCATACACTCACCCCAAAAAATCATGGGATTTGTGCACCTGCAGGCAGAAGCAGGGCGAGATAACCCTCAAGGAGTACATCCGGCGCTTCTCTCACAAGCACAACCGAGTTGTCCAATGTCCAACGTCATCAACACCGATATCCTCAATGCCTTCACTTGTAACACCCCATGTGAGGCACTCGTTTATGTGCTCGGGCGTGAGGCCCCGCGAATGACACGAGAGCTCTTGGTCACCACCGCCCAGTACGCCATGGGCGAGGATGCCATTCTGGCAAACTTTGACAACAAGGGCAAAGCCACCGCACCGGCGTGAGGAAGAGGGCGACGTGACGCGTCACGGAGACAAGAAGGCTGTCACTATAACCTGGCTTCTGTCATTGATTACTACATGCGATTTTTACAATTCCGACTTTTGCACATGCCACAATAAAATTCATTATGTATTTATGTTTCATCAAATGTCAAATAATTATACAACACTACAAATTTCCGCAGCAACACGCGGAGTATCATCTAGTTTATTCCTGTGATCTTCAACTACAAAATTTAGCATCAGCGTCGTCTATCTTTCAGGATGGCTTAAGACATTCAGAGTGGAGGTTACTGTGTCAGAATTTATGCAAGCAGATGTAATTCTTCATTCAATGATATCTTCAAACTTGGGCAGGTGTTGCCTCTAATGCCTCTTTACCCGTGATGCCTTCTTTGAGTTCTTTGAAATATACATCATAGTCCTTTTCTGATGGGGGATTTGTAGGGTCAATCACATATGGTTCACTAAATGGAACAGTGCTCTTGACCTGATCATAAGAATTACCACCATTAGCTTTATCTCTAAGATAATTGATAATAAGTTCTGCCCTAATATTCTTGCAAACAAGTTACAGAATTCAACCTCGAAAGTTTTGCCCACTGCATTTGGGCTTGCCAGAGCTGCTACACAAATACGGGCAACTTCTTCCCTTGATATCTTTCCCTAAGATGTTTCAAGAATGTTATTAAATCAATTTTGGATGAAAAAAGAGCACATTGGTATGGGGTATCAGGATGACGGTGCTTCCTATACATACTGTGATGTTGTCTCCCTGGTCAAAGATGAGATCGGCTCCAGCTGGTTCCTCAGTTAATGCACATGGCCGTACAATAGTGTACGGAATACCACTTTCCCGAATCAAATCCTCTCCCTGAAAGGCCACCTCAGATGTTATATAAGGGTTCCAAGATAACCAACATGACAAAATGAGCAGCACAGTTGCTCAGTCTATATCTTAAGTACCTAGATGCATATGGATGGTTTATTTGCAGTACAAAAAAAAGTACAATTGTGATTTGTTATGTCAGGAGAATAAAAGAATAATTCATCTTTAGTAAGAACGAGAGACAGTTTTTTTATATAAAGATAAAGATGTGTTTAAGACAGTGAGCATGCCTTCAACTTATAAGTTAAAATGGAGCCAAGCTCTTTGTTCAATCGAACAGCAGGTGGCTGTTTGCTTAAATCTAGCCCTGGTCTTTCAGGTCTTGTCACTCCCGCAGAACTCACATGAACAAACCTTCATATGAAAGAAAAGCAAGCCCAGTTAGTCCTGATTGGTTCCAAAAAGAAACTGAAAATGAAGTGGCTATATCTATTCTGCTGTACTGATGTCATTGACTAAAAACTAGTAGATTGACAAACCTTGGAGTGATCGGCTCGTTTATGTATGCTCTAATACTCGAAAAAGGAAGCTCAAATGGACCTTCAGTAAATGTTGGGTTGAGTATTCCATCGTATTCGAATTTGCTAAACATAAGCTACAAAATTGTCACATCAACCTTTAGATGAGAGTTTACCAATTCTTCAAATGTTTACTGATGAAGGAAAAAATGGAAGAGGTGATACTTGTAGTGAAGTAATGTTGCTTGCATCGAAGGGTGGAGCATCAGTCATAGTACGAGCACGGAATACCGGTTTCAGAGAAGAGAAAGGTACTTTAACCTGATCCAGGAATAAGAACATAGTTCTAAGTCGATGAAATGAATTGTTTAGATATTTACTGCATGATATGACATACACTTTGCCATTCCCCCTTAGTCGTGTCAAAACTTGCTGTATAGCCAACAGTATCCCATTCATAGCTAGTCCGTATAATGAGTTTATACCGTCGTCCATCACCTTTAACTCGTAATTCAATACCATCATATGCTGACAGGTCCTCTGGCACGGTAAAATTCTGCCATTCCAGTAAAGTATCATACTGTTAGCAATGTAACATCAGTATAAATAGGATACATTGATAAATAAAAATATGTAATAGAGTTACTCCCTCAAGTTCTATAATTCTTGTCATTTTGAATTACGCCATGGTCTCCAAAACATATCTTTGATGAATATTTCCTACTATAATACTCCCTTCATTCCAAATTATAAGTCACTTTAGCTTTGTCCTAACTCAAACATCTCTAACTTTGACCATGTTTATTGAAAATGCACCAGCATCTACGACATCTAATTAGTTTCATTAAATTTTCCATGAAATAAGTCTTGATAGTGCATTTATTTGAACTAGATGTTAACATATTTATCTAAGAACTTGGTCAAAGTTAGAGAAGTTTGATTTAGGACAAATCTAAATGGAACTACAAGTTGGAATGGTCCATATATACAAAAAATGAACAGACTAGTCTATTCATGTTGTCTTAGCATCATCAAACTCAACATTAAGTTATCGATAGCTAAAGTTTTAAAAGTTTAACCTCAATTTTATCCAAAACTACATGGATGGAACTGGAAGGACTATAAGTTATTAGGTGTCTACAAAATTACCCTTGCTTGTGACGGAAGAAACCAATTTCATTTATTTGCATGAAACATTGCAGGATATAGTTGATCATTGCAAATAACACAGCACACAAGTAATAATTAAATGTATAAAAGTAATTTTATTCATCGGAATTTCATGGAAGTAACTACCTTTGTCCTTATACTAGTAAACCCACCGTTATTTGAAGTAGATACAGTCCCTACAAGGAAGGTAGGTTATCAACAGGTTATCAGCTTAGAATACCATCATTTCAAGCAAATGGAACAATCTCATATCCAAAATTCAGTGAATAAAAATAAAAATAAAAATACCTTTGAACAACCCAGTTGGTTCACTACTTTCACTTCCTGTTGGCAGGATTTGGAATGTACTTTCACTAACACCACCCATTACAACGTCATCAAGAGCTCCCCACACAATCTTTCCAGATAAATTGCCTACATAAAAATGAGATTACTGTGCTACCTGTTAAGGAAAATAAACTCATAAAAAAGTAAATAAACACATTACATGAAATAAAACAATCATTATTAGCCAAAAGGATGTACTAGTAATATGCTATGCAACAATAGCCAAATGATCAATTATCAAACTATATGGGAACAGGATTACATGATCCCAGGCCGATATGCCTGCGGACACACTTGGGTTTTCAGCACACATAGTAGTTGTAGACTACTTTTATGAAAATGAGTATAACAAAGATTTTTACTTTGATCAGGAAAATAAGGCAATGAAAGGTATACCTTTGAGCCCAAATAGCAGTTTCCCTTCACTCAGTCCAACACTATTCTTTATGGCACTAATCAAGTTTTGCATTCCGATGTACTCAACCATTTCAGGTGAAGGTCCCTTGATCTGATTGGAGAAACATCTAATGTTGTGAACTTGGGGTCACAGCAAAAGCGCTAACTTTTAGGAGAACCAGGTGCTACTTATTATACATGTGAAGACTTTCTGATACCCTACCTCAGGTTCGAAAAATTTGATGCCCTGCATGAATTCGAGACTGAAGTGTCACACTGATGTAGCCAGATGGTAGAGTGCATAAATTCTTCACATATCATAGTATTGAGCATATGACGTACTTGTTTGTACTTCTGCCTGTCTGGTGTATCACCTTCCTTTGGCCCCACTATGACAGAGACTGCATTGACTACTTTTTTTATGCCTTTGAAGAGCTTAGGATCAAGCGTATCTTCCTTTGTAACATCTCCTATGATCTGAAACAAGCAGTAAGTTTGTCACTCTAAACATGGAGTTTTTTTTTATAATCTAAATATGGAGTTTTGATGACATGATTGTTTGAAGGTGAGTATTAATGGCATACAGATAATAGCATGAACCACAGGCACTGAGATAAGGAGCTAAATCATGTTTCAGCCTGTCATTGCACATTCATTTATTTTGTCCTTCAGCACATTCATTTATTTTGTCCTTCAGATAAAATGTCAGAAATATCAAATATGTAGGCAAATTTTGGTCGCGATATAATATCATCAAATTCCATAGTTACCTTGTCTAGCAGCAGACAGGTTTCAAAACATGTAACAACAGCATTTATGTCAAGCATGTAACTGTAGGCCAGAATTGAGCACTGCCAAAAATAATTCTTTGGGGAACCTTATTCCTCTTGGCAATAAAACTGCCTTTATCTAAAGAAAAGGTATCGGGTAATGCCATTATCCTCTGTAGCTATGACACTTGAAGAATTTGTTTGGTTGCATCCATGTAGCTATGACACTTGAAGAATTTGTTTGGTTGCTTTGAAGTAGGGGCAGAAGTGCAGTTGCTGAAATAAAAATCCCATAGCACAGTAGTAATAATTCAACTAAAATAAGTGACCTACCAGATTTACATCCGGCCCCAACATGCTCCTTGCCTTGTCTCCATTTCTAGCCTGAACTCAAGAAATGAAAGAAATGCCATAAGGACTATAGGAATTGTTCATACAAAAAAAATGGAAAAAATGTTAAAGGCCAAAGTGAGTATGGTTGACAGTAGAATACCAATACTCGAACAGGTATGCCCTTCTTCCGCAGGATGTCGACCACCCGTCGCCCAACACCACCAGTGGCTCCTGTAACCAGCACCACATCCGATGTTTCCATTTTTTTTGGCGCTTCACTAGAAGCAGGTCCAGTGAAACTGCTGATGATAGATTCTACAATCTACAAATCCAAGCAAAAGCATCAAGACTTGGAGACATCGTATCCCAAACTCAAACTGAATGTAACATGACAGCAAACAGAAAACTCAGAAGTTAATGATAGAACCTTGAGAGGGTTTGGAGGGCCGTTGAAGAAGTACAATGTCTTGAAAAATCTGCCGAGGTCCCAAGGTTGTTGCCCGGCAAAAGCTATTACCTCTCTCCGTGACAACCGTGACGACGCACGGCTTACTGGGCTGTATGTGATCCGTGGAAACTGTTTTGGGCCTAGGAAAAGCACCTTCTCATCTGTTCTTGTGGAGCAGCTAGCAGCTAAACCCCCCTGGTGACAGGAAAAAAAACTAAATTAAATTTTCTGATTTCATTTCAGTCTATAGATATGATAGCTTTATGCTGTTCAGTCTGATTTCAGCAAAATGGATGAGGAAAAAATAAAATGAAAAAAAAAATCAGGTCCCACCGAGATTTGAACTCGGGTTACTGGATTCAGAGTCCAATGTCCTAACCGCTAGACCATGGGACCTTTGATGCCCACAGTCCATAGAGAATTTATAAAACGAATGGAACAAGGACCCAGCCTACATCCCTAGCGATTTCGGCCGGGTACCTTGCTCTCCGTCTACGGCAAGGGAGGCGTGGGGAGAAGGGGGCAGGAGGGCACTCACCCGCGGCCTGGCGAGAAGCACCGGAGGAGACGGAACGGCGGCGGCGCAGCAAGAGGAGCAGTTCATCTTCTTCCCTCGCTGGAGAAGACGACGATGGCCGGACGGAAGGGTCTCTCTCACCACGCTACCATTATTGAGAGCGCGGGACTGATGAGGAGGGAGGGAACCGGCGCGACGACGACGACGAAGCCACAAGGGGCGGATGCCGCTGGAGCGCCGGTGGAAGGGAGGCGCGGACCACACAAATTCCTGCGGTCTGCTGCACGCACGTGGTGGTGCGCCCACGGGGCCACGACTAGCAAATCGTCCCAGTATATATGACCTTGAGATTCGTGCTGCGTGAACACCAGATTTTAGATGGCAAGTTTTTATGTCACGTACGTACGTATAATAACCTGAGGAAGATTAGGCGTAGCAAAAGTAAAAAAAAGAATCGATTAATTGAAGATTCAAAGTTAAGTGGACAAAGTTTCAACGATGCTAATGAGCTACTATTAGGTTTGATTAACAAAAACTGATTGTGGGTATCTAGGTAACGCATGCTACATGGGCTTCTTGAGCGAGACAACACAAATTCAATATGATTGGCGGTCCTTAAACTTATTCTTTGTTCTTAACTAGTTTTATATAATTTCAAATTGCTATTTCGAGATATTAAGGCCTTGTTTAGTTGGCAAAATTTTTTGTTTTTGGCTACTGTAGCATTTCGTTTTTATTTGACAAACATTGTCCAATCACAGAGTAACTAGGCTCAAAAGATTCATCTCACAAATTACATGTAAACTGTGCAGTTAGTTTTTATTTTCGTCTATATTTAATGCTTCATGCATACGACCAAAGATTCGATGTGATGGGGAATCTTGAAAATTTTTGCGAACTAAACAAGGCCTAAGCTTGCTAAATGTATCTTCGATCGTCTAAACCCTCTTGTATGTGTTGCAGTATGAATTGACATCTAAGTGGAATGAGTGGGAAATCATCTGCCATTTCTGTTGTCCACTTCGCGGATATTTCTCTACTATTCTTTCCAAAACTTACACTAGATCAAAAGTCTAAAGATTATTCGTTTGCTCAAGCACCATACTAGATGATACCAAACAAACAACTTAGACAACTAATTTTTCTAAGACGCACAAGTGATTATTAGAGCACCAAGGCACCCACCATACTCTAATAGGGGCTCACTTTCCGGCTAAAACCTAGGGCCACGCCTCACTGTCGCACTGATTCTAGCTAGTTTTGGCTTCAACACCTCCAAGTTGCATTTGAGCACCTTATTACTGGGGTTTCACTCAACTCCGACGAGACGCCGCGCCTCATCCCCCCTCCACCTCACTCCTTGACAACTCTATCACCTCCATCAGCTTTGGGACAATGCATGTGTGTGAAATAGAAATGGGCGCAATACATTTTTCACTGTGGCAATCGGACACACATTTCTGAGCCAGTTTGGACCGCTTATGTGTGATGATACATTAAGTGAGCTTAAAGAGACCTAAAAGTAATTATTTCAAAGTATATGGACCTAAATGATTTAAATTACCGCCAAATGTGTTTTATTCTTGTTTATATATATGTTGGCATAAAAAAAGAATCTTATAGTTATGTATCTCGATTCTAGTACAAAACATTTTTTTTTAATGAAGCCCCCTAAATTCGAACATGTAATTTAGAAAAATAGAGTATGACGTAAGAAAGCTCACTAGTGCCTTCGGATTTTAGGACCCCTTCATGGATGTTGCCATGTTGGGCTCAAAAAAAGGGGGGGGGGTAAGGATGGCAGCGGGGCGGTTTCGGGTCGGATATCCGCGGGTTTCGGTTCTTGCGGGTTCTGGTTTGGGGATGATTTTTCACCCACGGTTTTCGGGTTCGGGGCCCCGAAACCTATCGGGTTCGGTTTCGGGTTTGGTTTTCCACCCGTGGATATCCAATAGATATCCGAAATAAGTCATTAGAATTAATTTTTACATTTTATAATATGGTAATAATAACTTGTTTACTTACATTATGAAATTTGTTTTAAGCTAACTCATGAAAATATTTATGTTTTATTGCCTCTTGTTTATACATGTAAATATGTGTATATATATCATGTACATATTTACACAAAGTCCTTATTGCTATTATTATG
>Ga0182004_10005833_pt1 | contig 10034 bp, 10 predicted proteins | sample Sormic07211540_1_FD_120479 | JGI IMG/M metagenome (GOLD analysis project Ga0182004, IMG submission 120479) | Endophyte microbial communities from Sorghum bicolor roots, Mead, Nebraska, USA - 072115-40_1 MetaG | ecosystem: Host-associated > Plants > Roots > Unclassified | place: USA: Nebraska... | reverse complement strand
ATCCAAACTTCTTGATCATGTCCTTGATGTACTTTCCTTGACTCACAAAAGTGCCATCCTTCATTTGCTTGATTTGAAGACCAAGGAAGTAACTAAGCTCTCCTATCATGGACATCTCAAACTTATTTGCCATCATTATTCCAAACTTTTCACAAATGTCTTGATTGGTTGATCCAAAGATGATATCATCAAAATAGATTTGCATCACAAACAAGTCATTGCCTAGCTTCTTAGTGAAGAGGGTAGTGTCAACCTTTCCCATCTTGAACCCTTTGGAGAGAAGGAAGACTCTTAATCTCTCATACCATGCTCTAGATGCTTGCTTCAAACCATACAATGCCTTCTTGATGATGAGGACATCGCCATGCTGGATACGTTGACACCATCATCTTTTCCAAGTTGCAATTCATCTTCAACTCAGCTACCACGTCACTCTCGGATTCAGCAAACACGTCGTCATTGTTTTGATCATAGCTTCTTCATACGACATCAAAACGGGGTGATCTTGGACTCGTTGGAAAGGGAAAACGACGCCGTCGTTTTGGATCTGGTCCCAGCTCCTGATCGTTTGTGGATTAATCATTATGTCCACGACAAGGTGCTGCGTCACCTATTTTGGGCCAACTTGGTCATGTATCGAATTCGGGCCTTAAGCCCATGCTGTGGGCGCCTCTCCCTGGTCGCCTCCAACCCTAGGTCGCTTCTCCTTTATATTCCACATAGGCGCTGCTGTTTAGACTTGGGTTTTGTTTAGAGTTTAGTTTTCCATCGAGAAACTAAATTGTTCATTGTAACTGTGGTGAGAAATCCTTTTACAGTGATCCAGGGCCCCCGTTCTTGATCTCCTCCACTGTGTCGATTAGTCCTTTGGAACCGAGTTCTTGAACCCTCATTTGAATATTCACATCATTCATATCTGCAATTTCAGATTGCGTGTTTATACTTTCTTGCTTGTGTTCTTCGATTCGCTTGTAGGAAAAGCCTTCTTGGCAAGGTCAATCAAGTTGTGTTTGGTTGATAACCAACAGAGCAGTGGTGTAATGGTTGCAGGGTTTGAATCGTGCTGATTTGAAGCCGGATCGCCAACGTCGAGTTCTCCACAACCGAATTTACCAATTACCTCTCGAAAGATCGGGCCTGACACTCTTCAATTTACCGATTACCTCTCAGAAGATCGGGCCTGACCCTCATCAATTGGTATCAGATATCTCAGGTTTACTGTGAGGTATAATCTCGTTTGCCCTAGATTCATATTTGTTCATTACCTACAGTCCACAACAAGCCCAAAAAAATAGTTTAGTTTTCCGCTGTCCTATGACCCATTGTGCCTTGCAAGTTCGTTTTCAGTTTTGCTTTGCTCAGTTTGTGTTCGTGGTTGAGTCTAGTTGCTGGTTTTGATTGTGTTCGTCGTCGTAGTTCATTTGCACCGTTGCTGTTCTTAGTTTCCGCCGCTATCCTATCCACTATTTCCAAACAACAAGTCAAAGCCACCACATTACTCGACTTGCCTCCGCTAGCCGCCTTGTGTGATCTCTCGCCGCCGCGCTAAACCTAGATAGGTTGGCAGCCGCTGTTATTTTGCCTGGTTCATAGCACTCCTTACATCATGTCGCGAATACCTACTACTGTTAGTCACATGGACGATTCATCCTGTGATCAGTGTTGGAGTATTGGGACACTTTGACCAAACTGCCGCCACCGCCGTCGCCGATGCCGTGTTGTGCCTTTTGAAAAACATAACTTGAGATACCTTTGGTAAAACAGGCATAACTTTTCGCTCGTTTATCAGAAAATTCTAAATTTTTCACAGTAGTTTCTTGACATCATTTGGACCCGACCCAAACTCGCCTTCGGCCTGTTTGGTTTAAGAAAAATTGCCAAAAAAATTTAGGAAAATAAAGAAAAAACTGACAAGGGTTTTGCACGCTTTTCAGAGAAGTTGCTGAATTTTTGAAGACCACATCTGTCCTCAGTTATCGTTGCCAATTTTTGTGGTTACATCTATTGTGATCCTTGTTCAGAGAAAAATATAAAAAAATAGTGAAAAAATAAAAAATCCAAGATAAATCAGGATAGAAGAAAAACCTGCTCTATTGCTTGTTTGCTGAGTTCCTTCCATCATATTTTGTTTCACCTCGTTGCACTACGTCTAGACACGTCTTAGCCAACAATTATGATTTGTTCTTTGGATACTTATTGAACTTAGCTAACTCTGCATTTGAATTGTCCAAAGCTCCACATATACTTCTATCACCACAGGTTCATCTTGCAACTGTTTACCCACGCTCAACAACAGTTACTTTGCCAATTTGGTTTTGCTCCTATTTGGCTTTGGTAAGAACACTTGTAAGACGGTGGTAAGCCACTTCTAATTTTGTATTCCACTTTTACCACCACCAAAACTTGGTTCCTTTTAGTTGTTAGGGATAATCCTTTGGTGTTGGTTTTCCCTATTTTCTAACCATGGCAGGATCTCCGACGGATTTTAATGATTGTGTGTCCAAGGGTGAACTTACAACGTTCATCACTGAACAGCGCAATCTTATGACCGAGCTGACACGCAATGTGAACAATCTGGTCACCTGCGTTGAACAGATTGAGCAACGCACTCAATCTCATCGTGGTGATGATGAAGATGCAGATGGAAATCTATCTGATCATAAAGATGTGGATGATGATGGTGATGCACGCAACCGTTGCCGCTACAACTTCAATCGTCGTGGTATGGGAGGTAATAATTATGGTAATAGTGATCCCTAAATTAAATTTAGCCTACCTCCTTTTGCTCGTAATGTTGATCATGAGGCATATTTAGATTGGGAGCTTGCTATTCAACAAAAATTTGATTCTCGTAATGTGCCTGCTGAGCATAGAGTTAGACTTGGTACTAGTGAGTTTACTACTTTTGTTTTGTTTTTTTGGAGTGATCTTTGCAATACTAATAATGCTGTTGTTGTACCTCAAACTTGGAATGCTTTAAAACAACATATGAAATCTCGTTTTGTTTCTCCTTATTATCAACGTGATTTATGTCTTAAACTGCAAACTTTAAAATAAGGAGATAAAAGTGTAGAAGCATACTATCAAGAATTGCTTATTGGTTTACCATGTTGTGGTGTACATGAAGATGATGCTGATGCTAGTGCTAGACTCTTTGGTAGTTTAAATCATGATATCCAGAACATTCTTGATTACAAAGAATGGCGTAATTTTTCCCAATTGTATCATCTTGCTATAAAAGCATAACGTGAAGTACAGGGACACAAGCAACACCAGACTTTCACTTTCAGGTCTAATAATGGGAGAATTTTTCAGCAACGTTCCGAGCCAGAGACGCTCACACCTGTATTTTCTTCTAGGGTAAGTAAATTGTCTAATGTGCAGCCCCCACAGCTGAAGAAAGGTGCCACTTTGGGTGCTTCCACTAGTTCCTCTTCGTCCAGTGCTAAAATCATTTGCCATCGATGCAAAGGCATGGGACATGTCATGACGAATTGCCCCAGTCGTCGCGCTTTCATTGCTATCGAGGATGGATACGTAAGTGCTAGTGATATTGAAGATGATTTAGCCCTTGCTGCTAACATTCCTACAGATCCCACCGAGGGTGATCAAGACACATAGACCATCGCCATTGACTCCGTTACTGCCTCCACGGGCTATCCTAGCCTTCTTGTGTAACGTGTGTTGAGTTCACGTGTGGTACATGAAGAAGATAAGCAGATCTAGCGCCACAATTTGTTCCACATATATGTTATTGTGCAGGGTTGTCGTGTTCTCACCATCATTGATAGCGGGAGTTTCAACAACTTGGTGAGTTGAGATTTGGTTGAGAAGCTTGGCTTACCCACACGACAACATTCATATCCATATAAACTTCAATGGTTCTGTTGGTGCAAAAGTAGATCTGCAAACACAAAGGGGTAATACCTGATTCAACGTTAAGGCGTGCCAGCCAATTTGACCTTGCAATCGACAAAGGTGATAACTCGAATACTTTAGTCCCAACAACAGCGATGCGCCCGGATGTCACGGCCAAGAGGTATTCATGCGGAACTTGAGAATTCGTCGAGATTGACTCGATGAATTCCTATGAAATCGTAAGTAAAAAGAAAATATGTGAGTTGACGAAGTCATCGAAAAAGTAGATGCTGGAAAAAATGTAAAAACTTGTCTTTGATTGATTGTGTGTATCTTACATCACTACGGGGTCTTATATTTATACCCTGCCCAATAGGGTTACAATCAGACACGACTAGGACTCAAATTCCAAATTGAACGGAATCCATATGCAAAACAAACTCTAACAACTAAGGAAAACATTAATCTATCTACCACAACCGATCGGCACACTATCACCATCTGATCGACAATCCCTGCGCCTCCTTTTGTGTCCATCGGCAAATCACCTTTTGTAGCCATCGGCAACTATCAGCATCAGTCATCAGCACAGATCCATCACCGCTCGTGGACTTGACCACATTCTGTTGTTTTATCATTGGTATCAACCCTTATCGGCAACTCCTCTATCAACTAGTCACCATTTTATTCGCCTGCCGATCTACACCTCATTAACTCCTAGATACGTGTCCAAAGATACGTGTCTAAAAATGGTGTCAACACATGCCCCCCAATTTCGGAGTATAAAATCATTAATGCTCCAAAATTCTCCTTAGCAATGATGTCTTTTCGTAATTACTCCCTCCTGACAGCAATCAATTGCCAAATCCAAACAACCTTAGCCCGATTCTCCAACATGCTCCTCGAATTTCTCAACTTCTTGAACCGAATCTCCTAAATACACGTTCATCGGCAACATTTCTGTTAGAGAAGACTACCGATGAGTCGACCAGGAGATCCTGCACAGTAAGATATCTTCAAAATCATGATCGCTTGCTGTCAAATCATCTATACAATCCCTTGATTACCGTGCGAATAGTTACCATATCCACCTGAACACCCTCGGATTTCACAGATACGGCAAAGAGATAAGTCAAAATTGCCCCTGCTCACTTCACCCTATAAATACTACCTTCCTTGATACTCTTCCTTCATATTGTCATCCTGCATCCTCAATCCCACCTTCCTGGCGGCGGCACTATTCGAGAAACTCAAGAACTCCAGCGAGGATCTCCTCCAACGACTCTTCGAGCCCTCAATCTCTTCCTCCTTTCAGGAAGAAATGGCCATCAACTTCGTCGTCCCTGAGGTCAATTCAGCATTACCTTTCTCCTTTTTACCTTACTTTTGGTTTTTGCACGGTTATTTATTTGGTATTTTCTCTTTTTCTTTTCTCTGTATTTCCAACCTTCAAACCTTTAGGAATTGGTCGAGAAAATTGTCATCCCCACTCATCAACCCCACCTTCAATGCCTTGGTACATTGTGGAATCTGGATCCTACCGATTTGATAAATGCAGAAACAAATAGGATCCCCTTTAGAGCCGAGAACTTCTCATTAGATCTGTGGAAAGACACCTTTCGATCATGGCCTGGTTCTACTAAGGGGTGGAGAGATTGGTTGCTGAGAATCGGCAATTCAAACGAAGTCTGATGGGGTGAGCGTAAACTAGACCAGTGCATTAGGCTATCCATTGCCGATATGGAAAGAAATGAATCGCTATTGATAGCGGCTTCGTATTTTTGGGCAGGCACCCTCAATGCTTTCGTGTTCGGCCATGGCCCTGCTTCACCTACCCATGCCGATGTGCTCATGCTCACTGGTTTGGACACATCCACTGCCGATGATAGCCACCTATATGATCGCAAACCCGAGCGCAAAGTAGAAACCCGTAATATCGGCGGCTGGTCAGGGTACATTTAGAAGTACCAGAAGACAGGACCAGTCGGGCAGAGGGAACATGCTATTTTCCTGAATATGTGGCTGGATAAGTTTGTCTTCTGTGGCCGATCGGTAGGACCAACCTCTGTCTACTTATCGGCAGCAGAAAGATTAGCCGATGGCGGCCGATTTCCTCTTGGCTGATATCTACTAAGCTCCGCCTATCACCTCCTCCATCAAGTAGCTAAGAAGCTCCTGTTGGGCCAACCCATCGGCAACCTAGGAGGTCCATGGTGGTTTATTAACATGTGGCTAAATGTCCACATGCACAAACGTCTTCGGTTTGACCTTTTTGCACAACGATTTCCCAGAGATATCACCGAAGACTATGAACTGGCAGATGAAGAATCGGCTACTCATCCACCCCTAAATTTTGGTGAAGCAGCTATAGTTCTTCCTGGCACTTGCGGTAATGAAGACCAAGTCAGCCGATTCTTCCAGACCCTATATGAGGGTCTTCCCAAGGACCAACGAGCATGGATGACTTACGAAGTTCTAGAAACCAGATTCCTACTGGTCTTCCACCCCTTTGATGACGCCCTCAACAAAGATACTGATTTGATGATGACAATCATTACTCCAAGGGCTATCCCAGTCAAAACCTTTGGCAGCAGAAAAAACTCCAGTCCTACTTATGAGTTTTACAATCCATCAGCATTGGCTCGTCAACTGGCTTTTGGGCAGCTGCCGATTAGACTCTGTTATGCCGATGTGGTGAAACCAAGGGAAACTATAACCAACGGACTTGAGTGGATAAGAATAGCCCAGCTTCAACCAAATGCCGATACGTCAGACATTGATCTATCAGCATGGATTCTAGCCCTCTTCATTACTCAGGCGTACAAATAGTGGTGGGAAGAGTGAAAAGAACACCTATTCTGCACATCGGCTCTGACATACCGCGGCATGATTGACCCTAACTACAAGGTCCCTGATAACATTGTAAGTCTTCAACCGATACATTAGTTCTTTTATTGTTTCTAACCTTATCAGTAACTTACTCTCTCCTTTCTAAACAGGTTGACAACCCGCCACTGACAGTCAGCATAAGTGGAAGACCGATTGAACTCCTCCCATCAGGTCCAATCTCTCTGATTGGTAACAACGCACCAAGTTTGGCAGCTCTAATGCATCGGAATGTGCGTTTCAAGAAGATATCTACCAAGCGGTCAAAGACGTCCCCATCGGTTGCCGCTGCTACCCTGGCATAGGTTTTTAAGGTAAACTTTTGATTTCCTTTTACCTATATCGATTCTGTTCTATACTCACGTAATCTTTTCAGGATATATCGGCTATTATGGGAACTTAATCGGTAACCTTTATTTTTAAACAAGATTTCATCAACATTTTTTCATATTTGTACTCATGAATTCTTGGTCGTTGTGACAGCAGGCTAGCGAATCGGCAAAGACCAGAAGTGCTCAAACAAGTGCTGATGCCCCCCAGTCTAGCCAAGACAAGAGAAAAGGCCCCAAGAGCACCAAATCACAGCCAAAGCGCCAGAAGACAGCACCATCTTCTCCTCCTCAGCCATTGTCACCGATCCATGTAGAATCATCACCTTCTTCACCAAAAATCCAGACACAGCAAGTACCGTCCCCTCCTCAACTAGCACCTCAGCCACAAGAAGCACCAGTCGATGTGCTTGAGCAGACTGCTGATCCAGCGGATCTGATCATATCATCGGTTATTCCTCCAGAACAAACAAGCCATGCACCCCCTCATGGTAAAGTACTGACTACAAAATTATCACCGATGGATTTACTTTTTTCAAATTATAATTACCCTTGTTATTTCTCAGTTGACATCATCCTATCGGCAACTCCAACCGATCAACCTATAGTACCGGCCGCATCTCCTTGTCAAAGGCGCAATATCACTCTGAAGCAAGAAAGTTTCTAATCTTCACTCTTTATTATCAACATTTGATCATCGGGTAACTCATCTCTATCCCTTTTTCAGGAACAAGACTCTTCAGACAGCTTATTCTCCTTTGCTATCGACATCTCCAATGACGAGGGTGAAGAGGCAAGCTCCTCTCAAGCAGTGGGGATCTCATTGGTAGAAATCAAGGCTAAACTGGAGGACCTGTTGGCTCTACTACATCAAGATACTGCTCAACTGGTCGATGATTCTGACCCAGCCAAAGCTTTGTTTAAGACCCTTTGGGGCCAGATCCCTACCGATGCAGAAGAAGCTCTATTTCAGGCTGCACACTTGGATAGTCGCCAGCTCCAATATCAAAAGGCTACTTAGCATCTTGCCGATAGAGCTGCTTACGCTCAACTTTTAGAGGAAGTAATGCAAGTAAAGCATATTGCCGATGAGAAGCACAAGAGCATTGGCATTCTGCAGTCTTTGGGATACACACTGAAGCAAAAGATCTCCGACCTAACGGCAAGAAGAGAAGTCCTACTAGCTGAGCTCAAACAAGTAGAAGAAGCCCTGACCCAAGCTCAGCAAGAAGAAAGCCAGTTGCCTGAGATGCTCAAGACTCTTCAACAAGAACAAAATATCCAGGCTCATAAGGCATTGCAGATGAAAAAGAAGCTGAAGCCAGTAGAGGGTTCAGACGATGAGGACATCCGAGAGATAGAAGAGGCTGACCAGATTCACCTGCGCGCCATATCGAACATTCAAGCCCTGCTGAATCTGTAAGCTCTCCATCGGCGGCTTGTTTCGTTCTGCCCTTAGAAACTTCTGATCATTCTGGTCTAGCCGATAGGACTGGTATCGGCACTTTTTAAAACGTTATGCACGACCTCAGATACATTTCATCCAGCCGATAGGAGTGTTATCGGCACTTAAGCTTTTATGCATCCACCCAGATGCTTGGGTAATACTTCTTTAGATATTTTCCATTCAATGCTTTGGGAAATTCAACTCCTTCGAGAGTCTCCAAAATATAAGCATTACCAGGAGCAGATCGATTTATCCGATAAGGACATTCCTAATTAGGAGACCATTTTCCAAACTTTGAACTTTTAGTCCCAATCGGTAAAATTAATTTTTATACCAAATCTCCTTCGTCAAACTCTTTAGCTTTTACTTTTTTATCATACCATTTAGCAACTTTCTTTTTATTTTCTTCTATACTTATCAAAGCTCTCAACTGATGCTCTGCCAAATCATCCAACTCATCCTTTATCAAAGTAGCATAGTCATCGGCAGCCAATTGATCTTAAAAAGAGGCCCGCCTAGATCCAGTCTTAATTTCCCATGGTAGCACCGCATCGTGTCCATATACCAACTGATAAGGTGAAACTTTGATCGATCCATGACATGCCATCCGATATGACCACAAAGCTTCATTCAACAATGTATGCCACCTTTTAGGATTTTCTTCAATCTTTGACTTGATGAGCTTAATAATTCCTTTGTTAGATGCTTCTGCTTGTCCATTGGCTTGAGCATAATAAGGAGAGGAATTCAACACTTTAATCCCCATACCGATTGCAAATTCATCAAACTCTCCTGATGTGAACATAGTACCCTGACCGGTAGTGATTGTTTGAGGAATACCAAATCGGTAAACAATATGCTCTTTCACAAAATCAATCATGTTAGCCGATGTTGCTTTCTTCAAAGGAATAGCTTCAACCCACTTAGTAAAATAATCAGTGGCAACTAGAATGAACTTATGCCCCTTGCTTGATGGCGGATAAATCTGGCCGATTAGATCAATAGCCCATCCCCGAAACGGCCAAAGCTTAATAATAGGATTCATGGCCGATGCGGGTGCCCTTTGAATATTGCCAAATTTCTGACATCCTTTGAAGTATTTAAAGCAATCTTCAAGTATAGTCAGCCAATAATATCCATTCCTTCTAATCATCCACTTCATCTTAAAAGCCGTCTGATGTGCCCCACACACCCCTTCATGGATCTCAGCCATCAAGCTTCTTGCCTCATCATCACCCAAGCATTTGAGTAAAACCCCATCTATCGTTCAAAAATATAATTCTTCTTCAAGGAGTACACACTTGGTAGCTTGAAACCAAACACGCCTCTCAACCTTTTTAGACGGATCTTTTAAATAATCAATGATTTCTTTTCTCCAATCATCGGCACTAATTGCCGATAACATATTTAAGATGGGTTGATATCCCAAGGCGTGTTGAGCCAACCGATTAGCTTCTTCATTATGTAATCGAGGAACATGCTCTAATCGGAAATTCTTGAATTCCCTTAACAGT
>Ga0182004_10005832_pt1 | contig 10034 bp, 10 predicted proteins | sample Sormic07211540_1_FD_120479 | JGI IMG/M metagenome (GOLD analysis project Ga0182004, IMG submission 120479) | Endophyte microbial communities from Sorghum bicolor roots, Mead, Nebraska, USA - 072115-40_1 MetaG | ecosystem: Host-associated > Plants > Roots > Unclassified | place: USA: Nebraska... | reverse complement strand
GTACTGCACGGAGAAGTTAGAAAAAGTGGCTTCATCAACTACGAGCTCATTTTAAGAGGAGAAAGAAAAATGAGTCCTTGCTACAATGCATGAAGAAGCAGAAGCTACTCGACGCTCTACCAAGCAGGAGATTATTTTCATTACTACACAAACAAATTTGATGACATGACAGTATGACACTAGAGTCATAAAGAAAGAGAGTTAAAATGAGTTCTAGACAAAATTAGGTGTAAAATCTCTCCAAAGCTTAGAGACTGTGTCACTCTATGACGCTAGTATTGAGGGACAAAAGTTTATTTTCATCAAGTAATCATCCGAGCACATAGCACACGTTAAGAGCCTTTTTAAACCTAGGAACATCACAAGAATCGGTTCATTCTCACATAAAAAAAATCAAGAAAAGAAAAAAAATCTCACGTTTCAAAGGGGCCTTAAATGTGTTTTGATGAGTGGCCTATGAGACAACAAAAAACGAAACTATGCATCGAGAAAACTGTCTCGTTTATCATTACAAACAACTCCAGATAACGAATCACACTTGGCAACATCAAAATAAAAACTACCCATGGAAATGGACCTCACACCCGCATTTCCTAGTTTTCTTTAGCTAGGCTTCTCGGGCGGATTCAGCTCTAGTTTCTCTGGTTGTTTAAGTAAAAGTCATATCAAACACAAACGCCAGCTCTACCTGAGAATGAATTTGGCTCAATCCAAGATCCAATTGGTTTCTTGCGCTTGGATTATGTTGGATTTGGACTTTAGTTGGATATGGACATCCATTGCCCTTTGATCCAATAACATCGCATCCCATCCCAGCTATAATTTAGTAATGTTTTTTTTTTCAAGAAGTCAAATAGCTTAGATTTGATCAAATCTATAAAAAGAGTACTAACATTATTAAATTAATTGTAGAATATATATATATATATATATATATATACACACATGTAAGTGTTAATACGGTTTTCTAGGAACTCAGCCAAATTTAACAAATTTTAGTTTTTAGTTCAAATTCAGATTTGTTTTTTTAGAGTATACATACAGGAAACTGAAATCTGAAAAGAAAAGGGAGTCCATCCAGTCTGTCGTGGCCCCCGTTCGTGTCCTGCAGAGGAGAGGAGAGGAGAGCTGGAGCAGGCAACAACAAAGCTTCCCTTCTCCTCCACTCTCCTTCTCCTCTTCTTGCGCATTCCCTCGCCTTGCCTCGCCGCCAGCGCAACTCCAGCCCGGCCCGGGATCTCTCTCATCACATCCCCCCCTCTCTCTCCGCTCCCCCGCCTCGGGGCCTGCCTCGGATGCTCCCGGCCTCGCACCCGCTGCTCTACGCCTGCGTCTTCCGCGACACCCACCTCGTCGCCGAGCTCCCCCACTCCCACTCCCAGACCACCGCCGCCGACCCCGTTGCCGCCCCCGACGCCCCCGCCCCCGTCCCGGACGACGACCTCCCGGCGCTCGCCGCCGCGCTCGTCGCCGCCGCGCCGCCGCACCACCGCCACCTCACGCACACCGCCGCCGGGCGCGCGCACGCGCTGCTCCTGTCCCCGCCGCTCGCGCTCGCCGCCATCTCGCGGGCGCCCCACCTCCCGGCGTCGCAGCTCCTGCTCTTCCTCCGCCGCCTGCGATGCCTCCCCGAGGCCCGGATGCGGGACGAGATGCCGCGCCTCGCGCTGCGCCTGCCGCTCACGCCGGGCGACGACGCGCGCGAGGCGGACGAGGTCGCCGCCGCCGAGGAGGAGGCCGCGCGGAGGGACGCTGACCTCGCCGCGCGGACCACGCCCAAGAGGGACCGAGCCTCGCACCGCGGCCGGGCCGGACCTGGGTGGACGTGGAGACGCCAGCTCTGGATGGTTATCATCGCGGATCTCCTCCTCCTCACAATCCTCTTCGCCGCCTGGCTCGCAGTCTGCCGGGGATTCAGCTGCATTGGTCGGTAAATAGCTACACAACCTCCAAGGTACGTACGGAAATCAAATCCAGGGCCTTTCTTCTTCTACTTCCGTTCCATGATTTGGATCATTCCAGGGTTCACACTGACGCTCACACACTTGCTGGTGACTGGGGATCCATGTATTATGTTCACTGTCCAGAGTAGCATTTGTCGAACCGCATTCGCAAATTAGGCTGGTATAGGAGCAAGTCTTCACCAATCCTTCCAACCTAGGACAGATCTTATGAAATTCGGATCCACATTATCATGGTTTTCACTCGGGATCCTACAATCTTTATCGCCATCTTCACAAATATGTTTCCTTTCCTTTCGAATCTTCACCAAGCAATGAAAGCTATGGTCAGTCACCGACGAGGATCCAGGAAGGCTGAGGTTGTCTATCCTGCTGTTGGATGCTGCTAGCTGTGTCCCCACCTCCAGCACAAATGTGAAATGATTATGTCTTGTGCAGGGTCTCTCTCTCTCTCTCTCTCTCTCTCTCTCTCTCTCTCTCTCTCTCTTCCTGACATCCAACTGTCCATTGCACAGTTGGCTAAAGTTTCTTCTTCTATGGCAAATGGCTGTATGCCTGTATCCATTGCTGGACATGATGACAGCAGCTGAATATGATAACTCAACGTTCCAATGGTAAAGCTGCAAATAGGATTGCAGGCTCATGATTCCTGCTTCAAACAATTAGCACAGCAATAGCCTGGGGCAGGTTTCTTAACCAACATCTAATAAGTGCAACCCAACCTAGAGACACAATTTCAGATTAGACTTACCCTGGTCTTAGTTGTGAAGCATCCAAGCTAAAATAGAAAGGGCAACCTTGATATGGGAGATGTGGAGTTTAGTGTCCATCTGAATCCATCAGAGTTGAGTGGTGGAGTGGTGAAATCTAGACGTGCATATACTTAGTACAGAGTGCTGGTCACTTTGTTCAAAGAAAAAAAAAGTGTTGGTCTATTGTGGATGGGGTCTGAATATTAGAATTTAGAATGCACACATTTCTAATGTATGGAAATAGTGTCAATGCCATGCCTTATATTCTCATATAATTTTAGTATTAGAAAGAATACCTGTTCTGTTCTCTTGGTTGTTTTTATGAGAACTAATATTTTGCCTTGTTTCGAGTCAAAATTTGTGGTTAAACTGGTGTACCCTGTACATATGTATGGTACTCCCTCCATTCCAAATTATAAGTCATTCCAACTTTCGAGTCAATGCATCTTAAGTTTGATCAAAACTATAGAGTGAATTACAAAGATTTATGACATCAAATAGATAGTATACTATGAAAGAATAATTAATGAAAAATCTAATGATATTTATTTGGTATCATAAATGTTATTATTTTATTATATAAATTCGGTCAAACTTGAGATGTTTTAACTCTCCAAGAAAGTTGGAATTACATATAATTTGGAATGGAGGGAGTAATATGGATGCAATAAATGTTTGAGGAACTGGGTTTTGTGCCCATTGCTAACGAAATGTCACTGTACAACTTATTTTGGGAAAAAAAGATCCAAAAGGATACTACAATAGCAATGCTCCTTATTGCTGCAGTATAGGTCCAAGAAACAAACCAACATTCCTTATATAATAGGATTTCTGACCTGATCATTGTCAATGAAGAAGCACCCAAGCTTTGGTAATCTGACTGGGTTTATCAATCTTCAAAGTGATCTTTGATCATCATTATTCATGAACCTTTTTTATTCTTTGGAGTTTGGTTCCTTTCTTGGTTAGCATGTCCAGTCTTAAAATAGTTTTTTCTTTCATCAACCTTGATTTCAATTTGAGTAGAATCACATTCATAACAGTTGCTGATAGCAAATCCAGGATGCTGGGTTAGGATTTGAGGAGGAGCAAAATGAAATAGGGGCATTTGAACAACTTCATATTTATGATCTTGGTATCGGAATTTTAAGGTTGCAAAACACAAAGATTCATCTTTTTGTGAAAGTTCTGTTTAGCATGGTAAAAACTGAAAACTTATGTACTATAAGTAACAGATTCATGGAAAACAGGAAAATTGGCCGCATAACCATAGCTTGTTGATGTTTGTTGGCTTGTATGACATGGCATCAGATATGAAGTGATAGCATGATACTAGATGCATGCATGACATATTGACATTACATCATATATCATCTAATGAGACCTTCAATTGCATACATGGATAAGCAGTGGCGGAGCTCGTCAATTTTAACGTCTAGGGCCACTATTAAAGCATACACACCGTTTACGGTGAATCAAGATATCAGCCGCACCAAGTCTAATACCGATAGATAACAAAAGTAGCTTATAAATACATAGTTCGAGATAAAAATCTTAATTTCAAACTTAAATCCATAACATGAAAGTGGATAAAAAAATCCACTCACGCTCGGCCATCTAGGGTGCGTTTGGTTGGAGAGCGTGGAAGAACGGAATCGTTTCATCCCTAGTTGTAGGGATGGAATGACTATTATTGTGTGTGGTTGGAATGATAGAATTGTGTCTTTGGTAATAACTACAAAGAAGGACGTGCTTAGCTAGGAAACAACAACAAAGCCAACCACGATGCCCTGAGGTACACTATGAGCTGGGATTGGGAACGTGAGGGAACCAGGAAGGAGCAACACACTACAAAGCGAGCACAAGCAAGAGATGAGAGAGGATGATCGAGGCAGTCTATGGTGATGAATATAGACCAAAAAATTGAAGATGAGTATTAAGATATTTTGGTCCACAAGTAGGGCCAAGGCCCTAGTGGCCCTAGGTGGAGATCCGCTCCTGTGGATAAGTAGCGAGAGGAATTGAGGAGCAGACCCCAGATGGGACTCTCTTCTCTGATGGCTGGCCTGCCTAGTATCAGTATGGTAATGGGGATTAAAAACTGTATCCTCCTACCCCTGTAGCGTATCCTGAGGAAAGAAACTTTGTATATAAGTTCATGTGCGTTCATGCGATTAGAAAAAACGTAAATCAAACCTTGTTGCAGCCTTTATCTCATGCTTGTTAAGATCACATATAAACTAAACACAAGAGTATTGTCACCAATACTTCATCTTTGGATGTGTTGATGGAAAAGACTGCACCACTGCAGATTACACACATAAGAAATGTTTTAATACCTCCTAAATATGTACTCTTTTCCTGCCTGACGCATCATATAGATGATAAGGTCAAGTTTAGAGTGGAAACTGTCTCTTCATTCTAGCAATTTAGAGTTGGAGGTATGATACTTAAAAAATAAAGGGCAAGCTGTAGACTATATCACTATAGTTTATCTGGTGAGTTTACTGGCTTCACTACTCCTGAGATATACCAGTTGTGGCAATGTGTATTGTGACAGGCAAGGAGACTTGAACCTACCTTAGCTGGATCTAGTTGGGTGCATGATTGTGCTATATTTATATTTCTACTTTGGCTAAAGAGTAAATAATGTGATGACTCATTTTTTGTTTGTGTTAGAAGCTATAGTTGCATATCCATCAGGTATAGAACAGTATTACAGTAGAACTTAAGACTACCTCAACCGACTAAACAAAAATGACAGTGAAAACAGAGATGTTTCCCCTTTTTCTCTAGAAGTGGTACATGAAGATTATGAACTAATAGACCAGATGTTCAAATCAAATATGTTACATCTGCTTGCTGTGAAAATAAGGAGTCTGTACTCACTTAACTGTTTGCGGCTATGTGAAGATATTCCAAAGAACAGTTTGGACTTGCATTGTTTTATCTTTTTGCTTTGTTCGTAAATCGTTTGCCTCCAAGTTCCACATTTGTCTGTAATCTATTTATGCTGATGCTTTTGAGCATGCAAAATTGTGAATTCTTCGTTTCATCAGACTCTCCTTTGTATTGATGTATTCTCATCGTTGTTGGCTGTTTACATAAATCTTGACTTTTGTGGGTAGTCAAGTTCTCATTTGACAATACCATGATGAAGTGCCTCTTACATTTATATCCCGACAGTCTACTCTGTATACAGTTCTTTAGGTCAAGCTTAAGTTTAGCAAGAAAGGATAATATGTGTAAAACTGAAAAAATTCCAACCTATTGTACTGAATTTTCTGATCTTTGTTCCTTTCTTCTCCCTGTAGGCTGCTGCTCAATTTTTAAGCAAGAAATCTGGAGTGCGGTTGTTTCTCAGACGAAAAAGTGGGCGATACCATAATGCGGTTGCAAGGTGCCAATATTTGCAAGGAAAGGCGCTTTGGCCCCCTGCATATTGTTACGTCTTTATTGTATGAATCGTATTTAAAAGTGAAGGCAAACAGTCCTGGTAGACTACATAAGTTTGAATTTGATGGTTTTGGTATGGTGAGCTGTAAACCCTGTAGTGCAATTTTTTTGTTCATTTTTCTATACGAAGCAAATGTCGAAATTTTGCCCCATTTTGACCATGGCAGACTCGGGTATATGTGAATCTTATTGTCATGATCTTTGGCAGACATCTTGTTCTTTGTTTTCCTCTCCATCCTTGCAAGTGTCAGGCCATGTGCAATTTCTTACATCATTATCTGGGAGCTCTGATTCAGTGGCAATTCTTGTCTTTTGGGATGCTTGCTTTAAAGAACATTATACTGTAATTTGCTTAGCTTTAAAACTGAAACAACAGATACAGGTGCTGAAACTATATGGGCTTCTAGAAAAGCAAAACTGAAAAATGCACATGCGCCATTTTCATGCACTACTAATACCTTTCCAGTGCCATTCTGTGCCTTATGTGATGCAGTATTGTTTCAGTCACAGGGCGCCATTTTACAACTTGCTGCCTTCCATCTGTGACATGGAAATTAGAGAACAAACTTTCCTTTGATTCACCTGACGATATATTGATATCCTTCGCCGGCACATTGCCATTTTGTATTCGCCGCTACATTTTAAATCTGTCACAGTTTCATAGCAGGGCAAAGCTATACTTCGCAAAACTGTAGACATGGATGGCAACGCCCTCGTGCTTGCTTTGTACCGGGTCAATCTGCAGGTCATTTCAGACGTCCAAAACTGGCTCGACATGGCATATTGTGCAAAGGAGCCATGCAAACCCTCTCGACGAGAGAGTGAGCAGATGCATCGATCAAATCAGGTCAAGTAAAATCAGCGGAAAACCAAAAAAGAAATGGTTTTTTTTTTGTCATGATCATCAGGTCAGTTGTCTCACCTAACGCTACGCTGCGCTAGATTGAATGCACATGGTGATGATAGAACGAAGCTGGCCCATTTCAATCCCAGGCTTCGATCCAGATCCTATCCTCGATCAGAGAGGCTTTACTTGCCATCTGCAATGTGCACTCGTGCTCAAGCACATGCTGGAACAGTGTTGTTTTGCTTTTGTTTTTGTTTTGCCGACGATAAGATCATCGAGGGCGCTGCTTGGACGAACATGTACAGTCAGTAGCACAGAATTTCTTAGACAACACTTGAATTCGTGTAGATTTTAATGGTTGGATTGAATTCAGTGACAAGATACGCATGCATTGCTTTCTCCTGTGCTATTGATTTGCGATGACTGGAGTCATGGACAGACAGAGCATTTGATTTGATATGACTCTAGCTAGGGGCGCAGATAGGTTAGGACCCGGGGACCAAGTGCATTGTGTTTATGTGCAGACAGTGCTGGATCCAACATTCAGATTCTTGGCAGTTTAGCAGGGAAAAAGATGGGCATGGAGGAAGGGTCGTTTTGGTGCAGGGATTGCAGCTGCAGCCAATGGGGTTTTCCTTGGCCAGGTCCATGCTTATCAGCATCCACTGCTGAGGGGTCTACTCGTCTACTGACGATGATATGATAAACTTGAGCTGAATGAAAAGAAAAACTGTAAGCAAGCAGCATAAGCATTAGGAGGAGGAAAAGAATCAATGTTGGGGACATAAAATATATTAGCAGAAACAGAGGCGAAGGCGCAGGGGAACGCAGGTAAATAAAAAAGGCGCCTGTCTTTCGCTTTATTCTGGCGCGCAGAAATATATATATAATGCTATATATTCTGGAATGAAATATATATGATGAAGTATCCCACTGCGCGTCGACAGGTGGACGCACATCAAAAGGCCTCAAGCCATCCATCCTTTAGTGGTCAGAGATGCAAATGCCTGCTGCCCCTCCCCATTCATCTCCAATTCTCCATAGATTAGAGGAGCCTAACTACTAATAACCCTCCACTAGCTAGCCCATATGTGTGTGTATATATATTATATATCTCTCGTACCATATATGCCACAACAGAAACACTTTGCTTAATGCTAGCACGTACTGATGTACACACAGCACCTAAGAAGGGATGATCGCAAGCATTGGATGAGACAGAGTGAGAGAATCGGTTGATCGACAAATATATGAACACTGGCCATGTTATTCTGTCGCGCGCGAGTAGGATTATTACAAACTAGTTTATTGACAGTTGGGAGTAAGTGGTTGCTGCTTTGAATCAAGAATGTGATCTTTGCTATCATAACTACTACTATGTGATGAGATTTATATATGCAGCAGTCTACCCATCTATAAGATATAGTAGGAGCTACCGAGAAGATTAGGAGAGGCCGGAGAAGCATCATGGAAAATTCACTGGCGGATCGATCGATGGGGATGTTCTAATCTTCGCGGTGCAGAGTGGATGGAGCATGATAAGCGTACCAAAGAAATCTGGTCAAAATTAACAGGTAGTAGTAGTAGTAGTAGTAGTAGTAGTAGTAGTACAACAAGTTGCAGGGCATATTCGTTGCCTGCCTATCCTACTCCTACTCCTGCTCCTACACAGGAGCTTTCCGGCCTCTTCCTCACAGCAAAACCATAGTAGGCTGCATTGTTAATTCCCTTGCCTGCAATCTATTCGTGGGTAATTAGAAAGCCAGTAGTTGCCTGCCTGCAAGCATAGAGCTATATATTATAGAGTAATGTATGCTTTGCCTCACCTCAAAGCGTAGAAAAGTAGATAACACTGGCATCTTCCGTGCCAAGACTCCAACTCGTCAATCCAAAACTCATATGCAGGGTGCCTGACTAAACTAGCCTTTAAGCTGAATAAGCTTTCTTGTGCACATAACTTGCTGAATGTTACTGAAACATATTTCTCGCCATCTATTCAGACAGACAGCGAACTAATTTATATCCTACTATATTGTTTCCTCCACTTTGGACATACAGTCCAATGTCACCGTGAGATAGGGCAATGTCACCTACCTGTAAACAATGAATAGCCTTGTTTCTTACAAATTAAATATATATTCCGCTCTGGTGTTTGCAGCTACTTGTCTTGTTATGGAACACAGTTAGCAGGTCAAATTTGTTCCCCAGATGCTGATACATTCAAGTAAGTGATGAACCAGTCCATTCATCTGAGCTAATAAGGATAAGTGCAATAATGAGCATAGTGCATAGTACATAAACCTGCCCAACTATTATGGTGGCTATATATATAAATTAAGGACTAGACTAGAAAGGCATTGAGGATTAAACAAAGGATGGGTGACCAAGACATTGCCAAATAGGAGTACAAGAGGACAGGCAGGCAGGAAAGGAGAGGAGAGCCTGCATGTAAATGTAATGTAATCCCCCTTGGCAAACGACAAATCCAACAGCATGACACCACCCATATATACACTAAATATATATGTAATCTCCACATCAATGTCAGGAGGTTTCTTAATGCCCAAGTGGGAGGAAGTTTATTAATTGGTGCCCAATGCAAATTAAACTAACAGGGCATTAGTTTAGACATGCATTCAGATTTGGGAGCCAGTAGCAGCCAAGCAGGAGGGGGTCTGCTAATGCGCTGCTGCCTGTACACCTTGTATTGGCTGCTCTCTGTCTCATGGTTTATTTGCCTAGGCCATGCTCATACCCTACCCGTGTGATTGGGTAACGCTCACCTCATCATGACACAATTACACGCAAATAATGTCTCCAATTATTTAGGATATTCCTCGCGATTCTGTCCATGTGATGTGAGCGACAAAGATCCTTTGCTTTGCTTTGAGCATCTACTAGGACAGAGACAGACAGACACCACCCAATGCAAATGCAGGAGATCATCTGTATACAGTCAGCGATTCAGTAACATATATACAGAATATCTATAGATATACATCGGTTTTTGGGCCTTGT
>Ga0182004_10005831_pt1 | contig 10036 bp, 3 predicted proteins | sample Sormic07211540_1_FD_120479 | JGI IMG/M metagenome (GOLD analysis project Ga0182004, IMG submission 120479) | Endophyte microbial communities from Sorghum bicolor roots, Mead, Nebraska, USA - 072115-40_1 MetaG | ecosystem: Host-associated > Plants > Roots > Unclassified | place: USA: Nebraska... | reverse complement strand
GATGAACTAGGCATCTAGTAGAATGCAGAGAGTGGGTAGATATGTCTTGGCTTCTATGGATCTTGAGTACTTTTGTAAATTGTATGTAAAATGTGATGTTTAAACTCCTGAATAGTTGGCTTGGGTATCCGAGAAGCTTGAGCTCAGTTCTTCTTGTAACTAAGGGGTATTTGGGACTGCTCCACGAACTCTGCTCCACAAACTCCACCGTGGAGTAGCTCCACAAAAAAATGGAGTTTGTAGAGTATCTCTTTAGGTGCTCTCACAACTACACTCTTTTTTCTAACTAAGTGCGTGGAGCTGAAATCGTTTGGCTAAAAAATGTGAAGCGAAGCTAAAAAAAACGTGAAGCAGAGCAGTCCTAAACACCCCTAAGAAGTGAGACCATTGTCCGGCTGTCAGAGATGAAGTTAAACCAAGGAAGCTAGAGAGTCTAGGTTGTAAGTGCATGTAGCCTTTTGTTTGATTGAATGATAACATAATTAAAGGTCTAACAAATTTGCTAAGTGTTGAATAAAAATTTGTTTGTATGACGTGCACTTGAGATATGTATTGTTTTATGACTCAAAGTTGTTCAAGAAGAAGGCAAACTCGAGGTTATTCCATATTATGTTGTAATAAAAGCCAAAATGATATACTATTGTGGGAAGCAATCTATTTCAAGCAGAAGCCAACAATGCAAATGGATTTGATGAAATGGCTTATATGCTATGGATATCATCATATCATTTGAAGCAAGTGTACTTTGAGAATGTCGAGCGAGACATAAGGTTATGCATATCAAATGATCTCATTTGAAGAGCTTGCTAGGAAATCAAGGAAGATGAAGGTGGATTTCATAAAATAGATGTGGATGTATACTTACCATCGGTTCAGATCATTGTGTGTCTTGGGATGGCTTGAGAGGGTGAAGATAGCAAGGAAAGGGCTTCAAAGGAACAAGCAAAGATGAATGACAAGCGACACCTTGGGCACTGATGAACCATGACTGTGGTGAAGAAGAGAGTACACACATTGAGTCTTGGCACTAATCAATTGACATGACTTGAACTCATGTGTGAGATGGTTCAAATTCAAGTGCTCAAGATGGCTACACTTAAATGGATGAAAAAAGTTGGTTGCTACCCTCAAGCTCTAAAAATGGCAAGAAATGGCATTTGGAGAGGGGAGTTCAAGTGATTTGAATTCAATTTGTATTTAATCTTGAGTTCATAGGTATGCCATACTATCAAGAGTAATGCAATATGATGATAATTGATTAGTCTACGGTGCTCAAGCTGGCCATGTGAGATATGAGTGAGAGCCTCATAGGAACTAACCCTTAGTGTGTTGTGACAAGTCATATTGGACTAGTCCAATGTGCACACCGGTCATATCAATCCAGTATGAGCAGGGGTCACAAGTTTTTAGCTTGGTCTCTCAATTTTGCACACCATCAGAAGTTTTGACGTTGTGCACAAAGTTCTTGAGCTAACTTTGTATATTGACTTTGTCTGTTATGTTAAAACCCTACATAATCGATCAAAAAATTGATCTACGACCCTCTTCTCCTACCTTTAGCTCTTTCAACCCTTGTTGTCCAACACCTTCCTTGACAATATTTGTTGGCATTATAGGTGGCCTTATCGATCCTAGGGCAACCCTGCTATGCTTCTCCCTAATGGGTCTTCCCAAAAGGTGTTCATGACTTTTCCTTGGACAAAAATGAGTGTTGAATCTGTATAGGCAACCCATTGGCTGGCCTTACTTTTTTTGACCTACCTCACTGCATGTCTAGGCTATGTCCAGCCTTGAGTGATCTAGGCTCTACTGGTGTGTGTTCAGAATTTGCTTCGACAAATATGTTTTGGACTTTTGGACAACAAACATCAAGCCAAAGTTCACAAAAGTTACTACTTGTTTGAACTTTGGAATTTTAAGCTTGTTTGAACTTTGTAATTTTAAGCTCAAAATCGTATCTTTGCCTAACTTTGGAGTTTGAAATCTCATTAACTAATGATCAAATCGCCTAAGAGTTTAAGTAAACAATAAATTTAATCTTATATACCCTTTATAACTTAGGACTTGTTTGAAGAGCTTCGTCTTTGAAAAAAATAGATATGGAACACCAACTCATATTGAAATGTGAAGCATAGTAGCAACCTTGTTCCATCGAAGTGCAAGAACAAGGACCTTTGATAGTCCTATCGTGGCCATTCCTCGTGGGCTCTGCGGCCCTGAAAGCATCACCGATGTCTATAGAAGCAGATCGGCTGCAGATCAACAGTGGTTTTTACTTGTATGTGCTTTGTAATTTGATATTTCTTTTTCTACGCTAGTGTATTGTGCTTTAATGTTATATATTAAAAGTTGCTGCTATCAAAAAAAATCCTCATATTGTCTCGCCTTTTCTATTTTGAATATTCTTTGTCCTTAAGCCCTGTTTAGTTTTCCACCTAAAATTTTTTCATCCATCCCATCGAATCTTTAGACACATGCATGGAATATTAAATGTACATAAAAAATAAACTAATTACACAGTTTGGTTGAAAATTGCGAGACGAATCTTTTAAGCCTAGTTATTCTATGATTAGCCTTAAGTGCTACAGTAACCCACATATGCTAATGATAGATTAATTATGCTTAATAGATTTGTCTTGCAGTTTCCTGACGAGCTATGTAATTTGTTTTTTTATTAGTTTCTAAAAACCCCTCCCGACATCCTTTCGACACATCCGACGTGACATAAAAAAAAATTTTCATCCCAAATCTGAACAGAGCGACCACGGGAAAAACCTCGCTAAGCCCAGCCCCGCGACGGCTCGCCGCTTCGCCCACCCTAGCGGTGGACACGACACGCCGACCGCGGCCCGGTCCCTGTGCCGAGGCCGAGCTCCAGGCCAGCCGACCGTGACCGCCAAGGCGCCAACTCCCCCTCACGGCGCCCAAGCCCTCACCAAGACTCTTCTTGGCTATATAAGCTGTTGAGACTAGCCGAAAGAACGAAGGCACGTTAAAGAATCTAGACAGGCACAACGAATCAAGAAACGAGAGGGAGAGGCCAGAGGCCGTTTCTTGGGAACCGCCACATCAGGAACCTCCTCCTCCCCTCCGCCCTTGCCCCACCTCATCAAGAACATGGGAGCGGCGAGCAGTTCGCTGCTCCAGCGCAGAGCAGGGGCGGCGGTCCGAGCTCCGCCGACCCCTCTCGCTTCACGGCCAGAGGCCGCAGCCCCGCCGGCGCCAGTCCTCTCCGGGGCCGCGCATCTGGTCTTTGAGGCCTCGCTCGCGCATCCATGGGACCCCGAAGCGCCGGGTCTCCTCGCTCGATGGAACTTTGTATGGAACACGGAGGGCCCCGCCGTGGTGCGGAGGCGGCTTCCGCCCGGCCTCCTTGGCCTCTTGGATCGCCGGCATCAGGAGGGGGCGGTGGTCCGCCGGTACCAGTTCTCCAAGAGGGTGGAGCTGCGCGACCGGATGGTGGTGGTTGAGAAGATTGGCGAGATCCTGTTCCTGGAGGACGGCATGCCGGACTTCTGGCGGAGGTGCTCCTTCTGCGACCGTACCTTTCTGGGGCAACGCCTTCGAGTTTTGCCCTGCGGTCACAAGTTCCATTCTCCTTGTGTCGACTCTTACTTCATTCTGGGCAACGACGCTTGGAACATTCTTGGTCCCTGGTGCCCTGTATGCGGTTCTCTCGTCCTAGGGTGGTAGGTGTTTTTTCGCTGTTTCTTGCTGATTCCGTTTCTTGTTCTTGAAATTGTGTTTCCGATATTCACATATTGTGAGCAATGGAATCTAAATGCTTAGTTCGCGTCAAAATCGCCCCGACCAATCTCTCTCCTAGCGTGGGTTTTGCCTGTTTATTTGTTCAATTCCCGCCGTGCGAGCCGCCGCTCTCGAGTCACCGGCGAGTCGGCGACCCAATCGGGGGATGTTTTGCACCTGATCGCTTATCTAAAGCTATGGCTCTGTTCGATGATTTAATTGTTTGAGTGCTGATTGACAGAAAAAGAAAAAAATACGACACAAGCGAATGGATTGACCGAAGCTGGCTGCCTGGTGAACACAAACGACCAGGCAGCGAGCGTCATGCGACTTTCTGTAAAATGTCCTAGCTTCTTTTGTTTCACAGCGAAATACTCTGTCTACTGGCATGATTCTTACAAAGCAAAAACCCTGAAAACTAGTTTTTCCTCGCAAAAAAATCCCATAACGTATCCTTTTAATCTTGTGAAAAACTTGCACTCACAAGTTCATACCAAAATATAAAATAATTTTCTATGTTTTAATTTTACTGTTCATGGTATTCAGCGTACTATTTGATTTACGGAATGTTTGTTTAGTTGTATGTGCCATTTGTGTGATTTGTGTATACTCTCTCTATACATGTAAAGAAAGTCATTTTGGATAAAGTTTGGATCAAATATTAGAAATAGAAATCATAAATAATTTTTAAGTTGATGAGTTTGAAAATGTGAAAACCATATGAATAAAAATATACACGTACCACTTTTAGTAAATATTTTTATAAAAATAAGGAGCTAAAGTTAGGCTCTAGAAACGATGTCGTTGTCCTAAACGTTTTTTATAGCTATGAAGGAAGTACTATTTTACCGTTCATGGTACACAAAAAAAATATTGCTAGCTACAAATTAAGATGTTATATGTTGTTCGATTTCTACCTCTGGTACATAATACTTTCGTACAACAACAACAACAACACCGCCCCACCCCCCAATAATTATTAGAAGATAATTTGACTTTTTTAGATTGATTTACTATGTATCTAGATATAGCAGGCCCTGTTTGGGAGTAACGTATTTTCTAGATGTAAATCACTTCTGCCTGTAATTTTTTGTGCTCAAGAATACCACTGCATTTTATTACAGTTGGAAAATGTTGTTTGGGTAACAACTAGCTTTCGGCTTTGCATTATTACACAGTCGCTTGCTTCTCTGATGTGCTTTGCATATCAAAGGCACATATAGCAATTTCTCAACAAATTACATTGCAAATCTCACCAAGTTTAAAAATTTAACAAATATGGAAATACACAATCACATAAACCACAAGGAAAATCCTATCATCAGTAACTAGGCATGTCATTCTCATGATCAAATTCAGAAAAAAGATTACAAGCCATCAGTAACTAGGCATGTCATTCTCATGATCAAATTCATAAACAAGATTAGTAGACTGTCTCCAACAACCCTTACCTAAATACAAGACCCATTTGAAGTTTGGGTAGCGTTATAGACAAAAGGTTCTATATCTATTTTTAGTCTTCTCCAACAACAAGACCCAAAGAGAATCCTCTGTAAATGGGTCTCGAGGACAGAAGATACTCATATTTAGGTTATGTCACTCCTGATACTCAAAATGAGTTTTTCATATAGGTATTTTGTTGGAGGCTATAGGTATATTATTCTGAAGACCTATTTTAGGTTTGGGTCTCGTGATGGATCAGTTGTTTATAGCCTTACAAGCCATCACCCATCAGTGACTACGCATGTCATATCACTTCACTGTTCACAGCTGCTGCAAGACTGAATCTCAAAGTTCATATACAAGTACATAGCCAACAAACACATCTTGGGAAACATGTCTTTGCATTCATACTGGTCATTGTGTTTTTGTTGCTGAGTGGTTTGTCTCAATTTTAAAACTGATTTAAACTTTCATTTGAAAATGGCTTTGAAAATAGTAAAGAAAAAGAATAAGGAGAAGGACCACTCCCTCTGTATTGGCCCAGCAGAACAACCCACCCGGCCTTCTCTTTTCCCCAGCCCAGCCTGCTCCCGCACCCACTCGCGCGCAGTTGGCCTGTTCGTGGCCCAGCAAGGTGGCCCACTCACCCGCCCTCCTCCCACCTTCTCTGCCGCTGACCGCCTGACCCCACTGGTCAGTGCCCTCCCCTTCCTTCTCCGTCGTGGCTGACTTGGATTCAAGCCGCCGAGCAGCAGCGGATCCCGAACTCCATAGGATTTGATGCAGAGAACCCACCCAGCCACCCAATAAGGCCTCGTTCGGTTCTAGTGGAACTGTTCCTGCCCTTGAACGGTTCCTGGCCAGGATCCAGTGAATCCATTTCCTCCACTCATTCCAGGTCTGAAACACAACCTGGTCTAATCCATTCCTTGTCTGATTCAGAAATGTGTTCGGCTAGACAGGATGACATCAACACATATATAGAAGAAAAAGAAACTACTACTTGCAGCTGCTAGTGCACTGGCTGTCATATAGGACAAGACTGCTACTAGAAAATAAAACTTCATGAGCTCACAATTGCAAGATGGAAATTTACACGAGAATAACATAGCTCTATCAAAAAAATGGAGAATCAACTGTAAGTCTCGTGGAAGAACATGCACCCTTCAGAACTCTCCGCATATACAGTCGATTGAAGAATTTATATGGTCCATATCACTGACCACCTAACGAACAAAATCAAGGTACTGAAGCTTTCAAAGGAGTCTTGTACTTGCTGTATCTAGTAGTAGTCTCTTGTTTCCCAAAATCACATCTAGCACAAATCTTAGATTAAATATAGGTATAAAATGAAAGGGTTCTATGCAACAATTTAATAGAAATAGAAACATTCTAGGCAAACAAACGAAGCAAATTTATCCTTGTACTACCTCAGCATCCTAAGGTTCTCCAAAACCTGAAACATGAACATTGGACATGCAAGTGTTAATAAGCATAAAGCTCTGGCTTCAGATCATGAAATGGAGAATAGACTAGGCTCTTCAGAGCATGCTACATTTTTGAAAACTGAATAGTGCTGGAGGATACACAATAGTGCTACAAGTAATAAGAAATAGCTACAAGTAATAAGAAATAGCTACATCTAAATAGTGCCGGAGGATACACAATACATCTAGCATTGCATCATACATTTCTGGAAACTGAAAAATAGCTAAAACAACATGCTAGAATTACAATTATTTTTAATTTATTTATACTGTCAACAAATAATATCATATACACTAATATTAAAATGTTGCTCTGAAGGTAACTATTGACTGTGAACTGATGGTACTGAAAAGAGAAATTGAGTCTTCTTTGCCTGCAGTTAGGAATGTGAAGAACCTGACATGCTGTTGTGGATCTAATGCAGGTCGCTAAATTGCAGAGCAAAATGCATCAAGAGCAAGCAGGAAAGCTCAAGAAAACTACCAATCCTAGGCCATCCAGGCTAAGGACTGATGTAAGTTTGTACACCCTTCAATTCTCATTGTACTGCAGGATTGGTAGTAAAAAGCTTTGCCCATGATCTGTCCAGCTACTATGCTGCTCAGATTACACAAGTCAAAGTTTTAGCACATTACACATGTCAAAAGAAGGATGGCAGGTCAGCCCATGATCTGTCCAGCTACTATGCTGCTCACAGATAATGTCATTCCAGTAGCTACTATACTCCAGAAGAGGATATCAGATTCAGAATATTTTATATGGCCCAAAAGAAATATGCCCAAAGCTAGCTTGTGCTTATTGACATGAAAGTATCAACCATAGGAACAAACTAAAGAATGTACAGTTTACATTCACATAATATTTTGACAGTTAGGGCTCTTCAATGATTATACTTCCCTCCTGCTTATACTGTTGCACGTGCATGTGCAGAAGAAGAAGATACAAGAGATTTTTTGAATCTCTCTTTCAAAAAAGAAAAAAAAGAGAAAATAATGCATGCTTGTTGTAGCACCAGCTATAAAAGTGATGAATAGAAAGCACACTACTCTTTTTGTAATGTTTACTAATTTCAGGGCCTATTGCCTGGTGGTGTTGCTAGTAGCAGTCAAAAGACTTGTAGCATATAGATGCTACTCTGAATCGCATAAATGACATAAATTTTAATATTCACATCTCACAAACGAAAGCACTCTATCTGTAAGAAGCAACGGACAATGAAGACACATAACTACGATGTTAATTTAGTATGAAATTGTGGTCATGTCCATGTACCGTGTTGATATCCAGTAACTTGTGGGCTGTAGTACTCTAAGGCCCCAATTAAAATAGTCATGGTTATATTACATTACCTTACATGCATTCAACAAATAACTGACGTATCCAATTTTGTGCTGAATACGTTCTGCTGAACTCACTTGTAAAAGATAGTAGATTGTTTATAAGGAACAAGTAAACTGAAGCCTATAACACTTGAGACAATTGCATGCAATTTGGCACAATGCAAACAACTTTCGAAGGTGATATTTTTTTTGGAAAAAATAACGTTGTAACCTCTGCCACTTGCGCCAAGGTCTCGATTCAACTTGCAGGTGCAGTAACTGAAAGGGGAAAAAAATAAAACTCTACTTACAGCGGAGCAGTACTAAGAATGCAGATCACTAGACGCAAGACAATGCTAAAACTATGGGTTCATCTTCTTCAGATCTTAAGGGAAGCGAACCACGAAATGCAAGGAGGCAGGCAGTATCAGCAGTTCAAATAGTCAAATGTCGGGCAGACAAGGAGCTTGTGGAGAGAGGTGGCTTTTCCTCTTGTTCTCCTGTCTCTTTTTTCTCCCATATAAACAACCTTCAACAATATTTTCAGCTCAAACTGGAGTAGGATAGATCGATGCCCACTTCTAACCCCAACTAACTAATCATCACCACCACCACCATCCTACTACCTGGACTCTCATCTAGAACTAGAGATCCAAGAACCCTAGAGGAGGGACAGAGGACGAGGACGAAGGGGAGAGCGAGGAGATCACCGTACCGGCAAGAAGGACGAGGATGGCGAAGGGCGCCGCCCCGTAGTCGCCCCGCGCCGCTCCGTGGTCGCCCCGCGCTGCCTTGTGTTACCTCTTCTTGCCTCTGTTGCTCGAGTCGTCCGCCTCTTCTTGCCTTGGCTGCTCGGCGTGTTCCAGGAGCCGGAATTGATACGGAGGGTAAGAGGTCCGGTTCCATTCCGGGCCGTGGATAGAGTAAAAAGCAAAGCTAGTTTTTGTTTCGGCCCAATTTTAATTCCACGTCAGGCCGAAACGAACGCATATTCCCAGTTGCATCTGGATTAGAAATGGGCCGCAGCATTCCACCTAGAATGGGCCCGGGAACGGGCCAATCCGCTAGAAACGAACAAGGCCTAAGTATTTAGGCTTCCCTACCACACCCTGTTTTCTTCTCTTTAGGTTGTTCGAGCCCTAGCTCCACTCTTGCCGCGTTCTGGATCTCGTCGAACACGGAGCTAGAGCCGCCTTGCGTGTGTTGGCTTCTAATCACGCCGTCGATGATTCAGTACACGACGTCCTGGAGTGGAAAAGAGAGAAAGAAAGAGGAAGAAGAAAGAGGTAGGAGCAAAAATGATCTTTTATCGCTCTTCTCTCTCCTCCAATGTCGGAAATAAATATTTTATTGGACGTGGTGTCTATGAGCAAATTTGACAATCTCGTTATTCTCTGTGTCCACTAGCAAAGGCATGCCATTTCCACTATCCGGTGGCTAAATTTTGCCCCCCTTTTTTTAGGTTTTAGCAAGTTCGGTTGACCTTATCTGTTGAATCTGTTACAATAAATCAATGGACAGTACTTTAAGACATGGCTTTTCTACCAAGCCAAGAAACTCAAAATCTAATCCATATAGACAACACACGACTATCCAGATCCGTGTAGGATTACGAGACCCATCCAATTCACATAACTAAATCCAATCCATATACAACACGATATCCATCTAGCCTGTATATATTGTTGTTAGATTAGATGCAGATCACGCGACCTTATTGTAACTCAGACTCGAACGCGCAAATACGATAGACGACGATGGCGGCGCCGGACGGACATCCAAAGCCAATGGCATCCACTCCGCCGGGACCAAAGCCGATCGGAGGCTACTATCACACGGTCGACCCCAACTATGAATCACCTCTTGAGGGTAGCAACTACATATTTGTCCCGTCGTCACCGGCGACCCGCGGCTTCCGATTCCGCCTGGACTTTCTTCCGGGAGGCAACAATGGTGCCTGGGAAATCGCAGACAGCCGTGGCAGCCTCATCCTCCTCTACCGAGGCGTCCAGTTAATCCCCAACATGCTGAACGAGCAG
>Ga0182004_10005830_pt1 | contig 10036 bp, 5 predicted proteins | sample Sormic07211540_1_FD_120479 | JGI IMG/M metagenome (GOLD analysis project Ga0182004, IMG submission 120479) | Endophyte microbial communities from Sorghum bicolor roots, Mead, Nebraska, USA - 072115-40_1 MetaG | ecosystem: Host-associated > Plants > Roots > Unclassified | place: USA: Nebraska... | reverse complement strand
TAATTTGTTATTCGTCACGTGTTGGGTTCAAGCCGTTGGGCTTGCGTATTGTTTTTCCTAATTTGTTATTTATGGGCGGACAGAAAAAATGGATAGATTGAAATTTTTATGATTAAATGTTAGGTAATTTGTTATTTATGGGTGGACAGAAAAAGTGGAGAGACTGAAATTTTCATGATTACAGGTAAAGATTTACACGTTCTCTATTATAACAGATTTTTTATTAGCTGGGTTCGTCGCTGTCGTGATTAATTTGTTGCACCGTTGGAATTTGGAAATGGATCGAACTCCGTATTCTACTCGAACTCAACTGACCCGGCCGGTCTGGGCTGTGTTCATATACTATGGACGGACAAAAAAGTGGACATACTGAAATTTTTATGATTAAATATTAGGTAAAGAATCATAGTTCTATACAGATGGACTGGTGAACAAAATCTCATGGTGAACTGAAATTTTTACAATTTATTATTTAACTATAATAATACCATATATGTCATGGTTATAAATAAAATAAATTATTGATTTTAATTTAAAAAAATTAAATATAAATAGATTTGTGACATTATGTCATCATTTTTTATAATTATTTTATGTTTCGTCGCAACGCACGATGATATTTGCTAGCTAAAAGGCTCTAGTGTGAAACGCGCAAGTCACAACCACCCGGTCCAGTGCGTCGCCTACTGGTGTGCCTGGTGCGCGGGCCGGGTGCATCCTGCACAGCCGAACCACAAAACCCCACCCCACCACGGACCACCACACCCCTTCCAGTCTCCACCTTGCTCTGCTCTCGCTCCCGCTCGCCTCCGCTACTTGCTGTTCGTCGCCGGCCACAGCCCCTCTCCCCCGCCGCTTAGGGTTCGCCTCCGCCGCCGCTGCAGGAGCTAGGGTTTCCGGCGCTGGGCGCCGGGGTATGAGCAGCAGCCGCCGCCCTGCAGGATCTAGGGTTCTGACGACTCCGCTCACGGATGGAGGGTGGTAGAAGGGCGAGCGAATCCCTCCCGGTACCTCTCCATTCCTCCTTATAATTTTTTCTTCTTCACGCGGCGTGCCTCGCTTCCGTGCCGCAGTGTGCGAGGCTTGTAGTGGGTCACCCGGGTCGCGCGCGCGCAGCTTGGTGGGTTAGGGTTTGGGTTGGGTGGCGCTTGAGCTTAGCCGTCTTGTTTTCGGGTGGTTTCGAAGGCGTAGTTTCGAATTCCAGCTTGACGCTGGGAATTAGGGTTTGGAGCCTTTTGTTTTCAGTAGCCTCATGTGCTTTGGAGTCAGACTGGTTCCGGGCTTTGGTTCAATCCGACTGCTGTAAATTACAGCGTTACTTGCTTAGAGTAATGTTTTGCTGAGAGTTAAGTGCTGGCGAGCTCATGGTCCTGTTGTCAAAGTGCACCGCACATGTTCTATTCATCGGGCAGGAGTGGGTATGGTCTTAATTGACTAAGAATGTTCTGCTAGCAAATGTAGAATTTGCACTTTTCTTTTGGCGCTTTTAAAACTGCTACACCAATCTTTATGGTTCAGTGTGTACTGCAATTTTGTGCGGGTTATTTGTTATACAACAATCATCATTACTGGGTACTAGGTGGCAGTCTTGTAGAGTCGTCTGAGATTCTTCCTACTGCCTAAAATACGAACTCGTTCTCTCACATACTCTGATACACACTCATGTATGAATTATGTTATGTTATATATAAATATGATGCTCCAATATATTTAGCTTGCTTGCTGCAAAGTTGTGTATTCATGTTTTACTTGTTGGGACTTCAACTTTATATGTTTTAAACTTCTCTATTTTGTAGGCATACACCCATGGATCATGACGATACTGATTTTCAGAGCCAAAACTTTCAACTAGCTGGTGAAGACAGTAGCAAATTCCCATCAGGTTTGCGACCATTTGCACTGCCAAAACTTGATATCGAGGAGCAACTACAAGGCCATCTTCGATTTGATAATTTGATAGATTCAGAAGCATTTTTCAGCGTTCAAGGGCACGAGAATAGTTGGATTGAGGTTCTGTCCACTGGAAGCAGTGTTGTTGATTTTAGCTCTAGCGCAACTGAATCTTGCTCGATATCTAAAACCAATAATGTCTGGTCAGAGGCAACATCCACAGAATCTGTCGAAATGCTACTGAAATCAGTGGGAGGAAACGAGACAACTGGTAATATGGACAGTAATGCTCACCTTCAGTTAAGTGGTATGAACAGTCAAACTGATCAACCGAGTGTTCATCCTAAATCTAGTAACTCCCCAACAGATAGTACTGTAGTGCCAACTGAGAAAGATAGAATGACAGACGATCTTGATCGTACTCAGAGCACTCATTCTAGAATGACTGCTGACCTTTCAAACACCGAGTCTCAGCTTGAACATTTTGCACCTTTCTTAATGGACAAGAAAGCTGAGCAGGCAGCAGATTCTGTTGCTGAGAAGTGCATTGCAGGTGAGAAGTTGTCCTCTTCAAACAACACATCAGGAAGCTGCCCAGCTGCTGGCAACTATCTTGGGGCAGGTCATGATGATCGTTCTTTGGACAAACTTAATGCACCCTCAGCTGAAGTAGATTCAAAGAACTTGAATAATGAACCTTTCCCAGAGTTGGCTCCCCTGCAGAACATATATACTGATTCATATCACTTCAAGAAAGATATTAAAGAATCTGAGGCTGGTGTTACTCAAGATTCAGAGTTCTGCCTTACCAATGAAAATAAAGTCGAAGGTGGACTACAAGAACTGCATAATTTGTCATGTGCTGGTCAGCCCAATGAAACTCTATTGTCAGAAAGTTCTGATGGATTACTAGAGGCTATCACAAATCCAGTTAAGATGCTGCACAGGAGTGATGATACTTGCAATAAAGTGAACAGCACTCATCAACCATCTTTTTCAGCAGTGCAACATGGAACTGAAGGCCTCAAAAGTTCTGTTCACAGGAGCAATGAGCTCGTTGTTAAGGAGTTTAGTATTGGTTTAAATTCTCTTCTATCTCACCAATCTGAGGCAGACCCAAGAAGTTCTAATTCACATCCTGTCAGTTCTGTGTCTCCCGAAAGTAAAATTGACGATGCCACTTGTGTTCCTGAAGAAACAAAGAATGATGGAGGCAATAGTACAAACACCTGCTGTACAGGTGATGAATCAAAACATGTAGTGTTGGAGCACCATCAAGATTCTGTTGACAACCAAAAAAGTGGTGACATTGGTGGAAAGATAACTGGGGAGGAAATACCAGCAGTTTCAGGGAACATTGAGCAAATGATAGAAAATGATCGTGAAGAAAATGCTACAAATGCTACTGGTACATCCAAAGATAAGGTTGGTCCTTCCGACAGTATTGCACCTGAAAACTTTGCAGCTGACACTCTGAATGCTTCAGAGGATCCAAACATTCCCTCGCTAAATCATGAGAGGTCATTCGAAGAACACGAATTGCCTGCTTTAAGAGAGGAGCCTAAAAGCACAAATTTACTCCTATCTACTTCTGGGCTTCAAGAGAAAATTTCAGCATCAGTGATTAGTTCTAGCAGTGGTGTCACGCCTACCATTGTTACTGACAATGTTGGTACTTCTGAGGATAAAAATGGCTGTTCAATAGGTGTTTCTCCTGTTGATTCTTCTGCTTTACTAGATGAAAAGGATTTGAAAATGGCCACAGTGAATAATGAGGAGCCATTCAAGGAAGGTGCTAAATCTGCTTTAGGAGATCAAGACTGCAATGGTATTTCTCCTGGCTCTGAACAAGGAAGGGAAATGCTAGCTGTGCCCATGGAGTCAAACATTGCTGTTTATAGTGGTACTGTTTCTGCTACAGAGAAGGAGAAATACAAGGAGCAGCCTAATTCTTTGGGTGGTTTGACCACAGGAGAAACTCAGGATAAATCAGGTGAGTCTTTTTTTTACTTCCTATCATGCTCTGATCTTGTTGGGCATATGTCTAATTGTTGTGTGCATTTTGAGCTTGTTTTACTTTAAAACTGAAATACTGGGGTTCATTCAATTAACCATCTAGAAGTTCATTTACTGAGATGCCAGACTGATAGATCTTCAAACTTGCAGATCATATAGATCCAACCACAGCACCTACATTAGGTATCCCAACTGGAAAGGTGGCCGAAAATATAGTAAAAACTCCACTGAATGCAAGTGATGATTTGAATGCACATATGCAAGGTCAGTTGTTTGTGCTAGCACAATGTCAATGCAGTTATTTTCACTCCCCTTTTCACCAGTTTGAAGCAGAAAAATAGATGTTTCAAACTTGGCACATTTATGGTCTGTCATGCATGCTTTACAATGTCTTTCCTAATATGTGCTAGGTGCACAATCGGTCATGTGTCAGGCTTATCTTAGTCATTATGGTGCCATTTATGCTCTATTGACTATTATCACTTTTTGACCTGTCTAATGTGCATGGTCAGTGACTTTAGTCCCCAATCTGAGTAAAGTAACTTAGATTGGGAGATGGAGTGATAGACACATCTATGTAAAGCTGGTATCCTCAGCATACTCTATTATGCTTTCTATAGAGCTGTGACGAAAGCCTTTGGTCTAATATACCAAGTGTTATAAGCATTGCTAACGTAGACACCAACTGTTGTCAATGCAAAGTGACATGGTTTTTTTTGGGTACAGATATAGTGTTAAATCACGGTACAGATTGTAGTCCTGATACTGTGCCATCCCAAGGAAAGGAAGGCTCAAGCTTATTGGAACCTGGTAATGGTATTGGAATCTGCACTGGGGTTACATGTGGGTCCCCTTCAGTGATTAGTTGCGCTGAATCCTCTCCCGAAGAAGGTGGACATGGCAGCAATGCTTTACTTCATGACAAACTATGTGGGCAATCTGAGGATCCTAAAGATCGTGGAGCCTTAGCTGATGTTACCCAGAGCTCAAAACAATGTTGTACCAGAAATATAGAATCTGCTCTTGGTTCTGAGGAGACTAGTGCAGCAGGAGGTGATAGAAGCTTCTCATTTGAGGTGGGAGCTCCACCAAATGTTGCTGAGAAAGCCCATAGCCCTGTTTGGAGCCCTTTCCCTAGATACATAACTTCTCAGAGTACCAAGGTCTCTGTCTCTCTCTCTCTGTCTCTGTCTCTGTCTCTCTCCCCCTCTCTCTGCGTGCGCCAGTGCGTATGACATATATTAACATGGTTTTTGTATCTAAATTTTAGACGGCCACAGAAAATCCTCAAGCAGGAAGTTCTTTGAAGGATACTAGTGATGATAGTAAGAAAACATCTACTGTGGAGGCTGGTAAAGAACAGCTATCAGAAAGGAAAGTGACTGAAGGTTCTGGGGGCGGCACCTCAGACAACTCTAATATAAGTGGCAGCATTAAGAGTAAAAGTTCACCGCCGCAGCAGCATCCAATCCCTGAGTGTTCTGGTATGCAAATCTCCTATATCTTTACGTTTCGAAGCTATTAAAAAAGTAATTGACTTGAATACTTCAGTTTCTTCTGCAGATTTAGTGAATTTTCCATTCACAGATCCACAGCATTTGCAGCTACGTGCACAGATATTTGTTTATGGAGCTCTTATGTGAGTTATATTTCTCTTATAAAGTTGCTCATATCCCAAATATAATAAATCGATATAGCCTTAAATAGCCTTATCTCATATGCACCAATTATAAATCCATGACAAACTCCAATGTACATTTTACCTTATTCTTCCATTTCTGCCCCTCAATTGCACCCTGACCAGTGCAGTAAACTTGTCACCTATGAGCATAGTGCCACTGTACCCGTTAGCTTAATTCATGCTCCCAAAGGTGAAATTTGATGATATTTGGGATTGGTTGGAGTATTTATTTGTAAAATGTGAGATCTAATATAAGTTAATTTTCTTTGAGCAGTCAAGGAACGCCACCAGGAGAGGCTTACATGTTGGCAGCTTTTGGAGAACCTGGTTTGTCTGGCTTCAGTGTTTAATATAGTCCTCTTCTGCCCTATATGTATCTTACAGATTTTTTGTTACATGAACAGTAGGTTGTGGCAAACCTACATGGGAGGCTGCTTGGCGAGCTGCTTTTGAAAGATTTCAGTACCAAAAATCACTTTATGTCAGTTTAGAGACCCCCACAAGTGCACGTATAGGTAATTATATGAATGATACTGGAACAATTTCTGCCAGACATTTTTTTTTCTATTTTTTTCTGACCAGCCAAGTTTGCAGGTAGTTCCGTGCCTGAGAAAGCTAGCAAGAGTACAGCAATTACAACTGTGCCAGCTAGCAAAAAAGGTGGCAAAACTGTGGCGCCAGCACATCCTGCTGTAACCCTCTCCCCAACTTCTAATGTACCTTTTGGTAGTTCTACATTTAACCTGCAACGAGGTACTCATCTGGATTTTAGCCAGGCAGTATCACCATTTGCACACATGAGACATCCGTCTCCTGGTGTTGCCCCCTGGTATACTCAAAGCCCTGGTCCACGTCCTGCACCCTGGTTGATTCCACCACAAAACTTAATATTTGATTCATCGATGCAACCAGCTATTCCTACAAATGAAACCGCGAAGGGGGCCTCATCCAAAAATATATCCATTTCACATACTGTTTCATCTGGTGTAGTTCTTCCCAGTCCAGCACCTTCTATCGTTTCTTCTCCAACAACAGTTGTGAATGATGGAAAACAGAAGGCTGCTTCTAGCTCTAAACATGGCACCGCATCACAAAAGCCAAGGAAAAGAAAGAAAGCTTCAGCAAGTCCAGAACAGCAACCTGTCATTGCTTCTCCTCAGCTCAAAATGGACATGCCATCTTTTACTCCTCCTGCCATTAAGCACTCAGCAGGATTTGCTTTATCTTGCAGCAAGCTTGTTCCTAACACTGGCCAGATTGCCTCTGAACCTAACTACCAGATCACAGGTGGTATGGATAGTCAGCAAAGAATCATCTTTTCAGAACAGATCCGTGGTGCAGTAGAACAATCAAGTGCACAGGCTAAAGGTGCGTGCATTGACTCAATGGAGGCAGTTAAGTACAAGGAAGGCTTATGGAGCCATCTATCCACAATCTCAAGAGACAAGTTACCTCCAGAAGTTGAAGAGAAGCTTACTTCGGCTGCAGCTGCTGCTGAAGCAGCAGTTTCTGTTGCAAAGGCAGCTGCAGAAGCTACCAAGATGGCATCAGAGGCTGCATTGCAGGCAAAAATGATGGCAGAGGAAGCTCTTACGTCTTCTATATCTGTAATGTCCATGCATCATGAAGCTGGTCAATTTAATGTCATTAGCAGTCCACCTACCTTGTCAAGTTCAACACCAGCGTCATCTCTGAAAATTAAGAACAAGAGTCATGCCCCAGGTTCCATCATTTCTGTGGCACGGGAGGCTGCTAGAAAGAGGGTTGAAGAGGCATCTGCAGCTGCAAAACGTGCTGAAAACTTGGATGCCATATTGAAAGCTGCAGAGCTTGCTGCAGAGGCTGTGTTCAGAGCAGGAACCATTATTGGAATGGGGGAACCACTTCCTTTTACCCTAAGAGAGCTTTTGGAAGCTGGGCCGAATGGCTATTGGAAGTCAGCGAGTGTGAGGAATAAATCTGGAAGTGGTAACGATAATCCAGTAACAGAAACATTGGAGGTAGATGCAACTGCTAACTTTAACAAATCTGGCAGAAAGCGTGGTCGGAAACCTAAATGTGATCAAGCACTACCAAGTTCGGAGCCATCTTCAAGCTGCAAAGAATTACAGCCATCTGGAGTACATCCAGGTAAAGTTACAATTAGCTTTTGGCATATCCAGATCATCGGTCACTTTCAGCTCATTTACCTTCTGTTTGGCTAATGTAGGACATGGGGTTGTTGAAGATGTTCCTGTCACTGTGTCACTGGATGGTAACAATGTTACAGCACCAATAAGCATTATCTGGAATGGCATTGAAAAGGGATCTGCAGTTGAGGTAAGTTTCTTTGTTTGGCTTGGACGCAGTTCTCCTTTCTCCCTTTGTACATTATGAAGATCATAGAGTGGTATCTCTGGATTCTGGGCCTTTTGTTATTCCTTTTCTTGTTATAGTATGTACTCTATGGTATTTATTGGTTTTCTTGTTTCCTGATTGCTGCATCGTACATTAACATGATCTCCCCAATTACATTCACATCAATATAGTAAAAATCAGAAAATGTTAGTTCCTCAACCTTTTCATGTTAATATGTTGGTAATGGTCATAACAACATATTTGAGTCCGTATGACAAATCTATATTGGTTGATGTGCATCAGTCCCAAACTAATGAAAATTTGTCTGCTTACATTTTAAGATGCTAATGATGTCATTATTAAGTTTTTACATGTTCTGTTTGAGTATAAGTGTTTGTCAGCCTTAGTGTGATCTGATCTGATTTGCCACCTCAATTCTTAATGCAACCTTTTTACAGTGTTACTTCATTTTGTTTTTGATAGGTTTTATCTGACAAGTGTGGGTTTGGAGTAGCTTGGTTTTCTGCTAAGGTTATTGATATAAATGCAAATAATGCTTTTGTCAACTATGGTGACCACAATGGTGAGTATCCATTCATTGACCATATCAACCTTTTGTTGATGCTTTTTCCATGGGTGTCATTCCATTTTTACCCTTTTCACAGCTGCTTAATTGATCTTTTTTCAGGAACTGGTCCTGGTGAAGAATGGGTGCCATTGAGACAAGAAGGGGATAAGCCGCCTCGGATACGTCTCGCGCACCCTGCTACCCTCTCTAAATTCAAAACTAGGAAACGACGCAGGGAAACAGCAGGCAGTTGTTTATGGGTTATTGGAGATCATGTAGACGCTTGGGTCAATAATAGGTATATGCTATTCAGTGTTATTCTTTTCAGCGCAATTATCTAGTAATGTTGGACATTCTCTATTTCGCTATTTTGAGTTGGAAATGCATAGAACCAACATCTCACACTTTTTTTTCTGATTAGCTGCATCATCATTTTTCTTTTGCTTGTCTCATGAATTACAACTTAAATTGCTGTTTCATGCGAGTTCACTATTTGTTGTGATATCAGTGTTCTGAAGTTCATTATCCACTTTATCTGATGCTTGTTTCTTTCAGCTGTTGGCGAGAGGGAGTTATTTCTCAGAATTATGAGACTAATGAGACGAAATATGTTGTACAATTTTCAGGTATTTTTTTGCAGCCACTATCGCCTGTCACCCATTTTCTCTTTTTTACCTCGTGTCCTTTTACATGCATTCGTTTGAACTTTTTTAGGAACTTAAGATTCTAGAAACAGTAGTTTGTCATTCATCAGTGCTGTACTGGTAGTCTGGTATTGATGGGAGAGCAGGCAGTGCCAATATTTTTTTCAAAATTGGCAGAATTAATATTCCTTGTACATCAAACAGGATTAATATCATAAACTATTATAGTAATTGTGGGTTTTATAAAAAGAGAAGACAACACAGCTTATGAAATTCATGTTCATTCTCTACCCATGGCCGAAGCATTGTTGATCAGTATCCTGATGTTTCTACATGCCACCCACCTGAGTTAGTGAGTTATTCTTTAGCTTCTCAAGTCCTTTGTAATCCCCTCCCCATCTGTATGTTGGTCCATTATCTACAATTTGGAGGCTGTACATTGCCATAGCTAGAGCATCGGTGCAATTATTCTTCAGTACTACCTGCAACTCTGTCCATCCCTGTTTGGCTGCTGCTGCTGATTTGTTGTGAGAGAAAGACACTATTCCTTCGCTGAAAAGTACTGCTGAGTGCTGAAAAGTACTGCTGAAGTCACCACCCATCATCAATCGTTAGGTGCACAATATGTTCTAATCACCTTTCCTAAGATCACGTAGATTTCATCACCAAATAACTTTGACAGTATCATAGCCAATGAGAAGGTGCACGATATTTTCTTGTTCTTGATTTTGGGAGAAAATGTAAATGAAGGATAAACTAGAAACTTCAGAATACATACAATAAACCAGCTTTTTACTATGATGGGTGGGTGGGGGGGGGGGGGGGCGCGGAAGAACGAGGTACCAACCTCAATCTACTTCCGGGTCCCCTGGCCTTAAACTTACAATATGAACATCAAGT
>Ga0182004_10005829_pt1 | contig 10036 bp, 4 predicted proteins | sample Sormic07211540_1_FD_120479 | JGI IMG/M metagenome (GOLD analysis project Ga0182004, IMG submission 120479) | Endophyte microbial communities from Sorghum bicolor roots, Mead, Nebraska, USA - 072115-40_1 MetaG | ecosystem: Host-associated > Plants > Roots > Unclassified | place: USA: Nebraska... | reverse complement strand
CTTGCGGATAGAATAGATTATTTTCTAGAGAGCCTTTACATTTATAAATACCTTTGTACACTCTGGCACCATGCTGGGGATGACAACCTAGTATCTAAGTGGTGTTAGCTAGTGTCAACATACTCAACTAGACTTACACGACAGAAGAGAAATAAAAGACTCTCCCGGATATGCAAGGCTATTTGGTGGAGTTGGTTGGATAGCATAACTTCACCAAAAAGAGCATTACTATCATGAGTCCTTACTTTCAATCTTTTAATCAATATTTTAGCATCAAGTTCAGTTTAGCTACCATAGCTATATTTTGCACCTATTCTAAAGCAACCACATGATTAATAAGCATCACATTAATAACCATATCCGGTTTATCATGTAGCCATCGTAATCATCATAACCATTAAGTTTCATTTAGTGTATCTACGTTGCCACTACTCAATACAACTTCTCACTATCCAGGAGAGACGGTGATTCAAATCGATTCCTATCCAGATGGAGGGGTATTCCTAGCACTCACCCAAGCATACCTTGCGAACGCAGCTTTAGGTCACCTTTAGCACAACTCAGGACTAAGTCGCGGGTCCGATCAGCACCGCACCCCTAGGGACCGCAAATCTGCTAGGGTCAGGACTCTAACCTGACACCTAGGTCTTATCTCATCGACTCCCTACACATCCTTACTACTAACCGGGGTGCACATTCAAATAGAATGGGGTGCCCGGCCTGAATTGACTCATTGGCTTCACGGTCGGAACGACTTATCCGGCCAACTAAGTGTTAGGCATGCATTCAACACGACGAGAGGACATACATCGTCGATCCTTAAACGACACAGACAGGGATAGATTCACACCCAAGACCTCCATGCCTTGTTGTTTCACTATCGTCATCCCACCGAGTCTCCATTCATTATTAAAGCCATGATTATTTCCATGATAGCAAATATAGCCAACTGTGATCAGGTATCCACCTATATCTCGCAGGTGACAGGAAATCACCTGGCTTCTACTGAGCTTAGCATAGCTAAGCATAGAATGTCTTTCTTATACTAGTAAGGGTTTAGGTAGTTTCATATAGTGGACAGGGTAGGTAATATGCACCAACGGTTTCATTCAACTGCTATCACCTAATGCATCATATAAAGTTATACTCTTGTGCTTTTGTAAAAAGAGAGGGTAGGAGACTTAAATGCTCCAGGGCTTGCCTGGAATCCGACACAAATCAGTTAAGTTAGCTTGCTCCGTCTTGATGACATCTAAGGTCACAACACTTGTGTAGTCCTTCCATCATCTAGATAGGTCCACCATCAAGTCCTTCACGTGGTTTATCTAGCGTACCTAAATGAGATACAAGATGCATTTAGGTACGCTAGATAAACCACTAGGTATGACCATACAGAAGTATGGCAAGAGCATGGTTACACACAAGAAGCATGGCAAGAGCTTGGCAAGAGCATGGCAAGACAAAGCATCACACACAAGAAGCATGGCAAGAGCATGGTTACACTAAACATACTTAAGCACATCTCATTGCTCAACTTAATGATTACACAACCAACCTGCTAAGACAACAAGGAATGCAACACTAAGCATATTAGACATGGCATACATATGTTCCGCAAGATTTCAGGTGTATTAACTTGGCCATTTTCAAAGACATGAGTCACTTAAAAACACACACAAAGTAAAGTAATCAAGCATTCATGCATTTTCAGCAATTCTGGCCATACATGCAGCAGCTGAGTAAATAAATCATAACTAGAGTTCTACAAATCCAAAATCATAAAACTGTGTACAATTCATATTTAATCATCTCAGCATGATTAGTAATCTAACTAAGTCAAACATGCATATTTATAGAATCTGGTCCAGGAATTCCAGAGAACAAGCATTTTGACAGATAAACTTTATACCTTTATAACTCACAAACAATTTAGCCAAAAGATATGAAACATTAACACAAGCTATATAAATGAGTTATCTACAAATTTTATATAGACAAGCATAACTGGAGTTACACAACTCCAAAAGACATGCAAGAAGACATTCTGAAGAGCTTAATAAATTATCTATATTTCATCTTTAGACATCAAAGAATGATTCATAAGTTTGGCAGGTCAAAATATTAGGATTACAGAATCAGGTCCTAACAAGACAGAGAGCAACCATTTTTATACCCAACTTTGAACAGCCATAACATACAAACCACATAACTACATGCCACAAAATTTTAGCAGCAGATAGATAAATGAATTATCTACAACTTTGCTATAAACAAGATTCCCAGAAAACATCATTTACATATTGTAATCCAAACAGTTCTGGAAACTGTCTAGAAACAACAATTGCAAACAAGTAATTATTAACTTATGTTTCAAACATTCATTTGAGCAAAACCATTATTACCAATAGTTTGCACATATCTAAATAACACCAGAAAACATAGTGGTCATTACCAAATAAATTTATTTAATGCCTTTCTTAATTTATTTGAGTGATAAGGTGAATTAAATAACATAGCAAATTTATAGTAGCTTCTACATACTATCCATAGTCTACTGCCCAAATTTCATTGCATTTGAATGAACATAGCAACATATTTGAAAAAGACAAATTACTATTGAAATTAACCATGTTAGAGCAAGATAAATGCATAAATCATATTTTCTTCAAACACATGACCATATTATATGCCAACATGATACAAAAATATCATTAAATTGTACTGGAACAACATTTTCCATTTTTACATTTTTATTTATAATTATAAACCATTTAGCAAGCCTTAAGCAAGTTAAATCAATAACTCAATCATACTGTAACAAACATTCATGCAAATTTTACGATATATCAAACATCACATGAATAGCATGCCACAAAAATTTCACTTCATTTGAAGCTCTACAGCAGCAGTTAAAAAAGACCAAATTAACTAGCATTAAACACCTAGCTGCATAAATCATTTTCTACAGCCAAAACTTTACACTAAAACATGCCATACTATAGATCTACTACATAGATAATTTCACAAGAATTCCAAACAGTCCACATTTTCTACGAATTTCTATGCATTTCCAAAGTTCCAGCATTTCTCAAAACAAATAGGTCCTCTGAGTACTATTCATATGAGTCATAGGCTCTGCAGAAAACCCCCTGGATGAAGTCAAATTTCAATAGGAAGGCCATAGTCCCGAGGAAAACAGAGGCCTCGCCGGAGCTTGCTGTTCTGGCCAGTCGGAGCCTCATCGGCGGCGATGGAGTGGTGGGGAAGCACCGGGAGGCTAGCACACACTCGCTGGTGGTCTTGGATGGCTGGGAGAGGGCCCGTGGCGGCGTGGCCACGTACGCCGGCCGGTCCAACGACGGCAGCTCCGGTGGTAGCCATCCACGGCGGCAATTAGGGATGGACAAAGGGTGCGTCGAGGGCGGCATGAGGAGAGGAAGATAGTGCTGCGGTCGGTTTGAACAGAGGAAGGTCGAAAGCCTCAGATGGTGGAGATCCATGGGGCGGCAATGGTGGACGTGGTTGCGTTCTCGCGCGGTGGAGAGCGAGGGCGAGCGGAGAGAGTGAGAGAGGACGCCAGGGAGGAGTGGCGAGCGTCTGGGAATGGCTTGGCATGTCCCCATCACAAGTAGAGGCAGTAGCATGCTGCAGCAACGGTGGGGGCGCGACCACCGCATTGTTGTCACGCACAGGCCACGCGTCGGCCTTTGAGGCATTCTCCCGAACAGCTGGCGAGTGACGGTGTGGTCGACATTGGATGCAAATATGGGCTAGCTACTTGCAGAATTTGGAGATGGGCCAAAAAGCAATGTTGTCAAACTCGGCCTGCTATACAAAATACGTTTAAGGTGCCAAGTCATTAGATCCATGGATCAGTGGGTAATCAGCTGCCAACCTTTGAGTGTAAACATAAAGATAGAGATTTGCAAAAACCCAAAATTGATGATCAAGATGAAGTAAAACTTGATGAAATTTCTTGCATGTTATTCTCCACAAAGTTTACTTCAACTTTTATTAAGGGTTCAACTCAAGATTCTTAATAAATTTTGGAGAACGCAGAATGCCAAAGTGTTGAACTGCAATTCCTAGACTTGAAATTCGAAGTGCTGGAAACTATAGCAGATTCAATCTTGAGACCATTATTTAACATGCTTAAAGGATGATTTAGACTTATGCAGTTTAACAAAGTTGGTAGAATACAAAATATACTACAACTATTATTAAAGGTTCTTATACTGTTTTCGCATGGTTAGGAAAATACATGGCTCCCAACATGGATACCCAAAACTGAACACCTTGAGGACTTAGCCAAAATTCTGGAGTTCCAAAACAGCACTGCATTAAACCTTGTGAACTTAATTTGACTAGGTTAGGGACCAAACTAGCTCTTGATCATTAGAAAAGTTTGTTCTATAGAATCTAAACTATAACTTTCATTTAAGGTCAAACCTCAGAACTAGTACATAAGTCAAACTTTCACTTTGGTCAATGCAACAACTTGATAAAGCTTGAATTAAGGTTTTAGGCCAATTGAAGCATTTTTTGGGCACAAGCTCAACATGAACCCTTCATGACTTTTGTTATAGAGTACATCTAGAGTCCTTTGGGCAAGGTTGCAAGGATTGGTTGATGACTCATGGTTCTATTCGCTTAATGAGGCCATTCCAACAAGCATATATTCTTATCATTTCATGTGACCTTTTGGTTCCAAACTTCATAAAACTTTTTGAATGATCACTAAGGTAGTGATGGATGTGGGACACATGAAACAGGTTTCATTAATGTTACCCAAGCGTGCATTTTGAAAAGGGCCTATATGTAAGCAAGGGTGCATTCTCCAAGTTTAACTTGAGGCTCACTTTCATGGATTGACCTTAACATGATCATCACCATCTTGGCATGTTTGAGATCAAAACCTATGGTCTAACTAGTGGCAAACACCTGGGGTGTTACAACCCTCCCCCTTAAAAGAATCTTGTCCCGAGATTCAGGGTGAAAGACTTCCAAGGGTAGAGAAGCATGTTATTCACATTCAACATTGGCGATAGCAGTCAACTACTTATCTCTGAGCATCACAGAGGCTAATTTGGTCAGGACACTTTCTGATACTTGTTCTTCATAGTGAATTTTTGTCTAAAGAAACTCCTTCATTGACTTTCGTAATTATTGTTACTTTGGGAGGAATTCAAGACAACATAGTTCTTCATTCCTAATATGTAGGATGGATGGTTCAGAGCACAATAAAATACTAATTACAATGTCTCCATCTTTGTTCACAAAGTTCAAAAAGCAGTCCTCTACTAGTATGGCTTGAGTATAACTTTCCACAAAGGATGAGATCATGAACTAGATAAACATCCTCTGAGGTTATGAGAAACCAACTAATGAACAAACAATGTCTAATCCAGCAATAAAGTCTATTAACTCAGATGCCAATCGATGGAAAGCTAAATAAGGTTACATGTGTGCAGTTCTTTTTCTCTAATAACCATGTTGTATTATCTAAGTCTATTAAGTCAATGCTCAACATTCAAGGAATTTCATGGCTCCAAGTGTTAACAATTACCTAGGTTGTATGAGATACAATCTCTTGGGTAAAATGAACATATAAGATACCCAAGGCATGTTAGCATTGGATAAGCATTGCTAAAGAAGGATGGTAGCATGGTCTAGAGGACAACAACAGTTGCAAGTATTCATCAAACTAGGGAAACAAGCCACTACCAAGTATGTCAACTACAATTTTCCATCACTGAAGTAGTTGCTTAGTAAGTTGGGTCGGTTTGCACTGTAGCAAAATAGCTTGGTGAAACTACTTTCGACATTGAGGCTTCCTTTCTAGGGTCAAACAACAGCTCTAAGATAATAATTCTAAGATTTGTTGTTTAACACCTCTCAAATCATTTTTGACTTATAGAACACCTAGATTGCGCAACTATTTGTTGATATGATAGGGTAACAGCTAGGCACCAAAGGGTGAAAGGCGTCTTTTATAGGTCACCCTAATGTTCATCCAATGGTAGCACATTAAGCATATTATTAACATCAGCACTAATTACAAGCACGACCTTCTAACTGGTAACTAATCAGCGGTCTCTTAACACTCAAAAGTTCCAAAGCTTTCTTCCTAGTGGCAACAATTATAGTTGATGCATATGTAGGTAGTCAAGATCAAAGTCAGCCAAAAAGAGATCACAATAGAATGGTCGATTATGACTGTGTGATTTCCATGCACATAAAGATCAAAATTTGGATAGCCAGGTCATAAGAATAATGCAACAATCAATTCTTGTGTGGCTGATAACTCATCCAACTTTAAGTGTTGTGTGCCCTTTGGATTCAATAGGGATGACACAAGTTATTCACCAAACAACTGATATTGTTACATGGGTAACAAATAGAGTCTCTTGTCTACCACCCCTTGCAGTCTGTTAAGGATTATGTCGGTAACCTATTCTTCAAAGGTTATCTTCTTAGCAACTTCAGAAGGAAGTCCTATTACATAAGTTTGATATAGATCCTTTGATTGAAGATAAGGAAAGATAACCAAGGACAAGCTCATGAGAAAATAACACAGTGGTGTAGTTTTATAATAGATCATGACTAGCAACCACGATACCAGTCTGTGCTGAGCAGCACGACCTTGTGTCTACGACCACAGGATGCTCTTAGTTTTGTCACAGCACTGTCAATCGTTAGTCATGACAACATTATTGATCTTACAACCAACATGAAATCTCACATGACATAGGTAGGTCTTGCATGGACAAGAATCCTGTGCAAGATAAAATTAAGCAAGCAAAGATGACAGCAAGATTTGGAGGTATGTAGAAGGTTAAAGGATGAGAACACGGCACAAGACAGAAAAATGGATATACCTTGTGCCCATTAAGGTCATTACCCAATAATTAATTTATGGGATGCTGGAGGTGCTCAAGACATCATGCTAGGAGTGCCTAACGGGCGAGGTAGAGGCTAGGGAGCTCGGACCCCACCGTTGTGGCCAAGAGCACCGAGACACTCACCGCCGATCCTCCCCATCAGGCAACCTACACCTCTGGCCTGTGATGGGCTAGAGGAAAGTCTCGTGGGGCCATAGGCTCTGCTGTCGGGCCCACCAAGGGCCCGCGATGACCTCTTGGTCCACCACGGGCAGCGACCGGTAGCCCAGGTCTCCTGCCTAGTGGGAAAAGCACGGTCGGGACGTCGACATCACAGCATGGCACAACGCCACCACCACCGCCACTATGATCGGAGCCTGATCCTACATCAGAGGGGCATAAGACCGCGTCGACTTCACTCTCGTTCGGGCTAAGGATCGTGATGGCAACTTATGCCTCTTCCGCGTGCACTTCTCTAAGTTCTTACATAGACATTCCAGTTCACCACTTAAAGTCTACTCTTGACCTTATCGACACTCCACCAGCATCAAGCTATCCTAAGGGGGACTCCTCGGATGATGGCACATGGGCCAGCACAGATTTCTCTAGGGTTAGTGACCTAGAGACGCTTCTTCGATTCCTTGAGGTGAGTAACTATTGCTTTGGTTACTATGACTTCGATGACGGTGACAATGACCCTCTCAGGAGTGCTTCAACCTCGAGATCGACATGACACCCCCAGTAGGCCAAGGGGGCGCTGGGCCAGTAGAACCCTGTGATACTACTCCTCCATGGGACGCGCTCTTTGTGGATCACATAAGCCTTGAGGAGCCACCTCTACCCTAGCAGGACCTCAACATCCTGACCTCGAGCAACTTAAGGAGTTCGAGGACAAGCTCGAGGAGGATTGTAGGCACTTATGCCAGTTGTGTGCAACCCTCGAGCAGGACCAACCAGTCCAAGGGGACAGAGGAGTAGCCTATTGTCACGAACATGACATGAACCGCCACATGAATGAGGATACCAGCAGAGAAGACCCCTCTATTTAGCATAGCCAGCCAGAACGTAGTGGCTGCTGCACTTCTCCTCAGGGCAATGCCTGAGCCATTGATGCCCGAGGGGAGGAGAGTCCACCAGGGGCTCCAAGGGCTCCTAGAGCATGCTGTTGTGCAGAACAAGAGAGTTCTGCCTCACAGCACCACGATTCTCGGGCAGGTTGGCCTAAGAATCAATCATCCCTAAGAAGGCGGCCTCAGTCCGTGGCCCTGAGCCTGTCAACCCCTAGGGTGGCGATAAGGGCAAATTTGTCCACGAGTGCATCGGCACAAACATGGACACGCGAACCACCCTTGAGGCTCAACACCACGACAGGGACGAGGGTGAGTCTCGAAGGTACCGACCGCGGTAAGGTAGAAGATATGATTGTGAGCATGGCCACAATTCATTACCTGATCCCCTAGGTCCCCATGTCTTTAGCGACCGATCCGCGGGGCCAAGTTCTTGAACTATTTCCGCCCGCTGGCCAACCTCACCAAGTACTCTGGGAGACCAACCCTGAGCTTTGGTTCACGGATTACCGCGTCGCATGCTAGCTAGGTGGTGCGGATGATGACCTGCTCATCATCCGCAATCACCCATTGTTCTTGGCTAACTTAGCTAGAGCCTGGCTAGAGCACTGTTGACACTTCTAACACCACTTAAGCTAAGTTGTCATCCCTATCATGGCTTTAGAAGTGTGGTATGAAAATTGTCCACTAATAAAAGAAATGTAAGATCCGCAAGTGTATAAATTAAATACCATTGTAGCACTTCACCGAGAAGTATTCTAGGTATTATTATTTATATTTAGCTCAAGGGAATGAACTAAGGACTTAAACAATGAGATAAACTTGCAAAACATGACTACTTATGAGTGATGGGGTGCATAGCCACCTACTTAGTAGGGGGTAAACCATGATAGATAAATAATATAAGTATAAAAGCTCAGGGAATAAATCACACAGGGATTAGATATAGACTACTTAGCTTAGTAGTAGGTTGACGTCTAATTAGTTCAAGAGATAGAAAATCCTAAGTAGTTCTAATTTATCAAGTCATTCATCTATTCTAATACTACAGCATCATACACAACACAAAAGACTCTTCATTTATGTATAAGGGACATTGCTATAAACAGCCAAGACAGAACTGGACTTCCTACGCAACTGTGGTTCTACCTATCCTACCAACGGGGCATGGAATACGATGGACTCAACGGAACTGTCACTTCCGCAATCTACCATGCTACCTAGCCAATAGGGTGTAATTGCACATAAACGACATCTAAGCACCATGCTAACATGACATCTATCACTTAACTCTCCCACGAAGAAAGCTAAGCGCGCAAACATATACATAAACTCATTATCAATCATAACCATATCAAATGTAGAACTAGAATAAACTAAGAACACAATAAACAAAAACATAATGATATTAGAATAAAGTCAAAAGAGAGATAAAAGATAATACCAATCTATGATGATGAAGATCTAGAAATTCCAAGCATAGGCGCCCAACTCTTCCTCTATGTAATCTAATCCTATGTAGAAGATGAAAATTAGGAGTAGCTAATCTCAGATGAGAATAAAAATATAATTCTATTTTTCTCTCTCAATTCTGAGCTCTCCTCCAGGGGGTAGGCTTGTATTTATAGCCTCCTAGGAAGCACCAAAGCCCTTGGATCAAACTTACTTAAACATGCGCTTGAGATTTATACTCAAAGTCGGTGGAGGCAAAATCCACGAGGTTGGCTCTGATTGGATAGACCCCCAAGGCGGCCGCCCCACCATGCCCTGGGCGCCCGCCCCTGCCCTATGGCAGGTGGGCCACAAGTTTCAGGGATCGCCTTCCTAGGATAGTTGTGGTAGCCCCAGGTGGTGACAGCCCTAACGGCCGATGTATTCCACCATGTTTGGATTTGTGTTATAGGACCCTAGTCGGAGCTTCCTAGTCCCCTTCTCATCTTTCCGTGACTAGTGTTGTGATGTCCTGAAGTGTTATTGTGTGATTGCTTTACCTACCATGAATTAGTTATTATAGAACCCTAGTAATAGAGAAGTATTTAGGAACCTTAAACTCTCCCGTTGTCCTCTCACTTTAGCTATCTACTCTTT
>Ga0182004_10005828_pt1 | contig 10036 bp, 9 predicted proteins | sample Sormic07211540_1_FD_120479 | JGI IMG/M metagenome (GOLD analysis project Ga0182004, IMG submission 120479) | Endophyte microbial communities from Sorghum bicolor roots, Mead, Nebraska, USA - 072115-40_1 MetaG | ecosystem: Host-associated > Plants > Roots > Unclassified | place: USA: Nebraska... | reverse complement strand
CAAACTCTTGGAGATGCTCTAAGGAAGTAAATTGGATAGCTTTGAAAATTACCTTAGTCTAAATATCGATTGAGGGAGGCAAATCAAAGGTTAGATAGACTTTTTTCATGTGAATAAATATATCTCTAAGACCTCACAGCCATCCAAATTCGAAAAGCCTGTTGGGCTACTTTCATTTGGATATATCTCAGGCCCAACTGCTCTGGCCTTTTCAGAGACGCAAGAATACAAAACCGGAGAATCGCCAATTATTATCCCGCCATCTCGCCCAAACCCCAACCCCGCTTTCCCGCCACACCCTCTCCCCCGCCGCCCCCCTCTCCCATGGCGGCGCCGTCGGCGGCCACGCGCAGGAAACTGCAGCGCAAGTTCCGCCTGCGAGGCTTCACCCTCAAGGTGGACGCCCTCGAGGAGGCCGCCGCCTTCATGGACCGCTTCCCCGACGCCGAGGACGACGCGCTCGACCTCCTCCTCGACGAGCTCGACAAGGAACCGCGTAAGCTAGCTCTCCCGTCGAGGCCCCTGTGCGCCGTTTGCTGTCTGCTGCTGTTACTGGCGTCTGTCGATTTGATTTTGATGCTTGTGGCTGTTTGGTGGGTGCAGTGCAGTCGTCGATACTGGATCGGGACGCGGTCCGGCGCGTGGTGGCGCTGCTTGTCGAGGCCGAGGAGGCGCTCGATGCGGCGTCGCCAGCGGTTACAAGCGCAAGGTCTGCGCTGCGAGTGGTGGACGCGTTCCTCGTGCCGCGGTTCCACTACGACCCAATCAAGAAAGTGTTTTACGAGTATGTGAACGCTGCCTTTTCTTTGTGGATCTGGGCAGTTCTCCGTGGGGACTATTGGTTCGTTATTTTTAGGCTTCTCTATTGAACTGGGGTTAAAGATTTTGCTATTTTGCCAAATTGGATGTTAAAATAGGGATTTTATATTCATGGTTGGTACCTTATGCCACAAAGGCACTAATCTAAGTATATGATTCGCTTTAACAGCTGCTAATTCGCAGAATAAATGTGTTAGGTTAGTTTGAGTGGTGCCAATATTCTACTGTGTTTTACAAAGGTGTTAGATGAATCATATTAGGAAATTGCTGCTGAATACTTATAATTGTCTGGTCATATAGCACATCACTTGCTGAAAGAGCCTGTTTTGTGTATAATTTGTCCATACTTCAGGAAGTGTACATGACCCTCATGTTTCTATTTGTTACTCTATGCTGGGATTTTCTATGCATAACAGGCACACAGGCAGATTAGCTGTCCATGGAGAAGCTGGCGATAAAGCTTCCCTTTATAGGGATAGGTATCAAGTGTTGCTTCAGAGGCTGGCTCGTGATAAATATTTCTCTAAGCCAGCTTTTGACACAGTTGCGACCGAAGATAGTAGTTGCGAGGTATTTCTCCCTGCTGTGTTCTATCTATCATAGATTGATTTCTTTGATCCTTATGTCTTAAATCGAATCCTGCAAACAGTATTCATTACACCTTTCTTTTCAATTCGTTGTATGTTTGTTAGTCTTTCTATGTGGAATTGCTTATATGTTTTCTTCTTTTCCATGCAGATAACTTCTATACAGTCGCTAATTGGGTGCACTGGACGGAGATGGATTATGGGGGTCATTTCGCAGTTGGAGGAGCGACAGTTCTACTTGGAGGATCTTACTGGAGCAGTTCCAATTGACTTGTCAAATGCCATATCCTAAGAAAGCAGTGTTAATTTTTAGCCCTGATGGCTAGTTACTATTTCTTGTGAATAATGCATAACAAAGTTTCTACATCTTTTCTTTGTCAAATAAAATAATCAACATTAAACTTCCTCCCTTCACTTGTGAAGGATGGTGTACCAAGGAATTTCCTCTTGTTTTTTTAAGGAAAATTTCCTCTTGTTTTATCTATGTGGAGTTCGAGATCATTGAGAAAGTACCACTGCTTTCCTTAACATAGAACACAAAATCACGTCAGGTTTTTTCGTTGAAAATACTGTAATCGTAGCCGAAGGTGAGCTGCTTTCAAATGGCATTTTCCAGGTCTGTAGTTCTCATTTCCTAGAAAAGTTTCAAACCTTTTCTGTATTATCAATTCTATTGCAACTATGTTCAAATCATGCACAGGTAAATACATGTGGATTTCCTCCGCTGGAGGACAGGGAAGCGTCAGTTTCATTGCTCATGGGTCTTGATTTCTTTGGGGGAGGTGTAATACCATCTGAAGAAGCAGTAAGTTCAATAGCTTCATTCCACATGTTGAATTTGGTCTTGTCAAAAACATCTTTATTCTTTACCGATAATTTTGGGTACCATCGATATCAAACAGCTAAGATTATCATCACTGGAGAAAAAGGCTGTGAATGATATGTTTGTCATTCTTTCGGATGTTTGGCTGGACAACCCTGAGGTATTTCTATTTTACATTAGTTCTTTATTTTGTGTTTCTGTCATTATTGAGTCCTATTCTCAGGACGTTACTATGCGTTATCTCGTAGAGAAGACTATGGAGAAGTTGGCTGTTGTACTTGACGGGTATGATAGTGTGGAAGTTGTGCCTTCCCTCTTTGTTTTAATGGGCAATTTCTGCTCTCGTCCTTGCAATCTAGCGTTCAATTCATTTGAAGAACTCAGGTATGGCTTTCTGTTTCATTAGAGATGTCAGAGAGTTGTATGTCTTTTGTTCTTGCTATTCCAGTATGAGATAAGCCTTATCTATGTACTTTCACACAGATTTCAGTTTGGAAAGCTTGGCGAGATGATTGCAGCTCGATCTAGATTAAAGGAACATAGTCGTTTCTTATTCGTTCCTGGACCTGATGATGCAGGTACTCCAAACTTAGTGATGCTTTTAGCTGATAGCTGCTCACATCCACACGTACAATGCAATCCTATATCCAAATTTGTAATTAGTTCGCTATTTAAGATGGAACTTGTTATGGCTATTAACTTGGTCCATTCTTTTATATCCTAGCTTTACCATGCTATTTAGAACATTTTTTGTGATACTAATAGTATTAGGACTATAAATGAGTTTCTTCAGACATATTGCTAGCTCTCTCCCCAGACAGCTGCAGTGAGATGTTTCTTCAACATCTCTATAATACAATGAAACACCGCTCTCCTGCGTTTTTTTAAAAAGATGTTTCTTCATCGCTTTATATGTTTTTTTACTTGATAACAAATATGCAGGTCCTTCTAAAGCTCTGCCAAGGTGTGCACTTCCAAAATATCTAATTGAAGAACTTCAGAAGCACATACCAAATGCAATCTTCGTGAGCAATCCCTGCAGGTTCGACATGAAACTCATGCTTAGAATTCCAACTGATATCAGGATTATACCGATAGGTACACATTAACATGGGATGAGATGTTAACAATAAATATTTCGTGGGAAAGCTGCCTTCCAATATCGAAATCAAAAGTATTCAGCTGCAGAGAATCAATATGCCCAAAATGAACAACAGTGTTATTTCTTTTGGATGTCATGAATTCTGGTTAAGTATTATGTGTTTTCATGGTCTGCCATTGTAGAAATGATCAGCAGTCACTATATGAAGCTAAGCTGTTGATGTACTGTAGTTATTTTATAGGAAGTTATTGTGAATCTCATACAGCTATACTCTTGATTATTTTGGATCTCATTGCAAAATCACATGATGCACAATAGCAATGGGTATCTGGATACCTTAATAACCATGTTTCATGCTGGTCCACTGATAAGCATCTTATGATTTTGGATAGGCAATATAATGCACACTTGACAATTTTTGTGTTAGGTGTTATCTGCTTCATTTGGTTTATTTTTTGAATTGTAATCCACCGACATTTCAGTCAGGTCTTGGAAAAAGCTTTATATGTTCAAACTATTTCACTAATCTTTATCAAGCTGCAATGGTCAAATCAAACATCAGCTTACAGATTTATCAATTCTGATCTGTCCCATGTCTAATAACAATAAGAGCTATCATTTTTCAGGGTGAAGTTTTATACACAAGAAATTGTGTTTTTCCGGCAAGATCTCCTTTACAGGATGCGGCGGTCATGTCTCATTCCACCAACAACGGAAGAAACAAGTGACCCTTTTGAACACGTAAATGAGATGACTTTTACTTTTTTTGTATAGTGTAGTTAGCATAACCCCTTTGAAGACATTAACCAATCCTTCTCTTTTCAGCTGGTAGCAACTATCACCCATCAGAGCCATCTTTGTCCATTGCCTCTTACTGTTCAACCTATCATATGGAATTATGATCATTGCCTTCGGTTGTATCCAACTCCTCACACGGTATATCATTTGGGATATAGTTTATGCCAAACCCTTCATTTTTTTTTCTTGCTATAGGTGCTGTGGATCTTTTGTGCTCATTTGTTAGTGTGAACATACAAGATTGACAGTATAGTTTTATCAGTCACAACAAATTTTGGATTGTGTTGTGCTCATTCTTCTCTTTTCAAAACTTCTTCAGATTGTATTGGGTGACAAAAGCGAGCAGAAAGCCTTCAAATACACTGGGATCACTTGCTTTAATCCAGGTTCGTTTGCTAATGACAGCACCTTCGCAGCATATCGTCCTTGCACCAAAGAGGTTGAGCTTTCTGCGTTGGAAGGCTAACATAAAGGGAAAATAAACTGAGGTTCTCCAATTTGATGAAGTGTAAGTCTTTGGCAAACAAGTCGACATATAAATTAAGGAACTGCCATTTCCACACAAGGAACCGTGAAAATGGCATGACTTCCATGAAGATGTGGTGTTTCTATGAAGAAAACTGATGTTGACATCTCATCATAGGCTCAGCAAAGCAGTAGGAGCAGCAAATTGGTATTTGTGCAGCATCTCTAGATGTTTGTAACAGTCTTTGACACTACATGTTAAACCAAAATATTTTACTTGTACCATTTAGTTTTTCATTGTTGTAAATCATGGTAACAACTAACAAGACTACTTTCTGAAAGTGCTCATAATTGTTCTATCTTCATAATTTGATCACCCACCTTTCCAATATTTCATCTGACCACTCCGAAAAATGAGTAGATCATTATCATATATGACAACTGTGGTTCAAAAATAGGTGAACCCTATAGGATAGGGATTTCTGCTGCACCACACCAGCATTTCATTTTTTTTTTCTCTTGAATATGCGTATCATTTTTATTAAGAAGAGCAGTTTATGTTACAAGATGCTGACGACATTGCCAGTTTGATGATGAGGACATCTAAACATATCCACGATGTTGTTCATGAGCCGAGCGCTACGAATCTGTGTTGGGCTTGGGCAGCCTGAGTAAACTCTGAACTCATTAGCAACTTGAAGTTCTGAAAGAGAGTGCTTCAGCCTTAAGCTTTTAGATCGTGCGTGCTGATGCAGAACACCATGGTACTGAACAGATCAGAAGGTTGCTTTTGTCCTCGGCCTTTGGATCAGATCATCTCGATCGATTATGCAAGAGGGCACCAGTTCTCATGAATCTTGCACAAGGGAGTTCCACAGTGCTAAAATGATGCGCACTGAATTACAAGCCTTTCAGAGAGAGAGAGAGAGAGAGAGAGAGAGAGAGAGAGAGAGAGCATGGAACCCTTTTTACAGTGCTTGAAGTTTCCTCGTCCAAGCATTCAGAATCCTCTTTTACAGTTCCTTGTGCCCGGGTTAGTTTTGCATTTTGTTCTTTCTTGGGTTCTAGAACTGCCATTTTCAGACAAGAGTCCTTGCTTTTTCGAAACATGTTGGTTGTCTTCTATATACGGCCAGAATGGTATGCTAGCCTATGGAATTCTTTGCCATTCTAATTCTTATTTTACCTGGGGTTTAATACTTATTAGGTAGATAGAACATTCTCCTGCTAAAATTAAGCTGCAAACCAGATCACGCCTATTTTATTAGCAAATTTCCACATCTCTTTCCTTTTCCAGCTTTATTCCGCTATTAAACAAGTATGTCACGCCAATCCAATAATTAGAGCGTTTGTGGTTCTGCACAAAGTATTTTTAACTTTATTTCCTAAAAAAAGAGTATTTTTAACTTTATTTGTTCAAGCAATGCAATTTTAAATTGGAATATGGTGACCGTTAGTTTGACATATGCGAATTTTATCACCATGGGAAAAACAATTGTTTATGCTTGTTGTGGAGGAATAAAATCTGCCCGCTGCATGCAAATCCAGAATCTGCAGCCGTGCACTGCGCGCCTGACTGGCATGTTCCATAGCAAAATTCTTTGATCAATCAACATGGAATTGGAATTGTTCTAGTGCTCTCATTTCATGTCTGTCGGCTGTTCGATCGTGTCCTTAAAACAAGGGCCTGTCAGGAGTCAATCCCTTTGCCAAAAGCAACAGATGAGATGTGTCTTGTTTCTTTTTTTTTTTGGTTAAAACAGAAGAAGAAGAAGAAGATATGTGTCCAATCTATTGGAAGAAACAAATACCACCCCTAATATGACAAATCGACTTATATTTTGTTAAATGAAATGTGCATTTTAAATAATAAAAACTATATGTTATGAAAGTATTTTCTATGATGAATGTAATAACGTTAGCATACATGTTGAATCTACATCCAAATTAGACAAGTTCCACTTGATAGAATCCTAATACTACCTATATATTTTAGATCGGAGTTAGTAGAATTCCAAATGGTACGAGTTTTCCCCCCAAGGACAAACAAGATGGTCCGAATCAAATAATCATCTGGGAAGAAATTTTTTGTAAGCAAATAAGGTGAAGATGTGATTGAAGGGTTGTGTTGTCGGCTTCGTACTTGCTGGCATGTTTGGCCACGCTCCGACTTCGGCTCTGTGGCAGCTCCGACAGCGGAGCCGCACCAAACGTGCCGACTGGAGGAGCACTTCTGCCAGAGGAGTCAAGTCCTTTTACGAAGCAGAGCCCCAATTTGTGGCTCCGCCGCACCAGCTCAGGCTCCCGTGGCAGAGCCCAGCCAAATGGCAATCTATATTAATTAGCTTGTTTTTTTTTAAAAAAAATATATAGTTTTTTCCCTTCAAGAAACTGTGTACAGTCTCCCATGCGAAACTTTTTAATTAGGTTTAATATAAGAACATAATATTAAGACCGGAAGATAAATAAATGCTTGGTATGATATACACATAAATAGAGAAAAGTATATGGAGAAGTAGTATAGAAACTAAAAGTAGAGACCAAGCTAAAGTGTAGCCACTGGTGGAGTCGTGGATTGGTTACTGGAATAAAACTTGATGAGCCTGTTAGCTATGACTGAAAATACGGTTTGCTGATTTATTGTGAAAGAAAAATTTATTGACTACAAAATACGGTTTATAATGCGATTATGCCCTGCCTGCGATAGCGACGTAGCGTACCTAGCACCAGTCTGTTAAGGCACATTGCACTATTGCAGAGCAGGTCCTTCCTGATGCCCGGTGCCAAGATCCTAGGCCCAGCTTTGCCGGACGAATAATATGATGAGATTTGTACCACTCACCTTAAGAAACGTGCGGCACGATGCATGGCTCATCCCTCATCATCATGTTTCGAAACCTAATAACGGATAAAATGTACCGAAGATTTTGCTCCTGCTGGCCGGCACCGGTAAGGAGCTATATAAATCCATGAAACTAATGTAGTAATGTTGCTAGTCAAACAACCGTTCAATATATAATTACCGTGATCTTCAGAATTTTTTGACCATTGAAAGAAGAATTATGCCTGGAATAGAGACACTGAAATTTCTGCTTCGTGATTTCATCATCTTGTTTTTTTATTTTATTTTGTTGTGATCTTTTCGCCCTAGAGGGTCTATGATGAGCTCGATCAGATGGCACAGCCGATGGAGAACGTATCAGCTTTTCAGTACAAAATGGATGCTTAACGCAGACGACACGAGGCGAGAATTAGTTCCCGAACGCCATGCGCACCGCATGCATGCATGCAGTGTGTTCAGTTGAGTTGCAGCAACGTAGTACTGCATGCGGTCAGCATATATTATATAGAACTGATGCAAAGTCGTCGTCTCCAACATCACGGCAGTGTAGCATGACTGAGGCTTGCCATCGTTGGTATCCAAAGGACTAGTTTCCAGTTGGGTTTCCATTCAAAAGGATCTACAGTACTACGTACGAGTCACTCTCACATTGCGTGACAATCTCACTCCGTTGCAGTCGAACCGAACTCGAATCTAGGCTTTGTTTAGTTCACTCGAAAACCAAAAAGTTTTCAAGATTCTCCGTCACATCGAATCGTTCGACACATGCATGAAGCATTAAATATAGACGAAAATAAAAACTAATTACACAGTTTACCTGTAAATCACGAGACGAATCTTTTGATCCTAGTTAGTCTATAATTGAACAATATTTGCTACAAAAAACGAAAATACTACAGTAGCGAAATCCAAAATCTTTTCACATCTAAACAAGGCCCTAGACGGTTACACCTCATTCAGATCCTGAAACAAACGAATCAGATTCGCTGCAGTCCAAGCAAACACAGGCCATTTTCGCCTGGTTGACAGTGGCAGGGATTGGGAGGAGGAAGCAGGACAATAATTCCCAGGCCTTGTTATTCTCAGTCATATCGAATCTTTCCGCACATGCATAAAACATTAAATATAGACAAAAATAAAAACTAATTGCAAAGTTTATCTATAATCGTGAGACGAATCTTTTGATCTTAGTTAGTCTATAATTAGACAATATTTGCCACAAACAAACGAAAGTGCTACGGTACTCCAATCCACGTTGCGCACATATCAGCAGAGTTGTTAGTGGGTCGCGTGGGCCACGGCCCTTGTCTGGCCGGGCCCTGGCCGCGCCATTCTCACCTTGCTACCGCTATAAGTAAGGCGCCTCGCTGCTCTGCCAGTAATATAATGAGCGCTTCGCCCTCCCTCCTCCTAATATTGTTTTTTAGGTCTCTGGCAACCTTCTGATCTCCCATGGCTACTGCTACTGCCTCCATGGACGTGGAAGCTGGGCAAGGGGGAAACGGTGTAAGTGTTTGACCATTCTGCTGCTGCTGCTGCTGCTTGGCAGGCCATTATTCATGTTTTGCCGTAGTAGAGTATATATGTTTGGAACACGAGATTTTCTTTCTGTTCCCGCGTTTTATATATAGCTTTTCGAGATTCACGTCTTTTTCTATCCACTTAGATATACACTTTGTCTAGATGTATAGTCAAAACAATGTATTTAGAAAAGCCAAAACGTCTTATAATTTGAAACAGTGGAAGTAACATTCTACATTTGTTTGTGTATATATACACACACCGTATTGCAAGGGGTCTGTACCTTAACTCAACTCACGCCAACATTGTCTTCTCTTAAGCAGAAGAAGGGATTCTACCAAGATCTGCTCCTTGCCTACAAGACTCTGGGCGTCGTATTCGGTGGCCTCGTCACCTCCCCTCTCTACGTTTACCCTTCCATGAACCTGACAAACCCAACCGAAGAGGACTACCTGGGAATCTACAGCATCATGTTCTGGACCCTGACACTGATCGGCGTCGTCAAGTACATCTGCATCGCCCTCAACGCCGACGACCACGGTGAAGGTGATCATCCCAATTCCCAAATCAAACCCGATCCGATGAAAAAACCAGCCATTTCTTCTAACTGGGAGCAGGGTGTTTCGATCTGCAGGCGGCACATTTGCCATGTACTCCCTGCTGTGCCAGCACGCCAACATCGGCATCCTCCCGTCCAAGAAGATATACACTGAGGAGGAGCAGGGTCTGCAGGTCCCGGCTCGACCCGTCGTGGTCGGGAGGCCTAGCAAGCTGAGAAGGTTCATCGAGCGGAGCATTACGGCGAAAAGGTTGCTGCTGCTCACGGCGATCCTGGGCATGTGCATGCTCATCGGAGACGGCATCCTCACGCCGGCCATCTCGGTCCTGTCAGCAATTGACGGACTCAGAGGGCCTTTCCCGTCCGTCAGCAAACGTACGTGAGCTGCCCATCGATTTGATTCAGGGAAGAAGAATGGGATCGGGGATCAATTGAGCTGATGGATCCCCGTGGCGTTTTTTTTTTTTTTTTTTTTTTTCAGGGGCTGTTGGGGGTGTGTTGGCAGGAATCTTTGTTGTTT
>Ga0182004_10005827_pt1 | contig 10036 bp, 6 predicted proteins | sample Sormic07211540_1_FD_120479 | JGI IMG/M metagenome (GOLD analysis project Ga0182004, IMG submission 120479) | Endophyte microbial communities from Sorghum bicolor roots, Mead, Nebraska, USA - 072115-40_1 MetaG | ecosystem: Host-associated > Plants > Roots > Unclassified | place: USA: Nebraska... | reverse complement strand
GCGTGCGGGGTGGCTGGGGGCAGCGCTGCCATGCTCTTAGGTCCGTCGCGCCGTGCGCCACCCATGGGAGAAAGGAGAGAGGGCACGCGCGGCCAGCTAGGGCAATGCTGCCGCGCAGAGCACCGTCGCGGGAAGAGAGGAGAGAGGGCGCATACATCTAGGAGCGGCCGAGAGGGAGAGGGCCGCGCCGCATCTAGGAGATGGAGAGGAAGGGTCTGGGCATTAAGTGTGGAGAGGGAGGAGTTGAATGATGAGAAAAATGAGCTAGGGTTTCTAACTTCTCACCTTAATATACTTTGAAGTTGTTACCGGGCCGAGATAGACCACGTTGTGGGCTCGGCCATGATTTATGGAGGCAAGCATTTTTTTAAGAGGTCCGCCTTTGAAAATAGCTTAATTTTTAGGCGGACATCTTAAAAGGCCCACCTCCATAAATACATTTAAAGAGGCGATTGTTTTTTAACCGCCTCCGCAAATTAATTTTACAAGGTGGGCAAATTTAACGCCTCCGTAAATACATGAAAGCGACCGCCTCCAATCGGTAGGCATTTTATGAGGCGGGCAAATTATAAGACCGTTTCGGTTAATAAAAGGACACTGTCTCCTAAAATTATCTGTGTCATAGTGCGTGCCTTGCATGAATGATGACGCACAATAGTGTACACTAGTGTTAACCCAATTATGATGATGAGCGTACCCGTCAGTGAGGAAAAGCAGGATAACTTTTTAAAAAGATCAACTGCCCGAATAGCGCTCATGCTATTCTATTCTTTATAGCTTAGCGATTGGTGCATCAGTCGACGACTGTCTATGGCTCTATTAATTGGTATACAAAAACCGTGTTTATATATACCTGGCCTTTAGCCACATATTGGTTATTTCTTTTGTTTTTTTATTTTTAATGGAGTTAGTTATTTCTTGCGCCAAGTTGATCGGGTCACGTACAGAATGTACAAAGTATTGGTTCAAAAAAAAATAATGTGTGATGACGCGCGTGGCAGGTGTTTGATGCGTCCACGCAGTACAATTGTAACTATATTCACATGTCATTACCCGACATTAGCTACAAACAGTATAACAGTACAAACTTGACCTCCAGTTGGTTCTTTATAAATCTTTGTCCTGCTTTCCTCCAAGACAAGACCGGCACCACGCATATGTCTCCACCTGCTAACCCAAGGGCCAGCTTAATGATTTTGACATTATAAGGCTGTAAACCCAAACTTAAAATGGGTTTCCAACATAATACCTATAGTTTTCAACAGAGTACTATACAGAAGATCTATTTTGGGTATGTATAACCCAAATTTGGGTATATCTTCTCTCATCGAGATCTATTTTGTAGAAAGTGTTATTTTTTAGGTCTTGTTGTTGGAGAATACTAAAAATAGGTGTGGAACTTTTTACCTGTAGCGCTACCTAAAGGACAAATAGATCTTATATTATATTTTGGATGACGATTGTTGAAGATAGTCTAAATAAGAAGATAATAGGGGCGCAGCTGCACGTGCGCGCGTTGCCGGCCGGCCTTCGTTCTATGTAAATTCAACTTGACATATATAGGACGCATCAAACAAATGCAGCTCTCTTCCAAAAAAAACACACCTAATGCAGCTAGTAAAAATAAACATGCATGCGTATGCATGTCTATATATAGCAGCTGGATTTATTTCCTCCGATTCCTGACGCGACCAGCACAAATATACAACCTTCGTTGTCGTATACAGAAACCAGATGAAATATTTATGCCGGCCTTTGTGTTAGGTGTAGAATTTGCGTGGTGCGCCGGTCTTCGAGGAAAGCTGCACCTGGGTTTGTAAACTACATATATATGATAGACACAATAACTGGACATACAAGTACACATCAAGCTTATCTGTTACACCTTAGTTTACATCCCGGAAGGAAATAGATAGAATGGGCAGGGACAAGCTGTAGTGGGCCGGCCTAATCTATCCGGCGGCCAAAATAAACATATCTAGGCTCCAAATTGGTCTTGTTTAGTTCATGAAAAGAAAAAAAATTAGATGTCACATCGGATATGTCAGAAGAGTATAAGGAGGAGTTTTTAAATATTAATAAAAACGAAAATAAATAGTTCGTCTAGGAACTGCGAGACGAATCTATTAAGCCTAATTAATCCATCATTAGCACATGTAGATTACTATAGCAATTATGGCTAATCATAGACTAATTAGGCTTAAAAGATTCGTCCCGTAATTTACAACCAAACTGTACAACTAGTTTTTTTTGTTTATATTTAATGCTCCATGCACATGTCTAAGGCCAGTCTCAATGCATGTTTCATGAGAGTGTCATGTACATTAAATAGGATGCCACATAAGCAAAATTGCTGACTTGACAGAGTCATTGAATAAATGAGTTTCATCAGATGAGAGAGGAGTTTAATCCCCATGAATCTCATGTGACTCGGTTACCTAGTTTATAGTATTGGTAACTGTACCATGAAACTATGCATTGAGACTGGTCTAAAGATTCGTTAGGATGGTTGAAAAACTTTTGTGTGGGGAACTAAACAGGGCCTAACATTGCTCATGTCCGTTTTAATTATCCTTTTTGTTACAACTATCTAGTTTTTTATATCCTTTCAGTTACAACTTTAGTTTCATTATTCATTATTAGTATAAATGGGTGAATCAAATAATACAAATTTTGTGGAAAACACATGTTGATTTTACTACAATAGCCTATACAATGTTATTGAAAAATGACCCCGGTCGACAGCCAGTACGAAGCATGACCTCGGCACGGCCTGGTGGGCTGCCTTGTCATGTATGGTCTGGCTCGATCAGGTCGTGCCTGGCCTAGACAGCCCAAATGGTCATCTATAGTTATAGCCTTATAGGTACTCCAATTTATAGCCCCACTAGAACTAGGACGGGCCCATCAAAATAGGAATATGCACCACCTATCCTTGTGTATATGATTAGTAGTACTTCTTCCATACTTAAAAATAGTCATTTTAGACAACGAAATGGTCTCTAAAGTGTAACTTTAATTAACTTTTTATCTTTATATTATTAAAAAGTGATATACATATATTTTATAAAAGTATTTTTCAAGGCGAATCTATTAATATGGTCATGTTTCCAAACTCAACAACTTAAAAGTTATTTATAATTTATATTTCTAATATTTAACTTAAATCTTATTTAAAATGACTTTATTTTTGAGTATACAGGGAGTATACGTTAGATTCCCATCTAGGGTAGATCCATACACATGTGTCAGTCTTTCTGTGCGTCAAACAATAATCGTCATAATAACTTGCAAACATGCATGTCTCATTGGCATGAGGTCGTCACATCTATCTCGTCAGCCCACGTCACTTGGCATGTCAAGAAAACAAAAATAACGTTAATCCAGAAGAAAAAGACCTAGCACAAGACTTTGAATCTATGATCACATTCCCAGCTAGGGTAGATCCATACACACGTGTCAATTTTTCTGCGCGTCAAACAATAATCGTCATTATTTGCAAACATGTCGACCATTGAGGTCGTCACATGTATCTCGTCATGATCAGCACGTCACTTGGACATGTCACATCAAGAAAACAAAGATAACGCTAATCCAGAAAAAAAGAAGACGTAGCACAGGACTTTGAATCTCTGATCACATGCGTAAGTTGTACTCGATCGTTAATAAGCTCACATGGCACATCTCCATATGCATGTGAACTCCATGTGAGACACTGATCATATATAACATTAAGATAAAAAAAAATTCTGTAATAAGTAGATCGCATATAACGCTAAATTCTGTAATTCTGCAGAGTATGATCAAGAATATGTTAAAAAATGGAAATAACGCAGATACACGGAAACAAAATTATTGACCGCAGCTTTTGCATCTTTTGCTCCCAACGCGCAATTCAGCCATAGCCTCATGGACTGCAGAACCGCTACTCGAATTGACGTGGGCGCTCAGCTCCATATATGTCTAATAGGAAGTTTCGGTATACGCTCACGGTATCTCGTTGAAGTTGCTCTGAAATGTCACGCTGACTTCACATTATCAAAAATGGAAAGTTTTTAACGCAAAACCGCTTTTTATCTTCTAGAATGTCTTATATTTGACGATAAATTTTGAATGTGAATATGCTATATTATAGGACCGAGGAAGCAAATAATATACTGGGACATCTGGCATGTGGGGGGCCCTATTTGCCATCCTCTTATTTTTCTTTTCCATATTCTTCTTCCATCCACACCTTGAACCCCCGCACTGATGCCTGCGGCTCACCCTTTGTGGGACAGTGCACTGCAAGTAGAGATTAAACCTTTCATTTTTGGCTTTAGTTTTGGTAAGAGTTGGGCCCAGGAGTAAGGGAGAATTAGTCTCAATTAGAGCCACCAACCGATATTAAAGTGTCTGGCTATGGCTAGTCACTACTACATAAAGTTTAATGGAAGTGGGTGTTTTTGATTTATGCAGACGGATATTCTAACCGTCTCCAATCAAAGGTCATCGTTAATGATGATTTACGAAGGCGGTTACATTGCTCGCCTCGCTTAATCTATTACGGAGGCGGTCTTCTTGCAAATGCCCGCCTCAATTAATGAACTAAAAAACAAAAAATCATAGCCCACTGGTGAGCCCGTTTCCGAGCCCACTAGCGAGCCCAATCCTAGCCCCAGAGCTCGACCGCCGTCCATGCCCCATCTCAGCATTGCCTAGATCTGCCCCTACTCTAGGGTCCCACCACCGATCTGCCTCTGCTGCATTGAATCTGCAAAAGGGAGAGGGAAGAGTGAGGGAGATGAAGAGGGAAAGAGTGGAAAGAGGGAGGAAGATGGAGAGAAAGGGAGTGGATTTGTACCTTTGTCCGCGCCAGATCGAAAATGCTACCATCGCCCTTGCTCTCACCAGAGTCATCGTGTTGCTTGCAAGCATAGCCACCATGTCGCTAGCCACCACAACCACCATGCCACTCACCACCACAGCCACCGTACGGCCCTATGGCACTATGCGCACCACCGTGACCATTGCATCGCCCTATGGCCCACACGTGCCTACGGCCACCGCGCCACGACCCAACATGTGGCCATGCGGTCCCGCGCCACCACGCCCTCGCGCCACCATGAGAGGAAGCGTTGGGAGAGAGGGAGGGAGCATGGGAGAGAGGGAGGGAGGGAGGCATGAGAGAGAGAGAGAGAGAGAGAGACCAGAGGGTGGGAGTGGCGCCTAGTAATGAGTTAGGACCGGTTAGGGTTTTTGTTCGGCTTATATACTCGACACTAGATATTGAGCCAGGTAATGGTTGCAAGCTCAGCCAAAATTTTGGAGGGGGACCTTATATAATAACTGCCTCCGAAAATGGATTTATGGAGGCGGTTGTCTTAAGACGTCTACTTTTGTGAATGGGCCACTTGTGGAGGCACGACCGTCTTTGTAAATCCACTTTTGGAGGTGGACATTTTTTACCGCTTCCTTAAATAAAAACACCCGCCTCGGTTAATCCCTAGATATTGTACAAGGCAGTTGAATTTTATGACTACCTCGGTTAATGCACTGCCTTGTAAAATTATTTGTGTAGTAGTGAATGTCGTATGCTTGTGCAAGATTTTTGCAGGAGGGGACCTCTATTACCCGTTGGTGTCTCTAACCAGAACTAAAGATATAATCCTCTTATCTCGATTGGAGCTAACTTTTAATCCTGATCGGTGGCTCTAACCTAGACTAATGAGTGACTTGTAGTCCTAGTCTACGCCACAATTGTCGCCAAAAGTGCTCTAAAATAAAGGACGAAATATTACATATGTTATTAATATCAAGGGGATAAAAGATAAGAAATTTAAAACTACACGCAACCAAAGTTTTCATGGGACACAACAAGATGGGTTCAATTAAAAATATGAAAAACTAAAGAAACGAATATTTTATCTATAGTTAATTTTTAAATAGGACATAAAAATGGAATATTCAAGTCAGCCAAACCTTTTTCAGCAATAAAAACATCGAAGCTTCGGTTTTTGGTGTCTCAAAACCCTTTTAAATAAAGTATAGTCACAACGGATTCATCACGTCGTTGCAACTGATGTCAATAAAGAAAGCTTAAGCTCATTAGAACCGAAGAAGAAGTGTTCATGAAACTTCTTCTCTAAATCAAACCAAGAATTGATTGAGCTAGGAGCCAAAGATGCAAACCGAGGCCTTGTTTAGTTCACCCCGAAATCCAAAAAGTTTTCAAGATTCCCCGTCACATCGAATCTTACGGCTATGCATGAAGCATTAAATATAGACAAAAATAAAAACTAATTACAATATTTGTCTGTAAATCACGAGACGAATCTTTTGATCCTAGTTAGTTCATGATTGGACAATATTTGTTAAATAAAAACGAAAGTGCTATAGTAGCGAAATCCGAATTTTTTTCGGAACTAAACAAGACGCAAGAAAAAAAAATCAGTTCCTGTTAAAACACAAAGGAATAGGAAACATGCGAACTTTAGAGCATCAAAGAACTAGCTTCCCCCGATTGAGCCGCAGAGTTCTTGAAGTGTCGGTGAGTGTGAGTTATCTCCAACCCACGACAATTCCATGCTAGCGCTCGTGGCTCGGAGTCTTTTTTTTTTTTTTTGCACTTGTACTATCATCAATTAGATTAGGATTGCTAACATTGCAAATCCTATGACAGGTCCGGTCCCACCAAAGTTTGTGGCGGCAGCATATATATGGGCATATGGCCCCGGTCCACATAACGTGCTCGGAGTGTTATTAGGGTATTCGATCCTCCATGGCGCCCTTGGAGCTGCGGCACCGGCGGCGGCGGCGGCAGCTGCAGCGCAAGGACCAGAAGGAGGCGATGCTGGGGACCAGCATCCATGACCTACCGGACGACGTGCTCAGGGGGATCCTCCTCCGCGTCGACTCCCCGCTCTGGCTCATCCGCGCGGCGTGCGTCTGCAAGCGGTGGCGCCGCGTCGTCACCGTCACCGACGGCCCCGACGAAGGGCGGGCCTTCCTCCGCCTCGCCAGCTCGCTCCACCCTCCGTCCGCCGTCGGCCAGTACCACAACCCCACCAATGGCGACGACTGCTGGTTCCAGCCCTTCTTCTCGTCGCACATCGACGGCAGCCGCTTCTCCGTCGACAAGTACTGGAGCGTCGCCGACTGCCGCGGAGGCCTCGTCCTCCTCCGAGCGACGTACGGGCCGTGTTCACGCTCCCTGCCAAACCTCTTCGTCTACGACCCATTGACACGCAAACGCTGGTCGATCCCCCCTCCGTCTCCGCCGAACAAGCAGGACTACCTCTACTGCTTTGGAGATGTCTTTCTGCTTGACGGCGGCGACGACAGCAGCAACATCTCCATATCGAATTTCAGGGTGCTGTGCTGGATCGACGCCGCCGCCGCCGACGACGACGACGACCGTCAGGCCTGTGAATTCTCCACGGCTAACGACGGAGAGTGGGACTGGCTCTCTGTCGACGTAAATACGATGGAGATGCGGGTGTTGCCGGAGCAGACCAGGAATACTTTCAACTACACGCTGCCATGGCCTCAGTTCTTACGGGCCTGCCCTTAAGGCCTTAGCTAAGACATTTTGCTCAGCGTCCATGTAAGCGTCTTTGCGTTATACGTGCCCTTATTTTATCTATTTAGTTGTTTTTATATTTGCACGAGCCAAACTTTTCCAGTCTCAGTAAGTGTTTGGATAATTTCTTCGCATGAGCGAGCTTTGTTTTATTTGGTCTGATTTTTAAATAATTAACACTCAAGGAAATGAGGAAATATCTTGGCAGTTTGTAATAACACTGAAGAAAATATAGAATTATCTTAGCGGTTCGGGTTAGCACTCAATAATATGCATTTTCTTGAGGTTTTAGACAACCCCACGGTAATCATATATCCTTGGGGCTTCAATATTTCAGACCTCAAGGAAATTGTTGGCCACCAAGTATATTCTATTTTCAAGTATTGTGTACTTGTCACTTTATATGATACTAGCTGTGTTGTAACGGGACAATAATTTGTTATGCTATCGACAGTACAAGCATGGGTGCACAAATAGAACTACGCGTAGACAAAACAGTCATGACAAAGTAGCCAAAACAAGAAAATAACAGTTCTAAACACATACTGGCCGAGTTGGAGCTTGTTGGAGAGCATGTGATCGACCCGTGCAAGCGGGCGCATAACGTACATGATGTGAGAGGCGTCCGAGACCCTGATGTAGAACTTGTGCGTGGGAAATAGACATCAAGTTTGTGGGAAAAAAATAGCTTGAAATTTAGATAAAGATAAAGATTTGATGTGCATTTGTGACTACTAGTTTCTTCTATAATATATTCCTAATAAAATAAATTAGATCTAAGAGAATCTGTATGTATTTCAAATACAAATCAACACACATGACTTGTTGATGTCAAGCTAAAACAATGCAATAGTTATTGATGTTTGTGGCTCGTTGGTTTTAATCGTGTTGTCCAAATAAAGGACAGGTTTTTTTAACCTTTTATCACTGGACGTAATGACTCTAAACTGTTTGCGTGTTGATCTCTATATACCCTTGGTTCTTGGCTCCTTCACATATAATTATTAGTGCGCACCTATAAACATAAATATATAGCTAGCTTTGTTCTATTCTCTTGATTATATACTCAAACTATTGGCGAACTAAATGACTCTTAATTTTCGATATTGCAGTATATATTTTTTTATGTTGCTATACATATTTTTACGATGTGGGTTACACATTTTTTATGATGTTGTAGTATTTATATTTTGATATTGAACTTCCGAACGGGTTGCATTGGGAAACGGGGGGATAGGGGCGCGATGGGGAGCATGACCCAGTGTGGGGGGGACCGGATGCAGTGGGGGACCAGAGACAGGTGGCGCAGTGGGGAATGGGAATAAGGGCGCGGTGGGGAACATAGTCAAGAGCACGGGTGGAGAATAGGATGCGTCAGGTGCTACCTAGGGGTTGAACGTCCGGGCACTAGGTATTCCGTTGTACGTTAGATAAACCAAAGTCATTTGTTTTGCGAATCGGTAAGAAGGTTTTTTTTTCAACTCGAGCATCTTTAACCGTTTGGTAAAATTTGTTTCGCAAATCTTATTGTTTGCCAACTCCTAAAATAATATGGAGAGAAAAAAGATCACATCTCTAATAGTTTGGTAAATTTCGTTTATAAAAACTCAAAAACCTGCTAACAAAACGAAGAGCCCCGCTAAGCGAACGAAGAGCCTCACTAACCATGAGGAGAAAGACCGATGCCAAGCGTAGAACCCGCTCGTATATTTGCACGCTAGATATAGAGATATAGCAAGTTGAAAATGATGAGGAATTGTGATGTCAAACTATTGAAAAGAGTTTTTTCCTTAATTTGTTAAAAAAATATGAATGAAAAGCCATTTATCAAACCACTAGAGATGCTATTTTGAGCGCTTCCCTGGACTTGGAAGCGGCGCGCATCGCGACCGCATGGGATCTCAGCCTGCAAATGGGGCGGAGCGGAGCGCACCTAATGTCAACCCCCCGCTCCGTCAGCTGCAAACGAGGATCACGGGTCGAACCTGATCCGTGCCATGACAATCCGCGGTTATCCGAGGGCCGAACCTCACCGGCTCACATACATATACGTCGTTGTTGGTGACCGCAGGCCGCTGTCTCCTATCGGGCTGCAGGCCACACATACGTTGCTACTTTCTCACGTGTGGATGATTGAATGAAAGTCATGAAACAGCCAAATACTATCTTATTTTATTTATCGCTAGCAACAGGGAACGACGAACAAACGATGGATTTTAGTACCCCGTACATTGTAGTACTCAAAGGTACTCCGTACATTGTAGTACTCAAATAACAAAAGCCCATTCTATTTGAAAGAATTAATTGCGCATAAAAATCTTCACAGAGCCATGAAACAGGAAACCAAATTTCCAGGTCTCCAATAGGGCTAATCCAATTTCAAGAGATGCTAACAAAAACCATACCAAAGTCAGCTAATAGCATCATCATAAGCTACTAAAGTAATACATTGTCACTATTCTGCTGCCTCTTGTT
>Ga0182004_10005826_pt1 | contig 10037 bp, 10 predicted proteins | sample Sormic07211540_1_FD_120479 | JGI IMG/M metagenome (GOLD analysis project Ga0182004, IMG submission 120479) | Endophyte microbial communities from Sorghum bicolor roots, Mead, Nebraska, USA - 072115-40_1 MetaG | ecosystem: Host-associated > Plants > Roots > Unclassified | place: USA: Nebraska... | reverse complement strand
GGAAGTATCAAGTATCAGATGTTCCGATGGGATAAGGCATGTACAAGACAATAGAAGCAAGAACAACTGTCATGGTAAATCAAATGTGTTAAAATCAGCTGTATGTACCAAATGTAAGAAAAAAGCTATAGAATTAGAGGCAGCTTTACAAGATCATATTAGCACAGAATGATTCAACGGGATAAAAGAGCTTGTATTCGTGCAATGCAAAGATTAACCGTTCGTGTGCTCATCCACACAGATCGACCGTCTTTCACCATGCCAACTTTTTGTATCTGACAAATATCTCTCTCCTGTCTTCCTTCTATGTTTTCATGGAGCAAAATTTACTCGCCCAAAAATATTGTCTTAAAGCCATTCAACAAGTGTTTTTCTATCACAGCAAATCAGTCAAAAGTACTTCGTGCCATGGCTGCGTCTTGCAGTTATCGAGCTCCCAAAGCGTGCCCAAGTCAATGAAACTCGGCATGCTTGCGATATTACCGTTTTTCCTGTTACTACGGTTTCTATTGTGCCGTGGCGTGTCACGGCGCTAGACCTTGGCGGACACGGCTTGTCAGGCTCCATCTCCGCCTCCATTGGCAACCTGAGTACTGACTTCGCTTAGGGAACAACCTTTCCTCAAACACTCTCTCCGGCCTCAATGTTTGAGCTTTGCAGCCGTCTCAATTGTTGGAAGTGGTCTAAGACCTGAGCAACTAGCGGAGGTCCACGATGGTAAGGACTGAGAAATACTACTTTTTCTAGTTTTGCTAGTCTTTTGGGAGGTTTGGAAGGAGCGTACAAGGGTTTTCAAAAATGAGGTTTCCAATGCGGCGGCCGTCGCAAAGCAAATCCACGACAAAGGGGGTTTGTGGATTGATGCCGGCTTCACCCCGCTAGCTTCAGTGCAGGCATTCTTCGCCAACGCAGTTTTCGCGCATTCTATCGCTGTTTAGTTTCTTTTAAGTTCCAGTTCTGATTCCTTTTTTCAGTTGGTTGTTAGTATTGCTAAAATACTCGCTTGCCTCTCGCAACCGAGTTAATGTAGCATGCGGCATGCCCAACAGCCGGTTGTAACAAAAAACCTCATTTCGTCTTAATGAAACACGGACCAAAATCCCGTTCGCGAAAAAAAAAGAAATACTATTCACAGAGAAAATAAAAGGAGTGCGGCAGGGAACGTGGAGCACTGTAAATGCTCCAAAGCACAGCCTTGTTCGTTTGGCTAATAAGTCATGGTACAAAGTACTGCTGACTGATTTGTTGTGAGAGAAAAACACTGCTGAATAACTGCTAGATTCGGCTGATTTTGCTTTAATCAAAAGAACATATAGAGAAATTTCACATGCCACAACAAAGGGCTGTTTGCTCCTTGGGGGGCAAAAGGGGTACAGTTTAGGAGGATGGCTCACCAGAAATTATTGTTTGACACTTGATCTTATGGATGGATGGAAATTTCAAGCTTATTACCTGAATGCACGATTCAAAAAAGGAAAAAAAAAGAAAAGGAAAGAGTATTTTGTCCAGAGAACATGACTGCTTTTCTGGACAATGTACCATGAGAAAGAATGAGGAATGCAAAGTCAATTGACACACAAATGAATCACATCCTTGATGTCAGATAGCAAGGTCGCCTGCTGGTTTGGGTCCTCCACGAGAAGACTGAACAGTAATCATCTTGATATAGTATTAAGCATCAGACAACAATGTTATTCACTACTATCTTGTTCTACTAATTTTATCCAGGTAATGATTTGCATACAACAATAGTATCATGAAATGCACATCAATATACTGACTGAAATGAACAGAAAAAATAACTGTATCTCTTGTTCGCAAACAATATAGGCAACTGAAATTTAAATAACTACCAAATTATAAACACTTCTGACTGATAGGGGACATGACCAAAAACCCATTCTTCTAGTATCCTATTTCTGAGCCACCGCCGTCCCGAAATGATTGCTATGTATATATGCCAGAATTGGATGGATGGGCGCTGTCTTCAAATGAAAGAAAACAACTTGAAGTATACAATCAGGTAGAGGGAAAGAGAGAACACTGCACAAATATGCTGCCAGAATAGAAGGGCGGATGCTTCCTTAACACCATAGCCTCTGAGACTGGCAATTGCTCCAAGCAGGATAGCACTTGGTGTGGAGTACTGGAGGGAAAGCACAAAGCGGTACATATGGTTTTGCTCAACGAGTAGATGCAACTTGTCTGCTAGGGTCACAACACCAATGCCAATGCATGGGAGAACCAAAAGCCTGGCCACAATTATACCGATGATAGTCCTCATGCCCAAGGCATTATCTTTTGGGCCTTCCGCAAGCATGCCTCCTAGAATTAACATCACTGATGGAACCACAGCAGCAGCTAGGATTTCCAAACTGTCAGTGAAGAATGAGAGCGGTGCATCAGCCCCAAACACAAAATCTTTCAAGACAGGAACCATGCCAATGATAATGGCAAGTAAAGAGGCGATTGTCGGTGGCTGAAGGACGTGCTGAATTGGAGTCTTCTCAGCTACAACCCTGATCCTCCTGACCACTCTTGGCTCTGCCAAACATCTGAGCGACTTAGGGCTGCTAGGTCCAGCACCAGAAGTTCCTTCTTCAGTAAAATCAATTTCAGGAAATGTATTCTGTGAGGAACCTGAAATGCTCATGAAAACTCTTGCAATGAATGGTGTCTTTGAATGCTCAGTTACTTTGTCAACCATCCCTGGCCACTCCGCCTCATGAAGCAGAGATCTACTGTAGTTGCTGCTGATCTGTTCAGGTTCTTGCTGTATCTCATTCCCCTCACCAACAATCTCATAGAACTGCATCGGTGGCTCCATCATGTGGTAGACCAAAGTGTACACAAGAATAACTGCAACCCACTGTGCGAACGAGACATAAGCGATACCCATGGTGTCACATCCAGGACCGAAGGGATGATCATTGGTATGGCAGACCGACCCGATGATCGCAATCGGGAGGTTCCCCGTGTTGCCAAAACCGGTCATGATCACCGTGAACCGGAACAGGTGCGGCGGCGGGCGGCAGATCAGGGCCACGATGTACCCAAGAACGCACCCGATGGCAGTGCTGATGAGCACGTTGACAGGGATGAACCACCAGTGCAGGACGTTGTCTATGGTGACCGACTTGCCGAGGTGGACGAAGATGAGGCAGGGGAGGAAGAGCGCGAAGACGAGCTTGCTCAGCAGCTTGAAGGTGGCCCTGGGCACGACCTGAACCCGAGGGTTGGCGAGGAGCAGGCCGATGACCGCCAGGCACAGCAGCTTCATCAGCGGCACCACGGCTGACACCCAGTCCCCATGGACGGTCACCTGCGGGTCCATTGACCAGAGCATTGCCGCTGCTAAAGCTTTTTGCCTTTCTCTGCCTTCAGTGCTCACAAACAGCCCTCTTCTAAACTCTGGAAAATACTCCCACTTTTTGTTTGTGTGTACAACTAAATAATGTTCTCTTGCACAGCCACAGAAACAGCTCAATCAGATGCAAAAGGATGATATTTCTGCATAGCAAATCAATGGGGAAGATTCAGCAACGGAGGAAAAACTACGAAATTGTATTATGCAGCGCGGATCTTGCAAAGTAGTGCTTGATACTCGACTCGTGTTCTAAACTTCCTACAACTCTCGAATTTCAGGTCTTGGCGAAGATTCAGGCAACCGATCAGGAAGAAAATCAGAAACAGCAAAAAGATGGCCGCAACGGAACCAACCCTTTGCAAGATTCACGGCAATACTTACATCTGGGAATGGAGGAGGCTCAGGAGGGATGGGGGGAGGCGCTGTGCTATCCCTCTCCAGCGACGCGATGCGCCGAGGCAGGCAGGAGCGACAACGGCGAAGAGAGAAGGAATTCACAGAAGAGGGGAGAGTGGCGGCGTGAAAGGAATCCAGATTTACAGAAGAGACTTGGCGTTTCCGCGTGGCATTGTGATAAACTTGTCGAGATCGAGACAAGGGCATGGGGCCCAACAGGAAGGGGCCCAGGCAGAGAGGTGTGTGATGTGGTCTGACGATTTTTTTTATTTTCCTCTCGAAGGCACGTGAATTCGAGGGCTCTGATGGGGACAACAGCATCCGCATGTGGTCTTGATCAGGACCAGATCGGTGATGCCATGTTACTTTGCCAACATGATTTGGCGACGGTTGGATCTTGGATCTTAGAGTTGGGGAGCGCAAATTGACAGGTGGTTTGTCTCGCTTTGTTTGTTGATTTATTATAAAAGAAAAATATTATTAAATGTTTTTAAAGATTTAGGAGATAAACTTAAATAAATAGACTATGAATTGAATAGAGCTTGTTTGGTTAGAGGTAAATCTAGGTAGGAATTGTTCATAATAAACACTGGCTATATAAATTACACTAAGAATTTTGGTTCGAATGATTTCAGGGCACCAATTCATAACCGAACCAGTTCAAATGCAGGGAAAATTTAACTACTAAAAATTCAAGGCTCGAATTTACACTAGCAATTTTGGTTAGTATGATTCTAGGGCACTAATCCATAACAACGAGCACAGCCTTACCCGTTCAAATGCAAGGAGAATTTAACTATTGTTCAAAATTCAAGGCTTGAATTCTAGCTCATAAAAAAGGACCCACAGTCCGGAATATTCTTTTTGACCCATAGTGTATTTTTATTAATGCAATAACTTTGGGATATTCTACCCAGAACACCTTTTTTGTTTGATCCCTAAACCATGGAGATTAAGGCTCAAAAAATGACATATGATTGAGAAGGATTTTGATTTGCAGTGAATTTAATCCTCTCAATCCCCCCTGATTCTCTTGGTCTAAGGATGAAACAAACAAGACCTCCAGGGGTTGAGAAATTTGGATGGAGGGGATAAGAAACCTTCCACCTAGATCAACTCACATTAATACTACTTTTGACATTGTCGCTTTCTTTGCTAACTTAGCCGCCATGGCTGCCCAATCAAGCTTGTTACCTGCAAATACAAAGGTGGTTAGGTGGCTTGGCTGCCTGAGAGTCTGAGACCGCCGGCGTGTCACGAGTGACAGCCCGAGAGCGACGCGACGGATCGGGGGGAAGAACCAACTAGCCCACCCGGCCACCGGAAACATCACCTGTGCCCGAGAGCGACGGTTCCATTTGGGCTGCGTCTGGCGTGATCCACTAGGCTCGGGCCGAGCGCTTTGGGTTGTCGGCCTGGCAAACCAGCTGAGGCCCTAGTCTGATCAACATTTTGGCGGCAGCGTGCGGTCCGTGTACATTTTCCAGGGACCTGGGCTTGCAAGTACTCAGAGTAGCAGCTAAGATGACATTATGATATAAGTATATTCTAATGATCCTCTAACAGAAAGATATATAGCTCTCATGCTCCCATGCATCACGCAACCGGAACCGGAGGCTGAATGCTCATGAGATGAAAAGATACTGTGCACACCCATCACAAAGATATATAATCATTAATCAAGCACACACAAACACAACTGAGATGCTCTGCCATGCAAATATATTCATCACCAATTCTAAACTTGGGCCAAAAGTACACTATATTACAACCAGATGGTATACTGCATACTCGATCTTATCTAATGGGAGCAGACTGAAAATGTGAAACAGCTCGGGTGCATAGCAAGTACTTGTTTGGATTCTATTGTTTTGACCATACATATATATATACATGTATCTCATAGCTAGCGTGGCAAACTGATTGAGGATGCAAACTCTTTCTCTAGGCTGTAGCCGCGAGAGGTCTCTTCATAAGGCAAACGAGTAGCATTGGCAAGATCGAGCCGTGCATGGGAGTTTCTAGCATGTGATGGGCACAGCAAATGCTCAGGCTCACCATTATTTACCAGTGAATGGTATCTTTTTTTTAGCCTCCCTGTCCTTAGGAGCTGCAATTTCATCTCTACTTCTTTCATAGTTGGCCTCTCTACTCCTTTCGTCCTCAAGCATGCTTGTGCGAGTAAGGCGATATCATCGATTTCTCCTTGGTCAGCCTCTTCCAAAATCTGTTGATCTATTATTTCCATAAGGGCTCCTTCTTGAAGTCCTTCGATGAAGTAATGAGCCAAGCTTTGTTTCATACCGGCGTCGTCAATAAAAACTGGTTTCTTCCTTGTTAGGAGCTCCACAATAATCACTCCGAAACTATATACGTCACTCTTCTCAGTTAGCCGGCCAGTATTGTAATATTCTGGATCTAGGTAACCGAATGTGCCTTGGACAATTGTTACCACATGAGTCTCGTCGAGTGAGATAGATCTTGAAGCACCAAAATCAGAAACCTTTGTGGTTAAGGCGGCATCCAAGAGAATATTGGATGATTTCACATCTCTATGGAAAATTGGGATTGTAGCAGCAGAGTGCAAATAAGCAAGAGCCCCTGATGATTCAACCGCAATCCTAGTGCGATCATCCCATGACAGCAAGCATTTATCACCAACATTAGTGTGAAGAAGGCTGTATAATGTGCCATTAGATATGAACTCATATACGAGCAAGGGCACCTCAGTTTCCAAGCAGCAACCAAAAAGTTTCACCACATTCCGATGGATGATTTGAGACAAGATGGCAACCTCATTGATAAATTGATCTATCTCGGTTTGCTCCATAATTTTGGACCTTTTAATGGCTACCACATTCTGATCAGACAGAATACCTTTATAGACAGTTCCATGTCCTCCACGGCCAAGGACACGAGTAGCATCAAAGTTATTGGTGGCTTTCTCTAGTTCCTCTAAGGAGAATATCTTTGTTTTGTTTGTGGTGCTTTTGTCAGATACTAGTTGCTCCAACAATAGACCTTGATTTTTCTTGAAGTATGCTCTTCGGATTCTCTTCTGCAAGCCTTGCTTCCATTTTCTAGCAATTACAATTGCACAGAGTACAAAAATTATGGAGCCAAGACCAGAACCAATTCCAATTGTAACACCTACATACAAGATTTTGTTGCATATATCCAATGCCATTAATTCCACAACAAGACCATCCTATATTTACCAACTTCTTTGAACAAATGCATTTTGGTAATTGAGATGTTGATATATGGAACTCACCTAAAAGAAGACTGTGCTGCTTAGCTGTCGTGACACAGTTCCTTTTTGTTGGTTCAAACACTTTACCATGAGGACAACTAGTGCAATAATATCCTCCAAGAGTATTATGGCACACCCCATTGCAATCATTTGGCTCTAAGCACTCATCAATGTCTGCAAATAAATTGGAATCAAGTGAGCCATCATCAGGTTCTTTGACATCAATGTGCTGGGGCTGCACAAATCTTTGTTTAGAGATGCATGTGTATATGCTCGAGGAACGTTTTTTTATTTTGATTTTTCTGATTGCTCCAGGATCTAGCATTTACTTATGGAGTGTGTATGTATGAAAAAAGCTAGGAACTCAATCTGTCAGGAAGGTTCAGAATTCTAGTTAAATTGATCTTTATTTGTATGAAAACAAAACAATAACAAAAAAAACCCTTTCATAGGCTCAAAATCTATAAATTCACTCCTTATCAGAGGTAATTATCATTGCTAGTGGAGCACTGTTTATTAGTAGCATAATATTTAGCCTTAAGTCATTGTCAATTTAAAATTTTAAATAGTGAAGTCAATTTTATTCTTCCCTGCATCTTAATTTATGAGTGAATATATATACTAAGGTTCACACCCTGGTGAAACGTTGTTCATCATGGCTCTTGTTTGAAATTCCTATGAAGTTCAAGTGTTCCAAAGTATTCTTTTTTTTTAGAGAGAGAGAGAGAGACCATACCTGTACAACCATCTAGGCCCTTGACATATGGATTCCCATCAAAGCCTCGCGAGCACTTGCAACGATACCCTAGGTATAGCGTCCCATGGGTGACATTAACACATTCGCTGTGGGCGCTGACACAAGCATAAGTGTTATTCCTCTGTGAGGCTGTTGCACAGGTTAAGTTGGAAACAGCCCAGCTCATCCTGATATCAAATTCTTGGGAGAATTCAATAAAACCCCTCATGGCTTCGTTTGGTAACCTGTAATCGAAGTCGCCATCGGAGGTATGAACTACCACCACCTGGTCATCGTTGCTGCTTGAATCATTCAGCATGCTGGTTACACTCAGGTATCCATCATTGACTGACAATTTGGTCACCATATAATTTGTCCCGTCTCCTCGGTCAAGAACAACAAACTTATTCGACACACAGCTAAGTCGAAATTTCTGTTGTGCAGTGCAACGTTCTTCTAATCCGAAAGGGAAAAGGATTGACATGTTTCCACATGACCTCTTACAGTTTTCTTTAGGAATGGGATCATAACCTGCTCCAAAAATAAAGAAGAAAGAAGTTATACACCATAGATGGTTATTGGGCATAAACGAGAGGAGACATGTTTCAAATGTTAAGGCCCTGTTCGGCATAGCTTCAAATGGTTGTGACTCACTCCTTGCTGCATAGTGCGTGGAGGAGCCAAAACTAGTGAAGATAAAAATAGTGGCTTTAAGCTAGAGCTGAAGCCGCTTGAAGCTGTACCAACTGGGACCTAAGATTTTCCAAATTCTTATGTGCAACTATAATATTACGAAGTTCTAGTTGTTTCATTGAAGTAACTAATTAACATTTGGGCAGTGTCACGAACCTTCGATGCAGCCATCCAAAATGTAGGGATTGCCACTTAGCACTTACACGAGGATTGCAGTAACAGAAGTAACCGCCCCACTCTCCCGTCTGGCATAAGCTGCCGGCGCTACATGCAAAGGTTTCCTTATTCGCAGCCGCGATTTCACAACTTGGTTGGTCCGTTGCGAAAATCACCAAGCTTGTTTGCACACTGCTGCTTTGGTCTATCCAGCTCGAGTAAAGGTCGCTCGTGTTGAATCCATAATCCCCAGTCAAGAAAACCTTTGCAGTACTGGAGGAAGACGAAGAACCAGCAGCATCTGGTTGTGCTCGGACGCCATCATCCCTACTCGACAGCGTGAACCGAAAGCCTTGGAGGTACTCTGGCAAGGCGATGCTGCAGCAGCCGAACCCATTGCAATTGTTCTCGGGCTCCATAGGGGCCATACCCATGGCCATGGTCGCCCTGTCGGCCGGGCAGGAACTCGAGCAAGAACCAATGGTCAGGTTCGTCCCGGCGTCGAACAGGACGACCTCGACGTCGCAACCAACGAGGTACATGCGGGTGTCAGAGTCTATGGCGAAGCCCTTGGCCGGCGACTCCCAGGACCTGGTGTAGGTGCTCGTCGTACCTGGCGTGACGGCGATACTGAAGCCGATCGAGGCGTAGGCGAAGTAGTGGTCTGTCCTGTCCGTGCCAAGCATCTGGGTGCTGCTGCTGTTGGCCCAGAAGAGCTTGGGAGGCTGCGTGGTGTTGTCGCAGGTGAGCTCGAAGCCCTGGCGGAAGCAGCCGGGCTCGGTGCCGAACGGGTAGAGGAACTCGGCGTCGCCGCAGCGGGTGGGGCAGTGAGCAAGGGAATCAGCTGAAGGGACAGACAAGATCCCTCCGCCTCCGGGGGCGCCGCCGGCGCCGGCGCCGGCGAATCCAGAATCCCTCCCGGACACTCGCGGCACACTGCTTCCCAGTAAGCACGTTAGCCGTAGCAGGAGGTGCGTGCCGATGAGTATTGCCATTGCCACCGAGCTCATCCTTGCGTCGTCGCTGTGTCTCTTCTTGCTTGGAGAGTTGGAGTTCGATGCTAGCTTAGCTAGTGTGCATGTAGCAGGTCAAATGCTGCACGCCCCGTTGATCAAAAAGTTACATGAAGGCTGAAGTGGTCAAACGATTGGTGCGGCCGTTCACCGGGGGCGACAACGACTCGAAGTCGTCCCACTTGCCGCTTTAAATTGCTGTTTGTTAGTGAACGTGACACTAACGTGCCGAGCCAGCTAGCTCAGCTGTGGTTTTTAATTTTAACACGCACACGGAAAGCTGACTCCGGTCGACAGCGGGTCACAGAACACGAGTGTGCGCTGTTCAAGATTCATCATGAGTTGATCCTGGAGGGGAAATGCTTTCTTCATCATCGGTTCTTTTTGTATTGATGAAGAAAACCGCTCAAAACAATGGACGGG
>Ga0182004_10005825_pt1 | contig 10039 bp, 5 predicted proteins | sample Sormic07211540_1_FD_120479 | JGI IMG/M metagenome (GOLD analysis project Ga0182004, IMG submission 120479) | Endophyte microbial communities from Sorghum bicolor roots, Mead, Nebraska, USA - 072115-40_1 MetaG | ecosystem: Host-associated > Plants > Roots > Unclassified | place: USA: Nebraska... | reverse complement strand
CTGGTGGCCAGGCAACGGCTCTGCACTGGGCCAAAAAGGCTCAGCTACCCGACGTGCCACCGAGCTTGTGCTTTCTTTCCTTCTCATTAAAAATCCATTTTAAACCGTAGTAGTTTTAATTTTCTTGTTAACTCTAAGGCAACCAATGCCCCGTTTGTTTCTGCTTATGATGGATTCTCGATGAAAAAACGAGAATTCCACTAAACTCTTTGATTATTTCCAATTCTTCTAACCGTCGTTGCAGAACTTTGAACAAGAATCCAAAAATCTCCATGGCACAGCAATTATATAAGCAAATCGTTTATATGTAGAAACAAACGGGGCCTAAAACCATATATTACATCCTCGAAGTTCTCCAAAATATTTAAATTACCTCTCTGTCTTGGTGAAGTGGTTTTGTAGGTATTTTTGTCTTTTGTTAAAAAATACGATAGACACTTAATAAGGTTTTATAAACCACAAAATAATATCTCTAAATTTATTAAAAATTTCAAGGAAAATCATAGAGATATTGGATGTGAAGGATATATGAATAAAATAGAAAAGTATCTAGAAATATCTGTAATTAAAAAAAACAAGAGATATTTTCATGAGCTTTAAATATTTTATTTGTGTTTGTTGTATTCCATTCTATCTCTAGGATTTTTCTCATAATTTTTAGAAGCTTAGAGGCATTTTCTATAGTTCAATAACCTTGTCGAAATATTTACTAGATTTTTAACTAAAAAGAAAAGACTGCCTTAAAACCACTCCAAACCAGGGCAATGGGGGTAATTTAAACCATTTTGAGAGTTTGGCGTGTGTGATGTCTAATTTTTGAAGTTTGAAGAGGAAACTCAAACTATGGCAACAGTCGAAGTAGGTATACTTTTTCCCACCTTCTCTCGAGTCGTGGTAAAAAGGCCCATACAATGACCCATGAAGGCGTTTAGGCCCATGATGCTATTGGTAATTTCAGAGATTTGGAAAGAGCACAACTTAAGAGTTTTCTGGCATAAAAAACTTCACTGCAGAGAGTGTTGTGGCAAGGATCAAAGAGGAGGATGGAATTTGGTGCTTGGCGAGCTATATCAGAGGCTCAGAGCTTTAGCCGTTTAGTTCATGTATACTTGCTTTGATGTCGTACAGTTTGGTAGTGCATCAGGATCAATTAGTGGCTCAGCTCCATCGTCGCATGCTACATGGAAAATTTATGTCAGATTAACCTGTCATATAACCGCATTTCGGTCTAGCAATTCAGATTCAGGCCTAGGGCCTTGTTTAGGCCTTGTTTAGTTCCGAAAAAATTTCGGATTTTGCTACTGTAGCACTTTCGTTTTTATTTGACAAATATTGTCCAATCATAAACTAACTAGGATCAAAAGATTCGTCTCACGATTTACAGACAAACTGTGTAATTAGCTTTTGTTTTCGTCTATATTTAATGCTTCATGCATGTGCCGCAAGATTCGATGTGATAGGGAATCTTGAAAACTTTTTGGATTTTGGGGTGAACTAAACAAGGCCTTAGTTCCCAAAAAATTTTGCAAAATTTTTCATATTCTCCGTCACATCGAATCTTTAGACGCATGCATGGAGTATTAAATATAGACGAAAACAAAAACTAATTGCACAATTTGGTCGGAATTGACGAGACGAATCTTTTGAGCCTAGTTAATCTATAATTGGACAATATTTGTCAAATACAAACGAAAGTGCTACAGTGTCGATTTCCTAAAATTTTTCGAACTAAACAAGGCCCTACAATTGTGTTGACCTCTTAGCAGCACACGGCCAATAGGTCGGTCTGAAGGTTTAGTGTTATTTCGCTGTAGTGTGTAGTGTAAGTTGATACAAAGTTCAGTGTATGGTCATTCAAATTTCGCTCTAGTTCCCCCAAAAAAATCACCCCAGTTTCTTCAGATCTCTCTCTATGAAGAGTTTGGACAACAGAGTTTGGTCTGGTACTTCAGTTCCTACATCTATCTCCTTGCAAACTAACCTGTTATGTTTCCATTATCAAATTCAGAAGAGCCACTATTTCCCATTAACACCCCCTCCACTCCATATCAAAGCATGCACCAGCTAGTCTTATGCTGCGTGTCATTCCCATTGCTATGTGCTCTTCACCTCTTACCACTAATGCCTTTTATAATCTGTTGATGGACCCTTAATGCTTAAAACACTAACTTCCTTGCTCTCCTATCCTTATAATGTATATGGTTTACTCTATTTCAGTCCACAATATCATATCTGGTGCACTTCTAGATACAGTCTAAATAATTCACTGTGCAAGTAATCAGGACTGCACATTGTAGGCTCACTCAACTGCAGTTGAGACCTTTTTCTAGAAGTATTATGCCTTTACCATGCTTTGGGTATCCAGGGACCAATGCAAAGTAAACACGATCGATCAGTGAGATAGTCTTTGCGTGCTAATCATGTGTTTATCCCTATCTTTGAGCGATAATGGCCATCCTTGTCACCTGTTCATCTCTAAGAGCAGGACATATGGTCAACACATTTAATAACTGTATGTTCAGTATCAAACTTGCACTGTTGTGCCATCTGGTTTTCCAATCAGCTTGCTCAAATTTTCAGTCTGTGCCGTGTATCATCGATGCACTAATAATAACATAAGAAATAAACCTACAGATACATGCACGAAACGAGATGAACTGTATTGTCTTTCAGTTTCGCTCCAAAATGTCTTTTTCTTCTCATGCGCATTTTTATGTTAAAAGAGAGGACCAATTCCTGTGCACACTATTGTTTTCTGTTCTTTTTCAGGTCCTCTCACTGTATTGTTATTGTACACAGAATTCCCATCAATAGATTGGAGAACTGCTCATGTCATGCATGAGAGTTGACTCCTGAAGTTCAGAGCAGCCATCCAAAGATGACACCTCAGCCGATGGCCACAGTGACGGTGGCTCGCAGTCTCACGCTTATAAACGGCAGCGTTTGCTCGCTGAACGCTGCAACCGAGCACAGAGTTGCAGGCATTCCAGGCGTCACGTATCTGACCAGCAATGCTGAGGGCGGTGGTGTTCATCGTCTTCCTCCTCTCCGTCACCCGGCGCTACGGGTGCTCGCAGAGCTACAACGCGATCTACAGCTTCGGCGACTCCATCGCCGACACCGGCAACCTCTGCACGGGCTCCGGCGGCTGCCCGTCGTGGCTCACCACCGGGCAGCCACCCTACGGTAACACCCACTTCGGGCACCCCACCGGCCGGTGCACCGACGGCCGCGTCATCGTCGACTTCCTCGGTGTGTGCACTGTGCAGTGTGCTTTACCCGCATCTATTCATGCTTGGCATGCAGGTCATGCACCGATATATACTGACATGCCGTGCATGCGCAGCTGATCACTTTGGCTTGCCGCTTCTTCCGCCGTCCAAGGCGATCGGCGCCGGCGACGTCAAGAAGGGCGCGAACATGGCCATCATCGGCGCCACCACCATGGATTTCGAATTCTTCCAGAAGCACGGCCTCGGCAACAGCATCTGGAACAACGGCCCCTTGGGTACACAGATCCAGTGGTTCCAGCAGCTCATGCCCTCCATCTGCGGCACCGGTGCCGGTGACGACCTTCTCACTCTCGATCGTTTCATCACTAAGATTCAGTGACTAATATTAGTGAATGCTGAACCGTGAACGTGCCGCGTAGAATGCCAGAGCTACTTCAACAACTCCCTGTTCGTCGTCGGCGAGTTCGGGGGCAACGATTACAACGCGCCGCTCTTCGGCGGCACGGCCATGGCCGAGGTCAGAAGCTACGTGCCCGAGATCGTCGACCGGATCGCAAGCGGCGTGGAGGTACGTATCATCTGCAACACAACATCTCGTCGTCGTCGCCGCCGCCGACCGACTTGAACGCTTTGCAGACGCTGATCGAACTGGGCGCGGTGGACGTGGTGGTGCCGGGGGTGCTGCCGATCGGGTGCTTCCCGCTGTACCTGACGCTGTACCAGAGCTCGAGCAAGGACGACTACGACGAGATCGGCTGCCTCAAGAGCTTCAACAACCTGTCCAGCTACCACAACGAGCTGCTGAAGCAGGCGGTGGCCGGCCTGCAGAGCAAGCACGCCGCCGGAGTCCGGCTCATGTACGCCGACTTGTACGCGCAGGTCGCGGACATGGTCCGGTCACCGGAGACCTTCGGGCTAAAATACGGGCTGAAAGTGTGCTGCGGCGCCGGCGGGCAGGGCTCCTACAACTACAACAACAATGCGCGGTGCGGAATGTCCGGGTCGAGCGCGTGCGGCGACCCGGAGAAGTACCTGGTGTGGGACGGCATCCATCTCACGGACGCCGCCTACCGTTCCATCGCGGATGCCTGGCTCAAGGGCACCTACTGCAGCCCCGGCATCCTGCGTTGAGGACCTCGCGAGTCGCGACGCATGCAAGCGGGCGCTGGCGATGCATGACTGTATCTCTAGTACTGTACTGTATAAAATAATGTTAGGGATGACTGTGGTGGCGGGGAAAAAATATCGGCGCAATTGATTGTAGTAAGTTGTAACGGTTGTGATTAACTTAATAATATATTACTTATATATCAATATCTATATCTATATCTATATCCTCACTAGATGCTTTATCTCTTAACGCAATGTATCAACATCATTCTCTACTAAGAGCAATTCCAACAGTTTTATAAATAGGTTTGGCATTCTTTTTTTTTTTGCCAAAACTCTCAAAATCTCCTATCCAATGTGTTGTGTAAGTTCTGTTTTTATCAATAAAGCACCGTAGGGGTGATCACCCCTCCAGTTTTACATAAAAAAATAGTTTGGCAATTGGGTTTGTCATTTATAGCAAGTTGGCAAATTCTCCTCCTTTCTTGGCATTTATGCACACCTAGAATAGGTTTAACATTTTGCATGCGCGTGCTTTTATAGCAAGCTGACAACCTAATGCTTCTTCGTTGATCTTCAGAACCAGTAGAATTCTGTTTTTGCCAAGTCAAAATTGTCAAACACTTGGAGATGTCCTTTTTGTTTCCTTCCCTTATCGTTTTGGGAGTTGGCAAATAACAGCATTTGCTAAACAAAATTTACAAAACTGTTGAAGTTGCTCTAAGTGTTCCACCACTAACTTGCAATCCTTTCATGCAACCTATCCATGTGATCTCTTTAAGTATAAAAAAATATCCACATGTATGTGCAATATATTTAATCTTTAATCTTTCAATATATAAGTTACATATGCTATTTGGTCCATCATCCTATTCTTTTATAATGTGATCCAATATTCTATTTGCTTTTCTTCCATTAGCTTACCACTTTTTACTGGATCCAATTGCAATAAAATAACATGCAAGCCAAGTTTATGTATATATAATATTAGATAGAGTAATTCTATATATACAATTTCTTTTTAAAAAATCATGTAGCGACATACGAGGTATTCTTCTAGTACATAGTAAGGCATGTTCGGAGGATCGGAGCCTCCATGTTACTCCCTTCATCCTAAATTATAACTTTATAAATCATTTTAAAAATTTTGGAGAGTCAAAACATCTTAAGTTTGATCAAATTTATATGATAAAATAATAACATTTATGATATCAACTAAATATCATTAGATTCTTCATTAATTATATTTTTATAATACATCTATTTGATCTCATAAATTTTTATAATTCTTACAATTATTTTGGTCAAATTTGAGATGATTTGACTCTTCAAGATTCTTGGAATGATTTATAATTTGAGATGGAGAGAGTAATATTTATAGGTGCACTATATAAAATGTTAAATCTAAATTCTTCGTCCTATTACTAATTAGAGACACCAAAAGGATCCATATTAATTCTCAAAGAATGTAATAGAAAAGGTATGAATCCCAAATATTCTCGTAATAATAAAAAACAATTGGTTTTTAATTTTGTCGACTCTAATCATCATCTTCAATAATAGCCATTACATTAATTTTGTTTTACAAAATACCTACCTCTATCATTTTCAAAAATTACATAAAGTAAGAGTATCTCTAATAGTTTTTTTTCCTAAAAGTCTCCCTCTAAAGTCTAAATCCTCATTTGGAGATGCATTTGAATAAAAATTGCTCACTATATCAGTATATCTCTTCCCATCCTCTATTAGATTTTCTATATCTTGTGCATACTCTTGAGTCTAGAGAGCCATTTTAGCTCTCTAATATCTTTGGCTAGCGAGAACCCAGAATAGAGGATGTTAATATTATTTTTTAGATCTAATTGGAAAAGTTATTGGAGGACTTCTTCACCGAAATCTTTGTTCCTATCAATATGGAAGTTATAAAGAGGCCAATCTTTGGAGTTGCTCTAACCTCCTGTTTCATCAAAATTACTATTTCAACATTGAGAGCTACAACTTTGGTATAGTATAGACCATGTCAACATCCTAAGTTCTTTGAAAAAAATCAAAAAATTGAATTTCAAAAACTGATAACTTAGGCCCTGTTTAGATTAGAGATGAAAATTTTTTGGGTGTCACATCGAATGTGTCGGAAGAATGTCGGAAGGGGTTTTTAGAAACTAATAAAAAAATAAATTACATAGCTCGTCAGAAAACTGCAAGACAAATCTATTAAGCATAATTAATCTGTCATTAGCACATGTGGGTTACTGTAGCACTTAAGGCTAATCATAGAGTAACTAGGCTTAAAAGATTTGTCTCACGATTTTCAACCAAACTGTGTAATTAGTTTATTTTTTTATGTACATTTAATATTCCATTCATATGTCCAAAGATTCGACGGGATGGATGAAAAATTTTAGGTGGGGAACTAAACAGGCCCTTAAAATGAATATTTTAACCTCTAAAAGATCTCAAATAAAAAAGTTGTTAGCTATGAAATTTTAGATCGCCTTAAGATCTACATTTTTTATCTGAAGTTTGACTTAACACAAAAAATTATGATTTTCTATATAAAATAAAGAGAGATACCATCCAACGTGTCGGCTCTACCACCATGTTAGCCAACCACCCAAAAAACTACTTTGAAATGGTCAAAGCGTTGTCTATGTTTTATCCAGTTGTGAAAGTTGAGGGGGTAAGTTGTCTGGTATTTAAATTTGAAAGTGCTTTTAAAATTCAACAACAAAGTGAGTGTGTGTCTTGGTGGGTGGATTGGGGGGGGGGGGTTAAATCGGACACTTAAAATGCAATAAGGTACAAACCATACATTGCTTTCTCATGTTAATTGACAGTTTAGGAATTAGAAAGGCGACCCTTGAGTGTACGTAAGTGCTCAATCCGATGATACTTTTATTCAGAGTTTTAAATAGGAGTAACATGCACTTGGACCATCGATTTTTCAATTCACATGCATGAGAAGCTCGCAAGCAACACAATGAATGCTATCCTTCTTTTTTTTTCATGAGCAACAAGTCACAAGGGGAACAAACATTACCATGTGTCATGGTTAGTAGTGCGGTAGAGTTAGAGAGGCATGCGTAGCAGGTCTTAGATTAGCAAATCACCAAAAACAGTTCTAAAGTTTTCTATGTAAACGCTTAAGACATGATCGGTGTTGGTGCCCTGACAAGACTCACTAGCGGTTGGTTGAGGCTACTGTATTGGCTTCAACATATATATGAGTAGAATTGGCTGGCAATATTATAGGGAAAAAACAGTTAGTACAATGTGTAAAGTGCCCAAACTTTAAATTTAGAAGAGAATAAAGCAACTTAAAAATGATAGTAGTCTTAGGGTAAGTACATTTCTCCATTTCAGCAGTCTCGATGGCTATCTTATGCAATAAAACATCAAAAATTTTATGACGGGGAAGGAGGGAGAGAGAAATGTGAGAGAAAGAAGTGGTTGTTTTGTGGAACAATCACCTCAATCATGAGCAAAAGTTTAGGACTATGAGACAATGATTTTACCATTATATGATTTAATACGTACTGTCATGCAAGTATGCAACTCACAAACTTTCCTTTGTTGATTGCAGAAATTGAGGATAATTAAATTACAATGACAACTTATTTGATAACCCTATTATATATGAGTTGGCTGTTCACTCATCTTATGATTACATGGCATTACATGATACTACCTATCAGATAGCATCAGTATACTTGCCCTTAATAAAAGGAATGGAGCTCATCAAATAGAAATTAAAGGCTACCTTACTTTGGCATCGGTAGAAATTGCACGATACCAGGACAGGAATAGTAGGAAAAAAAAAAGAGGATTTAAAAAAAAGACAACAATAGGTTGAAGCCAAAAGATTTATTGGTGATAGATATATGGTTGTTCATGCAGATGAATGCAAATGGGTGAAAAGTAGATGGCAAATGCAATCGAACAAATAAACAAAACTAATAATTATAAAAAATATTTTAAGACAAAATCAAAATGTTATCTAAGGAAAACAAAAAAGAAACAGGTAGCCGTACTATTTGCGTGGCCGTCCAAGCTACCTAGTTAGACTTCCAATTAAAAAAAGAACTAGAGTTAGACTCATACAAACAGGCGTATGTTATTGTTATCCGTAGCTTTGACTGCAGCATATTCCTGCTGCTGCACGCATCCAAGGCGTAAAGAATTTGGGTGGGGGAATACGAGACATATGGCACATGTAGCTTGCGAGTTTTCCAAACTAACTGCATGCATAGAAACGCGGAAATCGAAGTTTCATTAGCATTGGAGATATGGTGAGGTTAATCAAATTTTTGTTGAAAGAAAGGTTAATCAAAATTACAATATCATTGATTCGTTATTTCAGGGTGTGTAGGAAGGGAGTAGATAAAACACGTCCCATATATATACATCTTCATGTCAAGATTTTGTTCAAGAAACAGAAAATGAACGGGTTGAAAACGGAATGGAAACTAAAAGAGAAACCAACAAGCATAGCCATGCATGTCCTCTCCTCATGAACATGACTTATATATATGTACTATATATAAATATAAGTAGCTAGCTAGTGATTACCTCTCTCTTTTTGTTTCGATCACTCTGCAGCTTTGCAGCTGGAGACCAAGATATTACATCATTTACATACATGAACACACGAATGGTAATGAATAATTAAGCAGGTTGTGCGATGACTGACACCATAGCAAAATACGCATGCTTCGGCGCATCTCTCTTCCAACTCCAGAACACAACCAAAGAATATACTTGACTCTCGATGGATCTACAAACACAGCAAGATGATGTGCGCCGCGTGTACTCACCGTGGACACCGAACCAGCTGTGCCTGTGCTAGCTGTGCGGCCGCCATGAAATTAAGCTGCTGGATCGATCCATGCACATGCATGCAGCCATGCAGGTGCTGCTGCTCGATCGCGTGCCGTGCGTGGCAACAACCGACCTCTCATCAGTGATGCAAGGGGTTGGGGCCTGAAGGCACCAGCCTCTTCTGCACGCCGTACCGCGGATCGATCGCCTCGTCACCCGCTGACGGTGGAAGTGATGGAATAACCCCGTGCCGGTTCCATCGATGATGAAGATGGTGGTGGTGGTGATGATGATGAAGATGGTGGTGGTGGTGACGACCAGCTGTTGACGAGGGCGAGGCGGCAGCGTCGAAGCTTGTCATGGCGAGCAGCATCTTCCTCGGGACGGCGGCGGCCCACCTCGTCGGCCTCCTCCTCGCCAGGCCGCCGTTGCTGTGGATCAACGCGACGGCGAGGAACAGGAGGAGGAGGAGGACAGCGAGAGCGGTAGCGGCGGCGGCGTGAGGTCGTCTCATGGCCGCGGCCACCGTACGTTCAGCAGGTTTCTGGCCGGCAGTCGAGAGGAGGATTTATGGAGGCTGGACAATAATGTGGGCCGACCGGCCGGAGGCCGAGCTAGTACGTACTACCTAGCTACTATCTGCATGCATCTGCTGGCCCTGCCCTTTGTAGGTTGCTCGATCAGGTGGTGGAAATAACCGGACGGCCGGAAAAGGTAGCCAACAAGGGAAGCAAGAAGGCTGCTAGCTGCTAGCTGTAGGAGTAGTTAGCATCTGCACGTAGGAGTATGTACTTGCTACTAGCTAGCTGGCCTGGTAGCTTAGCTTCTGGGGAAGAAGTCAATCGCTCGCGTGAGGTACGGTTGGCGACTTGGCGTAG
>Ga0182004_10005824_pt1 | contig 10040 bp, 7 predicted proteins | sample Sormic07211540_1_FD_120479 | JGI IMG/M metagenome (GOLD analysis project Ga0182004, IMG submission 120479) | Endophyte microbial communities from Sorghum bicolor roots, Mead, Nebraska, USA - 072115-40_1 MetaG | ecosystem: Host-associated > Plants > Roots > Unclassified | place: USA: Nebraska... | reverse complement strand
CTCTCTCTTCAATAACTAACTTGCCACATCAGCAAAATGCTTAGCTGGCACTACAATTAATGTCTATAAAAACAATAATAGTTTCTGCATTGAGAATGCCATTACCTCCGTTTCAAATATAACTACTTTTAAGTCTGTCCAAATTTTAGCTATTTTAATTTTAAACGAGCTTGTACTTGATGTTTTCTTATGTAAAGTTGATCAAATCTAACATCATTTGACAAATCTAATGCTATATTCTGGAACAGAGAAAATATAGGATTAGGATATAACCAAACCTGTGTTTGGGATTTGGGGATACGAGATATTTTAATATTTAACCTTTAATTCGCAAGTATTGACAAACCTTTTGATATTTGACCCTGTCCACACACCAATTCTTTCGATTTGAGAGGTTATGAAGATCTTTTTTTTTTTCCATTTTCTATTTCTAAAGGCCTCTTCTCACTCCTCAGGGCATGGGAAAAGTCGAAACTACCATTTCCCCTTGTTCAGCTCGGTTCGTGTGCCTTCCTCGACAACATCTCCCCGGCCGTTCTGTTCGCGTCCCTGCGCACTGAAGACGAGTGCTGGTACGCGCAGGCGCAGTCGGTGTCGTCGCCGCTGCTACCGCCGTGCCAGCATCACCACCAGGCACCAGCTCCCCCGCGCATCGCGGTGCCGACGTCGCGCCACTTCCCGGACTACGACTGGTGCGCGCCGGATCGGAGAAGAGCGTCGGAGGCGGCGGCGCCGGCCGGGGGCAACAGCTACTACGGCCACCCCGCCCAACTGCCCCGGGTACATGTCGAGCACGCAGTCATCGGAGGCCAAGTCGTCCCGGTCGCAGAGCGCGACGAAGCAGCGGCCGCCGGAGCAGCAGCTGGCCGGCCTAGAAGCGGGTGCTCAGCTGAGCGCGGTGGTTTGGGGGGTTTAGGGCTGAGAATCGCCCAAGCCGTACCTAGCTAGCAGGCTGCCCGGCTCGCTAGCTAGCACAGAGTGTCCTTCGTCGCCATCGTGCTTTTGCAGCCGGGTAACCTTGTCGGCACCCTTGCTGCACCTGCTGGCATTCTGACGGACGGGACCAGGCACACACACGCTGGCATCTGCATGCCTCGCGGACGGAGGCGGCAGCTAGCGGGCGCAGCAGAAGAGCTTGTTGGAGAATCCAACGTCGCCGCACATGGAGCACACGGTGGCGCCGGCCATCTTCGCAGACGGGGACGCGGCGTGTCTGCATGGACACCGGACACGTACGGTGGAGTCGAGAGAGGAGAACGAGGTTCGTTCATGGTTTTTTCTTAGTCTGAACTGAAACAATTATACGTACAGTGTCTATTTCAGTTTGGTTTTGGAGAGAAGAAGAATGGTGCGGACAGGGTGGGTTGATGTGTAATTGTGATTTGTGAAACAGTTTGGCCCCCCTCTTTAGGCCTTGTTTGGATGTTGTCGGATTCACTTCAGTCCACATGTATTGGAGTGAATTGAGGTGGAATTTAGTTCAAGTTTCACTCCAATCCACATCAACACATGTGGATTGATGCAAATCGGACTACATCCAAACAAGGCCTTAGTCAAAATGAGTATCAATAATGGAGTATGTCATCATGGTTTGATGCTGAAATGAGCAATTCGGCCCCTCTTGCTATTGGGCCACGCTCCGCCGTTGTTTCCATATATACTCCTAAGTGATACCAACCTTTTTCATCCTTTGATTATACAATAGAGCATAGTATTGAAATTCCAAACTGGTATATACATATTAACAAGAAATACAAATACAAATAATAATTTTTCATGTGGTCATCATAGATCATATCCCTGACATACGCCTAGACCATACAGAAGACAATGGAAATAATTCGCGTAGCCCTATCCAAAAGACCGAAACCCACTGCTCTCTCCGTCCAGAAATCTCGACGCCATTATCACCGTTCAAGAGGCTGCATGTGTCGATTGGGCTCATCTCGAGGAAGCAGATACCCAAGGAACGCAGGACAGGTTTTGATAGCCTCATACTGCTGACAGGTTGGAATTTATGGAAAAAGCGAAATGCTAGGACATTCCAACGACACAACTCCACGTAGCGGCAGTTGCTATATGCAACATTGTTGACGAGGCGTAGACCTGGGTTCTGGCGGGGCACAGCCAGATCTAGTCGCTTCAGCAGGGACTATGATTTCTCTTTAGGCCTTGTTTAGATGTAAATTTTTTTTTGGAATTTATTACTGTAGCACTTTCATTTGTTTGTGATAAATATTATCTAATTATGGACTAACTAGGATCAAATGATTCGTCTCACGATAGTTTTTGTTTTCGTCTATATTTAATGCTTCATACTTGTAGCGCAAGATTCGATATAACGAAAAATCTTGAAATTTTTTAGATTTTTGGGGTGAACTAAACAAGGCCTTAATATAAAGAAACGTAGGTCTCCTGCGTTAAAAAAACAAGCAGGATCGAGTAAGCCTATTCAAGCTTGCGTCGCCAATATTTTCATGTAATAGAGAGAGCCCTAAGGCCAGTCTCAATGCATAGTTTCATGACACAGTTACCAAGACTATAAACTAGGTAACCGAACTATAGGAGTTTCATGGAGATAAAACTCCTCTATCATCTGATGAAACTCCATTTAATGACCCTACAAAGTCAGCAATTTTTCTTATGTGGCACACTATTTAATGTGCATGACACTCTCATAAAACATGCATTCAGACTGGCCTAAGTCTGCCTCGTGTCTGTAGAAGGATTCAGCAACTTTTTATTACCGGTTCCAGTAAAACTATTCTCCATCGTCTTAATGAAATACATGACATAGATTCATTTGTGAAAAAAAAAGAAAAAAAACATATTGCACTTTAGCTAAAATAAGAGAGTACAATAGACACATGTACCCTTAATAAATTCTTAATTTATTGAAATCCATTTCTATTTAACATGAATAAAGGATCGGCTCTCAATTCGCTTATACGAAAAATATAGCAAGCACTGAATCAAGTATTTCTATCTAGTAAACATTATCGTTCCTTAAATCCCTTATATTTTGGGATGAATTTCAAATGCTAAAATGTACTTATATTACGTGCCGGAGGGAGTAGTATTTTACATCCCAGCCCATCTCCTTCTCCCAGATACCCAAACCAACACCAGCCCAATCAGACTATCAGAGATGCGCCATCTAATAAAAATAGAAAAGAACAAAAAACTTTCACATGAGACATGACCAAAACAAAAAAAAAAAATATGTACAGCTTAAATAAGTGTGACCGTAGAGGCAGCATTTGGGAAGTCCGTAGCATGCGTAGGCACTTGCACACCTGTGCCTTACTGATTCGATCGAGGCTTTCTTTCTGAAGTATGACATCTATTATCTATATACAGAAGTACACCGTCAGAGCTATGAAGTTTAAGTGCAGCTGATACCATTTGCAAAATGCTGCGTGCTATTCGCGGCCTTCATATCTTTGAGCACGGATTTGGCTGCTAACTTTTTGGCGTCACGCTTGGTGAGGCCTGTCCGAGTGGCCTTGTATGTAGTCCCTTTGGTCTGTACTTCTACGGCCACCGAGGTTACCCGGTCCTCACGAGCTACTGTGTACTTGATACTGCACGTTTTAGGATCACAGAATTCATGCAGCTCTTTGACAGGATCAATTTCAAGAGTGTCGGGGGTGGCAAGAGGTTCTAGTAGCCGTTTCATCTTTCTCCAAACAACCTTTTTGTCGTTCTTGGTATCAATGTAGATTGCACCAGCGATAGACTCAATTACGTCACCTAGAACCTGCATGTATGCAAATAAGCAAACGATTAGGGTCCCAGAGTACTTGAAATTTACTATGTTCCTCCAAAAAGGAAATACGATGGGTGTCATTAATCAATATTTGCCCCATGTTACCTTGTGGTTTAACATTTATTACCCTCAACCTATGGAGAACATGCAACAGTGTGTTCTACTATGTTAGGGCATATTTTTTATTTATGTTTGTTTGGATCAAAGGCTTCTCAAGAAACAAAATATTCTTTTTAGTTGGGGTAATCAGCTTTAGAATGAACACAAAACATAGTCAAAAGATTGCCTAGGTCAGATGTGTCGCTCCACAACCAGATGAGAAGTAGACCTGGTGGCGGAAGGCTACCTGACGTGTTAAAAAGCTGGACGAAAGGGTTTCAACTTGCTTGTTATCTTGCAATGTTGCTGGCCGACATTGTTTTAACAGTGCCGTCCCTAGTTTAACCTTGGTCGTGCACGAGGTTTGGGATGAAGTTAGCACACGTACCCTCACTCACAAAGCAGGTCTACATGAGCCACTATGGCACTAACAGCCCCTACTTGTTAGCTGTTTTGTTATAACCAAAATTGTTTCCTGGTTAATGATATGATTTAGTTGGTAGTCCTGTAAAGAACTAACCATTTAATCGTTAGTGTTTCAGCCTGTTCTGAAAGGATTTAGTCAAAGCTGAAAAGAATCTATAACTGAGGGAGTCTAGGTGGTTACTGCCACTCAGGCTAGAGGCCAGGTTTTCCTCCCAAACATGGCACCAGAGCACTGAAAATGCACTATTAGTGTGCTAAAAGTTGCACAATATTAGACCATTAGCACCTAGAAGGAAATAAGACGCACCTTTGGTAAACAGATGCCAGCTTCCCAACCATGTGATGGACCTGAAAATGACTGCTCAAACTTGTCGAGGTAGTCAGCCATCTTTTTGTGCAGTGCAGATGATGAATGTAGAATATGTTTATGTAATCCTGCTTTAACTGCTGCATGAGCATAGCAGCTATTGTTCACAGAAGCAGATCTCAGATCTGTCAACAGTTCTGGAGTGCATTCAGGGTACTGATGGTAGAAATAATCGGTAAAAATATGATCTAATACAGCATCTCCAAGAAACTCGAGCCGCTGCATAAATGCATGAAGCTGTAAGTAACTCAATATAATGGTTACCTGCTGCTTGGTATAAACTTTGATAGTATCAAATTTATTATGGATGATAGAACACACTAAGAGGAATATTCTTTTTCTGTGGAAATATAGGAAACAATAAAACAGTATCTTTGAGATACTCTTTTGCAAGAAACAAATTGAACTGTGCCAACAAAAGATGCCCTGTGCATTCATTTAATACAAAAGATTATTATTCACCTCATCCAATGTAGTATTATTTCTGTCCCCAAAAAACATGTCACTATAGCTTGCCAAACTAGCTTAAGTTTAACCAAGCTTATAGAGAAGATTGTTAACATTTATGCCACCAAATAAGTATACTATGAAAACATATCTAATGATGAACCTAATGATAATTATTTGGTGACACAAATATTGGTTTTTTTTTATAAATTTGGTGCTCCCATGAAGTATTCTCCCATTATATTTAGTCAGCAGAACTATGCGCAGGATGCACTCCCATTACAGATGTTATGCTCAAAGATGAAAAACTTTACCATGTGTAAACCACACACTCCACATTTTTTTACAGCAGTTTAGATACCCTAAAATATTACATCATCCACAAAGGATTCAACATAATTCAACTTGAGCATCGTATTGAGATCCACAATAGTGTATTTCATTACCTCGTGCTTTCAGCTTGTTTTTACTAGTCCTCTTAGAATACACAGAACATATAGTTCAAGTTTGTTGGTGTTTTCCATCCACTGTTAGGAGGCTATGAATTATCTTTCTAGCCTAAGTAAACTATCTTGCAAAACTTCCTTGATTATGCTTTCTGTGCTGTCCTTACAGGTCAAACAGAGGGTTGTACCCTACCCTTTAAACTACACGAACTAGAGAGGGGAATTAAGTTACAAGTGAAGAGACTGAACAAGCAATGGTGCTCTTGCCCTCGTGGATAAAATGAAGGAGCTTGGGTGCTAGAGGAGTCCCATCCTGCCCCAAGACACATGATAAAATCCAGGGGCATTTGGTAGACTCCCCCTGAAGACAATAATGCTTTTAACAAATCACCCATATATATACCAATAGAATATTTGTATTCTCAATGGCCTAGAGGTTGGGGTACCCCACAACACTGTGATTTTCATCTCATGAAACTAGGTTGTAACTTGTAAGTGAATAATAGAATGCAAGGTAATTATTAATGATAAAGATACTCCCAACTGTGATAATACTGGATGTAAGCCTCTACGCTGAAGTAGACAGGGATCTTTGGGAAAATAGATAGAAATTAACTAATCTGAAACAGAGAGGTGTTTGGTGGCTTCTAGACCAACCTGATAACATGCAGTAGTGCCGGCAATCTGATATGAACCATGTGTCAGTGCTTCCAACAACAATGATGGATCACTGAAATTATAGTCAAGCATTAGCTCCAAACTTCTAAGGTTAATGAAGTTCTCCGCATTGATTGTAATTTTCCTTTCAACTGGCATTTTGTGAAACTCTATATCCATTCCTAAAGATTTTAAGAAAAGATACGCTGCCTGCTCACCAGCAGCACTAAGATATGCCCCAATTAAGGCTTCAACTGAATCTGCGATCCTCTTACTTTTAAGCTTCCTCAGACTCCTACCACATGAGTCATTGCCAACCCCTGGAATAATCCACGTTTCAGGGTTGAAAGTTTCGCTTCGAATGTATCCCTGCAATCAAAGAAAAAGGCACAACAAATGCAGAAATGGTACAGATAAACACACTGTACAACAAGAAAATGCAAATAAATGATACAACCAAGTTTTAACAGAGAACACTGAGACACATTGTGTTAGTGGCTGATTGGTAAAGAATTATCTAAACAGATTTTAATATTTCAATCAGCTCTTTACTGATCACCAGGCTACTGGTAAGCATGTCGTTGTCAATGGCGATTGTGTATGGAGTTGCCAAAAAGATTTTTATGTATACATGCATGCAAAAACTTTGAAACTTATAGACACCTCAAATGTGCAAAAAGGAGTCAACTTTAGGGACCATGTCAGTGTTTTAAACAATTTTGATTAGAAGGAATATTTGGATAACGGATACAGGAGGAGGACCTGGGGTCAATGATTATCAACAAAAACCTAACACACTAAAAAAGTATTAGGCTCAATTTGTTGAATTGGATTGGATGAATTCAAATGAGGCTCCAAATTGAATATAGGAGGAAATGAAAACAGGCTTGAATTCAATTCTTCTGTCTGGTTATAGAGGAAATCGCTGAATAAAATCCATTCCATACACTGTTTCATTCGAAAGACGGCATGAAAAATGAGCCTTGCAGGATGTGAAGGCTTGGGATCTGGTGCAGTTGGGCGACCAGATGTGCGCTTGACAAGCCATGAGGCCATACTGTTTTTGTCCATGCTCAGAGCCAAAGACCTCAATGCACATGACCCAATGCTGTATGGGAGCAGCAGTACCGCAGGCAAGGGCATCAAAGATGCGCCCATGCTTACATACATGAGCAACGACACCAAAGCTGTGAAATCTAAGTCACCAAAGTTTTGCAATCTGAGAGCCAATAGGTCTCGAGATTAGTAGATTGATAATCAAGAGTACAGAGTACATATATAGGCAAGGATCCCCTAAGGGTTTATAGAAACACCCAGATAACGGTGATCCTTGCCTTATCAATCTAACTTAACCACTAAGGCATTAGGCCGATAACAGCCCAAAGGGCGCCTATTCTAACACAATCTAAGTCTGTCTGCCAGGAAGAATGGCCAGCTCCATGATCCCAGGCCCCAAGCCACACGCTCACACCTTTGCCTGGTCTGAGCGCCAAAGGAGGAATAATATTCCACAATTGACAACAGCAGCGAAAGCCCAGGCCCTGGAAAATTCCAGTCAACAACAGCAGTGTGGGCCTCACTGCCAGTGAAAAGGACGAAGCAATGGCCAGTGGTGGCATTGATTGGATATGGACCAGTGTGTGCTCGAAGAGGAAGGAGAAAGTTGTCAGAGGCAAATAAAGTGGATGTCACTAGCAATTTCACCGCGAAAGGGCCTCTAGCTGAGCTGAGTTGGTTAGGTGACTTGATTAGCACTCCTCAGACCCTTGGTTTGACTCCCCGTGGGAGCAAATTTTAGGCTAGGGTTAAAAAATCCTCCCGTCAGTCCCACCCCACGCTAAAGTACAGGTATAAGGTCCGGCCCTGATTGTGGTAGTTCTCACATGGGCTACGGTGCCGCTATGTATGGGTGGGGTAGGGGTTCGGGGGTTTCTTCTTAGCAAAATGCCCGAGGGCTGTCTTACACACCCCCGCAGGTCTAGTTTTTCACTAGCAATTTCACCAGCATTGGCTTAAGGCCAGACTGCTGGAGCTCTAATTGGGTGTGAGGTGTTTCCCTAATTCTCTACAAGCTCACTGGAGATGGAAGTTGTCTGGTGTCTGGTTGTACATGGAGAGACTAGGTGGAGTTGATGAGCTGTGGTCAGTGCTATTCAGAAGGTTAGAGCTTGGTATTGGGAGTTGCTCTCAAGTGATACAATCAGACTCCATTTCTAATTAAAGTTCTAAGCTGATCCAAACAGCTGTATTCAGAAAATTCCATTTTTCAAATCGACGATTCTAGGACCAACTCATGTAAACAAAGAGGACCTTATATTCCAAACAAGAAAAAAATATCAGATTAAGAAAGAGTACCACAAGATTGTTACTGCAGGCCAGCTGGCATAAAGCAGCATTCGAGATCAAGTTTTTCTTCATCTTGGTTAGCATGCCTTCATGCTGATGTTTGTATTTGCTAAAGAGGTGCTGAGTTGTAATATACTTGAGGAAAGAATCTCCAAGTGTTTCTAATGATTCCTGCGAAAATTCTTCTTTGCATTTCTTTGCTGTTAGTGCTTCCAGAACCTGCAAGCCATTGAATGAGTAAAAAAAAGAGAACCCTTGTACAGACAATGTGCATAGAAGAATATTCACGCTGGTGACAACAAATAATTTCACTGAAAATTTCTGAAGAGAATATGAAGCAGCATGCATATCCTGCATCTTGATCAGTTTAAGATACTCTGATCCCAAATAAGTACTCCCTCCATTGCAAATTACAAGACGTTTTGGCTTTTCTAGATACATTTTTCTATTCACTTAGATATACATAGTCTAAAAACATAGTAAAAGCAATGTATCTAGAAAAGTCAAAACGTCTTATAATCTAGAAAAGTCAAAACGTCTTATAAACTCTTATCTCTTATGTCAAAAACTTTTTAGATTCAACCATCAATAGCTAAATAATCATATAGATTGACTTGATAAGGTCGACATTCCTAGGTTTGTCATGAAAATACTTTTATATAATGTAAAATTATATTTAAGTAACAATAAATTTCTAGCTCCTATTTGCAGAGTCAGGATCTGAACTAATGGAAGCACTCATAGAAAAATCATCCCAAGGGAATGAAACATAATGACAAGTTGTTTCGGAGAAGAAAAATTATGACAAGAACCGATGCACATGATGCAATAACTGAAGAATAACTGAACAGAATCTTTATTTTAACAAAGCAATAGACTAATAAAACAGTGTATATGGGAAACCAATAGCTCTGTTCTCGCATCTAGAGAACAACAAGCTGATTTAGCAGCTACATTTTCTAAAACATTATGGATGTGCATAAAGTAGAAAAACTGCTATCGAATTTAACCTTTAGTGCTGGAATATCGAACTGCTTCATGCTTGGACCCAATTGCGTTTTCAAATTCACAGAAAGAAGCATACATTGGATACGATACATTATAGAAGGAATAAATGTGAAGCAGCGCAGGGTATTTGCTGACACTGGCGCCATGACAACTATGCAGAGCTCGGGTGGCAATTCAAACACATTTGTACTTTCTGAAACAGGATAATGGAATCAGTCATTTAACAAACAAGTTATTTAATTATAGTAGTATAAAAAACTCAATTTAAAATTGTATATAAATTGAACCATCCAATTTTTTAGTAGAGGATATTAGAGATATTCTGGCCCACAATTAGAATTCAGTCAAAAAGTCCCCCCCCCCCCCCCCAAAAAAAAAAAAAAAAAAACACAACAAAAAAGAAGCAAACAAAAAACAACACAAAAACAAAGAGAAAAAAAAAAAAAAATTGCATCTTGTTTTATAATTAGAGCTT
>Ga0182004_10005823_pt1 | contig 10041 bp, 7 predicted proteins | sample Sormic07211540_1_FD_120479 | JGI IMG/M metagenome (GOLD analysis project Ga0182004, IMG submission 120479) | Endophyte microbial communities from Sorghum bicolor roots, Mead, Nebraska, USA - 072115-40_1 MetaG | ecosystem: Host-associated > Plants > Roots > Unclassified | place: USA: Nebraska... | reverse complement strand
TTTTTTTAGCTTTGGCTCCTTCGAGTTCCTTGCAAGGAGCTATTTTTAGATGTCCGTTTGGCAGAGCTCCTTACAAGGAGCCACAAGAAATCATAGTCGGAGTCCTGCCAAACGAGGCCTTAACAATGTTGCAGATGGTCTTGCAAAAATGATTAATACGGCTTAACAAATCAATAATCAAACGGCTTGTGTTTGAATATATTTATAATGGAGTAGTTGTGTCATGATCCTTGGCATCCAAGGTAGAATATGCTACTATCTGGAATGGCTCCTATATTGTTTATCTTTAATTAAATATTGACTTAATTATTTAATTAATTATGTGAATTACTTATTGAGCCAATGTGGCTACTTAATCAATTTATTATTTTTAATAGAGGTTGTGGTTTCTTTTTTGTTTCTTAATTATGGGAATTAAGGTTCCTTTTGACATACATTTTAACATATCTATTTGGGGCTGAAGTTTAATATGGTCAAGCATGAATGTATGATGCACGGATACACCAGGACCTCATCCATCTTACATTTGACAAATATCTAAGAGCCTGTTTGGATCTTTACTAGTACTAATAGAGTTAGTGGCTAAAATTAGCAGGCGAGGATCCAAACAGACCTGCTAACTTTTTTTTGAAATAGAGACCTGCTAACCGTAACATTTAGCTAGCAGGATTGCTAACAATTACAGTTCAGTAGCAGCTGGTGGAGTGTTGAGAACAGTTTTAACGAACTATCCAACCTCATATTTAGAATAACTAGCTAAATAGTTAGTTAACTATTAGCACACCAATTGTTCCAATCAGAACCTAAATTGAATTATTTATATATACTGCCAAGAAATTGTCCATGCTTGATTGGAAGAACAAGAATAAACTTACGAGGATACATCCAAATTCCGAAGCAAGGAACCATCGCTGCCTCTCCAGTAGCGCCAAACGTTGTTTTGTCACACTCCATGCGTCCCTGCTGGGCTGTTCCATCCTGTGATGATCCCAATGCAAACCTCACCTCGCATTTATCAGCTATTCGGCAGCTGGATTGAGCTAGAATCAGTCCATTTGTCAGGCACTACCGACCGGACGGCGTATAGGGTATATGCCGTCCGCCTTGCCGCTGCATTGCTAGCTAGCAGCTGCCGCAGCCAGTGACCTCATAAAATGACCTGCATCGACCTGGTCCCGTGTTACCTGGTCAAGGCTATAGCTGCGTGCAATGCATGCCCCTCTGTTGTATAAGTAGACGCGAGATTGTCACTAGAAAGCCACAGCAGCACAGCAGCTAGCAGCCACAGACTACTCTAGTAGTGCCACATCTGCCATAGCAAGCTAGCTAGCTAGCTCGTCGATCGCCAGTGAAGAGGCAATGGCTTACCGCCAAATGCAGCTCCTGGCCGTGGTCGCCGCCGTCGCGTGCCTCGCGCCGCTGGCCTCCGCCACGGTGTTTATGGTCGGCGACGAGCTCGGCTGGAGGGCCAAGTTCAACGAGACCCACTGGGCCGACAACAAGACGTTCACCGTCGGCGACAGCCTCAGTACGCACGATCGAGACTATCGACAACACCATCACATGCACAGGCACTATATATATATATATATATATATCTCGTTGGAATCACTTATTAACCCCCATTATTGTCTGGTTCTCTGGCAGTGTTCATGTACCCCAAGGATAACCACACGGTGGCCCAGGTGGGCAAGGACGACTTCCTGGCGTGCAACCTGCAGGGCAACCAGATGAAGTTGTGGGACTCCGGCAACGACGTCGTGACGCTGGACAAGCCCGGCAAGATGTGGTTCATCTGCACCAAGCCCAACCACTGCCTCAACGGCATGAAGCTCGTCATCGACGTCCAGGCACCCGCCGGGGGCCCGAATGCGGAGCCGCCGTCGGCGGCGCCCGTCAGCTACACGGTCGGCGGCGCGGTGGCCGCCGCTGGTGCCGTGCTCGCGGCCGTGCTCGCCTTCTAGATTCCTGTGTGCAAGCAGGGATCAAGCATTATCGCATTCGTTACTTGACAACATCGATCGTTTTGTGTGTGCGTGGTCGTCGCGTCGGATCAATTTTTTTCTTTCTTTTTTTTTTATATATATTCTCGAATGCATGCTGTTGTTTATTAATTGGACTTGCTGCTGCTACTACTGGTGTTTCAACTAGCTAGGTTACGCTAGCAAGAGTCCAAAGCTATATATATATCTATATATGTATACGGATACGGGGCCTGCCGGCCTTTTCACCTGTTCCAGGTGATCAGATGAGTTTGCTGTGTCCGCTGTATTGCCAGCCTTATATATATATATAATAAGGTCATTGTAAGAAAGTTTATCTCTACAGATTTTATTGACAACACCTATACTTATACTACTCCTAGTCTCAGCTAACAGTTTACTGGAAATATCATTTTTCCTGTATGCTAAAGAACCATCAAGGAAATTAATTCTATCGGGAGCCCGACAGGGCATATCATCCCGTCAACACTACCTCGATGGAGAAATCATTTTTTCTTCCTGTGTGCAACCCAACAGAAGCTGTATTCCAAAGGTATTTTTTTTTACAATATTGTCTGACAGAAAATTACAGCATCATAGGTTTACTAAATTTGCTTAACCATCCTACTTCAGGTATCTAATCTCACAGGGTAAGGTTATCACTGCTGCATGACTCATATGTGTGGTTCTTAGCTTATGCACATCTTTTTCGATGCAACATCTGATAAAACCTTTGTTAAGGTATCTACTAGGTTGCGAATAAAGGGCCTCTAGCCTAGTGGTTAGAGCACCTGAGTAGCACCAGCAGAACTGGGTTCGACTCCACGTGGGAGCGAATTAATTTAAACAGGTTTGCATTATCAAAAAATAAAAAAAATAGGCTGGGGTTTTCCTTGCTGACTTCGGTCAAAAGGTATCTACTACGTTTATAGCCGCCTCAACATAGTCATGTGCTATTACTCTAGAGTAGTTCATTTCTCTTTTCCCAATAGACTCCCATTGCACCTTTACATGCCATGACGGCTTCTTGTTGTCCTTAGAAGGATTGACCCCAAAGGTTGATTAACATGGGTCATTATGATAGTGACATCAATTTTGAACAACAACCAATTTAGTAAGAGTTCATCAAACCACGTGACCCCAATTAAGAGTGAAATATAGCTACTAATGTTGATAGAGCATCTCCACCCGATATTTTTTAGAAGATCGAGGTGCTACAGCAGATCTCCAATATCTACTTCATCTGTCTCTAAATAACCGTCGTTTTTTGTTTTCGTACCGTAAATTTGACTAGATTTTTTTAGAAAAATACGTGCAACATTTGTATCTCTGAATAAATTTATTATAAAAATAGATTCAATGATCTATCTAGTGGTATTAATTATGTAGCATAAATATTAATATTTTTTATATATTATTTCTCGGGAAGTGAGAATAACAGTTTAATAGGGATGGACGGAGTATAATTTTTTAAGAGATCTCCCACGAGAAGCATCATTTCTCTTAAATAGAGGAGACAACGTCCTCTCCCCAATTCATGATCCCTAAAAGATATAGAAGGCAAGTTTTATGTAATCTTTTAGAACAATGTTCTCTTCAAGTACTCTCCTAAAACTAGGAGATGTAATATAAGAGATTAATTAGGTGGAGATGCTCTTAGTTCGGTTTCCATTGTTCATCCTACAAAGATGATTTGCTTGCAAGACTTCTAAGAAACAACAATGCCTCCAAGTACTAACACATAACCACTTGGGGCCTTCACAACACCATTAGATACCTATTATAGTGAATACCATAACCCACAATAAATTTAAATAGCATATTTTACTTCTTCAAGAGCACACCACTGATCATATCCTGGATTCGAAAGTCATCTTAATTTGCCATAAAAAACGTGATATCAAGCTTTGCCATGCCAACTAAATACATAAGGAAGCCAAATATTTAGGAGTATTTCAATTGACCCTTTTATGCTTTGTTTTTTTATAATAATGCACTACAAACAATGTGGAGTTGTTTTGTAGTCACTATACCCAAAGTGAATCAAGACCTTTTCTATATAATAGAACTACATGGGTGTAAACCTAACATCACATTCTCTTAGTTGCTTAGTGTTTAACCTAACACCGGCAACTCCAACAAACTTCTTCTTGAAGTTGGGAGAAGTCATCTTTCGACTTCCTTAATCACATTAATGTTAGTCGCTAAACATAGTATCTCATCAACATACAAGCAAAAAATCACTCCCTCAGCATAGACATTGTATATACACAATCGGTTAGGTTTATTCAAAATAATTACAACATAGACAATATTTGTTAAAGTTCCATCAAACTTCTTATCCCCCTTAGGTGCTTGTGTAGGACTAGGGGTGAAGCTTAATAATGGCACCCAGGCACCCCCTCTGATTTTTGAATTTCTTGAGAGCTAGCAAATTTTGGCCCTATAGGCACCCCCATGGCCCAATACGAGGCACCCCCACCAGCCCAAGAAGCCTACTGCACCACTTCCTTCCAGGATCGCTTCTAGCCGAAGCATCGCACAGTCACTGTTCCTTGCTTCCGACACCTTGTCTGCCCCATGAGCGACGAGTCCAAGTTACTGGGATGCTGCCTATGCCGATCATGCCAAGCATGTGCCCCTGCTACTGTCCTAGTGCTGCAAATGAGTGAATTATAGGTAATCATGGAGACGATGAGGTGTTATAACGGAAAGCTCAAGACATGATCGATGCACTGCTAATAGAATTTCATGTGCAAATGAAATCAATTGGGATGAGTAAATTAAATATAACCCCGGTTTGGCGAAAGAAATTTATGCTTACCATCCTAACTTGAGAGAAAAGGTGAGAAGAAATGAAGAATTGTCACTTGATAATGGAAGAAAAAGGGCATAAATATGATCTCTAAGAGATAATGCAATCCATCTACTTTCAATGGATGATTGTATATTTTCTTTGCTAAATAATTGATCTATTTGTCCCACAATCTAGCCCCAATGTGGATCTACACACTATATGTGTCCCTATTTGGACCCATATGTGGTTTAGTCGCAAAGAAGAAGAAGAAGAAGAAGAAGAAGAAGAAGACCCATATGTGGTTTGGCGTGGCTCACCAAGGTTGAAACAAAATGAGAGAGATGAGACGAGGCCATGTCGTCATCCTTAAGTTTTGTAAAGTTTGAAACATTGTTGATTTAGGCGAAGATTGTGCATCGTGTGGTTCATCTATCTGCCAAAGATATATCTGTTCAATTAGGACACATCTTCATTTTGTTACTTTTTATATGCATTCTTTGTTGGATTTAATTATAGGCTTGGCCTACTTTAACTTAATTAAATCAAATAGCTCCTACTACTTATATCAAATGTTATGTGCAATAATCCTTTAGTCCTTATGTGATTTTGACTAAATGTTGACTCAACTTATATAGGTGGATTATGTGTGCATCTACTAAGAAGTTGAGAGATAAAAAAGGCATGCCACAAGCACGCAAACCATCGTCAAGCCACGCTGATTATGTGTGTGCACGGGATCGGGCTTGGCCCATCAGGACATGATGTGGTGTGGGGCTAGGATTGGTTTTCCCATTTGAAGATAGGAGTTTTGGGAGTTTCTGCTCGTGATGATGGGAATTATAGATGATGGGGATTATGGGAGAGACTTCTAGTCTTTTGTGCGAGAGAAAAATAGGAGTAGTGCGGGGCTAGGGTTAGTTTTGCCACTTGGGCCATTTGATGATAGTAGTTTTAAGAGCATGATAGTAATTTTAGGAGTTTTTGCTCATGATGATGGGAGTTGCAGGAGTTTATATTTTTTCCAGGAATTTTTGCTTGTGATGACAGCGGTTACGGGAGTTTATATTTTTCTACCGTACGTAATGATGGGATCAAGTTATGAAAGAGACTTCTAGTCTTTCATGGGAGAGCGAAATAAGGGTGGTGCAGGGCCAGGGTTGGTTTTTGCCACTTTGGCCATTTGATGCCAAGAGTTTAATTTCTACTCATGATGCATGATGGGAGCTATGGAAGTTTCTGGTCTAATTTGATGATGAAAGTTACATAAGCTTCTATTTCTACTCTAAGTTTCTCCTGACTTTTGATCTCTCATACTCTACTCATCGACACATCGATGCCTAATCCATTGGACTTCTGAGAGACTTTTGGTCTTTTGTGAGAGAGAGCGAAATAAGAGGCGCATCCCTACAACCTATCCTGTGCGAGTGAGAGCGAAGTAAGACTAGACTTCCCATACGTAGATTTTTCCACTGCTTCCCTTGCAACCTGAGAATCCTTGTCCCGGTTACTTTGCATATGGGAATTGGGAGAGCGGGCCTCTGAAGCGAAAGCTATTCTTGGGTTCATCTACTCGGGTGAAGACTAGCAATCAGGTTCTTAGGTAGCATAATCCAAAAGGCGTGACTACTCGATCTTCTTTCTATTACTTATTGTTGGCTCAATGACTTCTTCCTGCTACTTCCCTATGTTGGTGGTTACCAAAACTGACTGTAACGAGTGGGGTGACTACATCTATAAATGCTATGTCAACTAGCGGAAACAACTCTGGTGACAACCTCTTTCTATTTTCTATGTTTGAATCCATGATTAGTGTCATGTTCATCAACTCACTTGTGACTAGATCACACATGCATCTTTTCTGATGTCATAAACATGTTGTTAATATTTTTTAGACTAAATCAATATTGAATTTGCCTAAATTTCTAATGTATACAAAGCTTGGGATTTGCCTGGCATCAATATACATGACATTTTATTCTTTGAGTGAAGATATAATGAAACTATAGAAAGATAGTGTGTAGACATGGCATGAATACATAAAGAAGCCCTTAATTCATGTATAGAGCCATACCTTTGTTATTGTGGATGACTATCCCACACTATATATTAATTAGGCAATTTTAGTACCAACTTAATCTAGAAATAGATTAATAACATGTTTTGTGACATCAGACATGTGCATGTGTGATCTAGTGGCTAGCAAGGTAACGAGCATCATACGAATCATGATTTTAACCATAGAAATGAGAAGATAGGTTGCAATAGTAACATACCTAGCGACACCAGGGCCAGCTATGCTAGTCGATATAGCATATGTTGTTGTAGTCATCTCGCTTGGTGTAGTTCACAACAGTTGTGGTGCCATTCACCATGAAAGTCACCGCCGAAAAGTAGAGAAAGTTGTGGATCGATTGAGCTTGTGGATGCTCCCCAAAAACCTAATTCTTGGTCTTCACCCAAGCAGTGCACACATGAACCGGGATGGGAATGATAAAGAACAACACAACAGTGAAGTGACGAGGCGTGGTTGTCATGTGCTCGTGGACAAGATGAGAGTGCCGCCTTATGCAGCCTTTTAGGGACACCAAGAGACATGCGTAGTGATTGATAATGGTCATGAACACCATGTATGCTACCGATAACTGACAAATAAATTGTCCATTACTAGTAACCCACTAATCAACCTGGTTGATAATGGCATGAAGACCATATAGTTGTTACTAGTAACTGACAAATCAATTGTGTCCCTTACTAATAACTCACTAATCAGCCACAAACCCACCTTAAAACATCCCACTAATGGCTACTAACACATTGTGAGTTTCACCTATCATTAATCCTAGCCTTGAAATTTCCTTTGAGTTAATTGCTAAATATAATTGGTCAAATCCAATTAAATCCAACACTATAGATCTTCCCCATCAGGACAAATGAATAAAAGAGAACATGAGATGGGTACTATGCTAGGATGACACTAGATATGTGTCACCGGATGGATCTAAAGTGATAATCGTTTACTTTCACACTTCACAATGGGAGGATACAAGCATATAGCAAGAGGTTCTATAAAAATTTTGACAACAGTTATGAGATAGACTTTGCTCTGCCAAGATAATGTTTAAGATGGTTTGTGAGGAAACATCAAGGTTGCTTATGGGAAGAAAATGGAAGATAGGAAGAAGGGAAAAAGAAATACATCTCCGATCCTTTCACCATTGGGGAATGATCGTTTCACCTAGGTACAACTTTCAGCACAGGGGCCATTCTATTTCATTGGTTCCTTGACATATCATGTTTTTGCCAATGCCCACTCTAGCTAGTCTCCAAGATATGACTTCCATCAATCTACTTTCGAACTCTTCCTTTGTCTGACCGAACATAAATGGGGAAAGAAGGTTATTGTCAATGTAAAACTATCCTAGTAAGCTGTATATTCCCACTTTTCTACTTCCAATTCTAGCTATCAATATATAGAAGGAAAGCCATCCCAAGCTAGAGATGAAGCCAACAAACCACTCAGTCCCAATGAAGGATCTATCAATGGCCGACTGAAGTGTGATCACAGCTATCATGTGATGCTGACAGTGTTTGATTTCTAGCTATTGCAATCAGGGCTATATATTAAGTGCATGCAATGATAGTCATCACTCTCTTGTACTTTGCCCATAAAGATGAATTGGGTTAGATGGTTTAAAAAAGATCCAAAATTTTTGTTTCGCTGAAATTTGGCTTATGCTGATACTAATTTGTTGTGAGAGAATAACAGTGTTCGTTCGCTGAAAGTATTGCTAAAGTAGTAATAAAGATTCATCAATTAAAAGAATAAAAAAGCTTTTGTATCGGATCACATTCTACAAAGATCAGGCAAGCTACCAAAATGTCTGAGACCAGCATCCTTGTGTGCAGCTAGCTACAAAGTCTTTGTTTTAGAATTACACGGTACAAAGTAGGTGCCCACAAAGTGCACATACACTCACCCGTATGAACATAGATATATAAACCCTACCTCTATGAGTCTTTTTAAAGGACTAGGCCGGTAGATTGAGATTCACGAAGTTACCACAGACGCCTCGATGTCGATGGATGTCGCTTACCACTTAAAGCATAGCACCATTAAATCCTAAATTAATCCGGATGCATACATTCCACCACCAGCAACCCAACCAATCGATCTAAAATTAGTTTGCAACTACAAAGTATTATTAGCTCCATGGATGTGTGCAGCAGCGTGTATACATGTAGCAGGTACGCTGTAGTCTGCTGCCAAGCGCACTAATGTCATGTCACGAGTCACGAGTATCAGAAAACTCAACCTGCCCTTTGTCTCTTCCCCTTCGCCAAAATCGATCAGTGTACCAGTCCAAAAGCTGAACTAACAATAGCAAATAACTGAATGCCTGAAACAAACCATCAATTCAGGTGTCACATTTGAGTGTTTTTTTAATGTAAACAGGAGGGTTGCCCCTACTGTGCTTTTATTGAAAAACAGATCGTTTTACAAAGAGAGCTCATGAAGTCACATTAGAGTGATAACGTTGGATTTCAGTCCTTCTGGTTATTTAACCAGATTACATGTTGGTGTCACTCCTGCATACCTACAATCAGTTCATTTGCTGGTTGTGAGGGGTTATGATGTAGCCCTAAAGGTCATTGTCTAGTACTCCCTCCGTTCTAAATTATAAGTGACTTTAACTTTTTTGGTACATAGAATTAGCTATGCATTTAGACATATATTATATCTAGATATGTAGCAAAATGATGTACCAAAAAAGTCAAGCGACTTGTAGTTTGGAACGGAGGTACTAGTATCCTATCGTAAGAAGTGATAATATATAGCCAATACAATAGAAACACACTTTAGAGCTTTTCTACATAATTAGACTCAGCTTCCTTTGGCCCATAATGAGATGGGTACTTATTCTATTTTTATTGTATAGATTTTTCGCTTACGAGAAACTGTATTGAGATGAAAACCTCATGTACGGTTTTGGAACGGAGATTTTTTGAAAAGATTGAACTACCATATATAATGGATGTATGTTGTCCCAATCGAAAGGAAATTATATAGAAGCTTTGCAGAGTTATTATGAAGCTACACAACTGGAAATTGGTTTCTACGATCGAAGTTATATGCTATATAGAATAGGTCTACACACAAGCATTAGAGCTGAACACGATCCAAAACAGAAATCAACAGGGAGCCATGCAACAACTGTCACTTTCATATATATAGGTCCCATTAGATATATTATATTATATTAT
>Ga0182004_10005822_pt1 | contig 10041 bp, 12 predicted proteins | sample Sormic07211540_1_FD_120479 | JGI IMG/M metagenome (GOLD analysis project Ga0182004, IMG submission 120479) | Endophyte microbial communities from Sorghum bicolor roots, Mead, Nebraska, USA - 072115-40_1 MetaG | ecosystem: Host-associated > Plants > Roots > Unclassified | place: USA: Nebraska... | reverse complement strand
TATTTCCTGATAACCCCCTGCAGAAATAGACAAACACCAAAACTCGTGGAATTCTATCAGATAAAACCCTAAGTCTAGATCTTGATTTCATTTGGATCCTTTTCTTTATTTATTTGATAATTAGATTTGATACTTAAGGACCGTCAACATGCATGAGTTACCTACTTATTATCTATTTATCTATTATTATGTATGCATGTGAACTCAATTATGTGTGAACCTGTGTAACTGTGTGTCTAGTAGTTTATTGATGACTTTAACTCTTTAAGTGATATTTTAAGTTGTGAACTATGTTATTTATATTAAATCATGTTATTATTAATATTATTAAAAAAATCTTTGCCGTATCCCCGTGTCACTGTTTTTTGGAGAAATGCGTATCCGCGTATCGGATACGTATTGTATCTGATACGCGTATCCGTATCCGTGTAACGTAGATGCTATCTATGGCAATTGTAACCGACTAGGATTAGTTTCCAGATCTGTAACCCTACCCTCTGAACTATATAAAGAGAGGCAAGGGACCCCCATAAACAACTCAACTCAACACAATTCGATCTACAACAATACAATCAGACGCAGGACGTAGGTATTACGCCCACACGGTGGCCGAACCTAGATAAAATCCTTGTCTGTGTCTTGCGTCACCATCGAGTTCATAGCTTGCGCACCTGTCTGCCGATAAACTACTACCGTTGGTATACCCCAAGGTAGACTGCCGACTAGCTTTCGTCGACACTGTGGGTATCGATCAAACTCGACAGCTACTAGAGTAGATGGAGCTCTTGTCTTTTGCATTTATCAGCAATGTCACTGGTTCTTGCTCAGATCATTAGTATATTGCGCGTTCTAAATCTGGATTAATTTATTCATCTTTGATTTATGTCTGCACGATACTTGAGAATAGCTCTTCTACCGGGCATATAGGCGCTCCGTGCGAACGTTTCTTTGAGGGCGCTGGTAGAGAACGAGAGAGAGAAAAACGCACAGAAGATCTGAAGATGGGAGAGAGAAACATGGAGAATGATTGGTTGGATTTTTATTTTGATCATAGTAGAAAATTTTGCACTCGAAAGAATAGTTTCTTGACATGATATCATATGTTATAGAAATATGATGGTGAAACCACATGTCTGTGAATTTCTCATGCCGAGGATTACTTTGAAATGTACGAAGTACCCACACATAAATGGGTCAAAATTTCTTGCATGAACTCAATAGTGTTGCCGCTTGCTGGATAGAATTCATTCCCCACCCTGACCGCATTCCTTGGCTAGACTTTTGCAAACTCCTTCATGAACACTTTGGCCAGGACTGGCGTGATAGACTAGTTCGCCAAATCTTCCACATAGGTTAGACATCAGGTGTGTTGTTACATTATAGTGTCCCACCACACTCGATACTACGTATACATTCACTTTGTTACAGGAAGAGTTAGCCTCGGTGACTCCCATAAATGACCACAACAAGATGGGGTTTATGCAGCTCAACATGCAAGCTCTGCCCTGGCAGCAACAATGAGGCAATGACTCGATAGCTGTTGACAGACCTCAACCTAAGGGGCAGGATGACAAGCTCACCACTCTTCAAAATTATCGTCGCACCAGGGGACTCTGTGAGGTTTGTGCTAAAAAATGGGTGCGTGGTCATAAATGTGTTGATGAAAAAATAGATCTACAAACACAAAGGGCTAACACCCAATTTCAATGTCAAGGCGTGCCGGTCGATTTGACTTGTTAATCGACAAGGGTGATAATTTGAATACTTTGGTCCCGACAACAGCGATGCGCCCGAATGTCATGGCCAAGAGGTACTCATGCGGAACTCGAAGATCGTTGAGTGCAACTCTCTGAATCAATGAGAACTCGTAAAAAGAAAATATGCAAATTGACGAAGTCGTCGAAAAAGTAGATGCGAGAATAGGAGTAAACTTGTATTTGATATTGATTGATATTTCTTACATCACCTCTCGGCCTATATTTATACCCTGGTCTAAAGAGTTATAACCAAATATGACTAGGACTCAACTTTTAAGGTAAAATAGGACTCTTACATTAAGGTATATTCTAACAAATATAGAAAAGAAAATAATATCTATCTATCTATCCTTATGTCCATCCCCTTCACGATGAAGTTTTCATCGACTCCTGCCCCATCGGCATGCCACACGCCTCATCAGCAGTAGTCTTCACATCTCTCCTCGTTAGCATCGACAATATGACATAAGCCCCAACAGTAGTAGCCTTCACATCTTTCCTCATTGGCATCAGCAACATGGCATCACAAGCTTTATCGGTGATAACCCCTGAATCGGCAAGCACCACCTCCGACCTTACTAACCAACACTTTGATTTTAAGCTAATAGAACCCCTCCATCGATCATCATCTTCCATCGGCTGATCCTCATCGGCATCTTTTCATTATAACGCAATATTTTCTCTATTACCAATTGGTCCACTCCGATTATCTTGACCCGTGTCAAAAAATGGCGTCAACAAATGTGCAACTACAATTCCATTATAGGCCATGCAAGAGGTGTTTTAATTGCTAAGTATTGAGCAGTCTGAGGATACCTCAGAAGATTCACTACAACAGTTGTTTCTTGCTCTCTCCCATGATGCTAGAATGGGTTCCAATGGACACCGCACTATCAGATTCCATGGCATTCAGGGTATTCCTATTGTCATTCTCTTGGACTCATGGAGCTCTTCTTCATTTCTGGTTGCATCAATTGCTAACCAGAATAAAGATCCAAAATAGAAAACCAAGATGCCTAGCCTATGATGAGCACCTCCAACATTTCTCAACTCATGATGGGCATTATGAGTTTATACTTGTACCATTTGGGGTTGTCCGGTGCTCTAGGTACTTTCTAAGGTGCAATGAAAGGCACACTAGGTTTGCTATTGCGCAAGTGTGTTATTGTCTTCTTTGATGACATTTTGATCTACAACAACTCCTATGATGAGCACCTCCAACATTTACACTAGGTGCCAACCCTCCTTGCTAAGGATCATTAGCTGGTGAAGCTTAGGAAGTGTCAGTTCGCAAAATGAGAGATCCATTACCTGGGACATGTCCTCAGTGGCAAGGGTGTTCATACAGACCCAACAAAGGTTTTAGCAGTGCAAGAATGGCCAACACCTGTGAATGTTCGTGAGCTTCATGGATTCTTGGACCTTGCTGGATTCTACAAGAAATTTGTTCGCAATTTTGCAATCATTGCTAAGCCGCTCACAAACTTACTCAAACATTCTCTCTGTACTGCCTTAGTTTTGGGAATACCAGATTTCTCTCAACCTTTCGCCATCGAGACCGATGCATGTCCATCTAGGGTTAGCGCTGTTTTGCTCCAAAAGGGTCATCCACTTACTTATGTAAGGAAGTCGCTAGGAGTCAAGAATCAAGGGCTATCGACGTATGAAATAGAGTATCTTGGTATTTTGGTAGCAGTAGATCATTGGCGCTCATACCTAAAGTTGGCCAAATTCATTATTTACATAGATCAAAAGGCTCTAAGCCATCTCAATGATCGGCATCTACATACTATTTGGTAGCATCGTGTTTTCACCAATCTGCAGGGGTTGCAGTATCACCTCATTTACAAAAAGGGATATGATAACAATGCAACTGATTCACTTTCATGATGAGTTCATATTGATGACAGTTGCTGCACTATTTCAATAGTAATTGTAAGTGCAATCAAGCCCTATTGTGGGTTTTGCTGTCAATGACTATCAAATTAGAGGACTAATGAGATTTATCGAGACAATGAGTAGGGAATCAAATATTAAGAATGATGAACAGGTTGCAGGTATCTAAAAGTGTGAAGTAAGCTGATCCAAACTCAAGGAAGCCTTTTAGTTATTTCTCTGTTGTTTATTGAGTTTAGGAAAAGCCATACTATAAAGGGGAATTCTAGAATAGTTGGTCAAATGTGCAACCAGATGCTCATCTTCATGTAAAAACATTCTCTTTCCTAGCCAAAGCAACCTGCAAAATAGTTTAACATTTCACCTGCTCTAGACAGGGCGGTAGTGCTACCCATTTGTGACCGTTGGGACCCAGGGGGTGTCTATACCCCTGACACACCCCACAACGGTCATCACTCACCTCAGTCGACTTATCTCATGCTTAAATAGAATAGAGCTCTCTATCTCTCCCTCCATTGTTGCTCCTTTATCCCTCAAGAAAATCCTTGATTCCAACCATCAATCCTTGAGAGAAATGGCATAAAAATCTCGATTAGAGAGTAGATCCACTGATTCCCAAAGTCTAAGAACATTAGGTTTACATTTGGCCGGTGGTTCTAGGGTTTATTACTCTTGGAGCGTGCTCCTAGCCGGCTAGGCATTCCCCTTGAGCGTGCCTCCTTTGTGTGGCAGCCTTGGGAGGTTTGTAATCTCATTTTGCAGCTAAGAAATTAACCCTCACTTCAAGAGTTCACTCTCTTGATTTGAGAACGAGGGTAGGGCAAGGCTTTATGGCAAGCCTAAGCCTTTGGTGGCTTCCTCAACAATGTGGACATAGGCAAGCCTTTGTGGTGAGCTAAACCATGGGATAAATCAGTGAGTCTTGTGTGCTTCTTGCAAATTATTTCTTAAGTTTAACCCATTCTAGGGTTTGGTGGCCCGATCTAGTCTAGTGTGACATTTTTGTGGTATCTAGTCTTCGCATTAGATCTTGGTCTCATATTGTAGGATTGCTTAGTTCACAGTATCAGTTTACTTCCTACAAAGTCTCAGTGTTTTCTGTGATTTCATTGAAGGCTGGTAGTGCCGCCCTACATGGCCGGTAGTGCCGCCCTCTATTCTAATAGAGATTTGAGTTAATTTTTTACAGGCCTATTCACCCCCTCTAGGCCTCCTTTACCTTCTAGGAGATTCTACAAGTGGTATCAGAGCCTCGTTACTTCATATACGCTTCACCATGTGAAGTATGGAAGTTAGAGGAGGTTCAAGAACCACACGTGAGTGAAAAGATGGTGGTTTGCTTGTCAAAGATGCTAGCAGCAACAGTGACATGTCACTATCGACAGCAAGCAACACCACCCTCAAGAATGACAAGATCACCGATGCAGAAAGAAAGAAGGAAAGAAGAGCGAGAAGAGAAGCAAAGAGAAAAGTCAAAGAAGAACAGCAAAAGCATGATGAAGATCTGAAAAGAAAAGAAGAAAGGAAGCGCATACGTGAACAAAGAGCAAAGAGAAGGAGAGCAAGAACAAAGTAAGAATTAAAGAAGGCATATGATGCTTCATCTAGTGAGCTATCTAGTAGCTCGGATGATGGTGATGATGATGCATCATATCATATATCCAAGGGGCACGAGAAGAACAAGAAGAAGGAAAGCAAGGACAAAGGCAGCAACACCAAAAAGAAATATGCAGCCGTATCCTTCAATTGTTCCTATTTAACTAACCGTGACTACAAGTCTTTTATTAATGTGCCCACGAGCAAGTTGCCTCATTTTGAAGGGACAAACTTTGCCAAGTGGAAGCACTTGATGAGGGTTTATCTTATCAGTCTTCACCCTGGACTTTGGGAAATTTTGTGCAGTGGATTTCAAGCACCGAAGAACCCCAAAGAGCCAACAAATGAAGAGCTAGCTACTGTCCATCTCAATGGGCAAGCCACAAGTATTCTTCTTAGCGCTCTAGATGGAAATGAGTACAATAGAGTGATGAATGTTCATGCAGCAAAACAGATTTGGGACACTTTGCATCTTGTACATGAAGGTGTAGACAAAGTGAGATGGGCCAAAATTGATTTATTGATGGCCAAGCTAAATAGATCTGTGATAGTTGATGGAGAAGGCCCTCAAGAGATGTTTGATAGATTGATGACATTGGTAGGCAAAATTAGAGGCTATGGTTGTGATAAGCTTGATGATCACAAGGTTGTGAAGGTTATGTTGGAAGCCTACTCACCAAGAAATGAGACCGTAGTCACCTTGATTAGAGGCAAGAAAAATTTTGAGCACTTGTTGTCCCCATTTTTTGGGTATGAGTCAAGACAGTTAAGGAGAGCTCATCGGTAAATGGAAAATTGCTATGCCGAATCGGTAGAAGGGTGTGGAGAGTTGATTTGAATAATGCCGATGATGAGACGATGTTGGTGCTGTTAGCCTGGGGATGGAAATGACAACTACTGATTATTGCCGATTAATCGCCGATGCCAATAGAGGAAGATTGGTCGCCAATGCCGATGGAGGAAAGTGTAGAAGCTGTTGCTGATGGGACAGGACCTGATGAAAACTTAAGACAAGGGGTGATGAGGGTTTTGTCGTAGCTAGAGGAAACATAGGGGTAGATAGTTATTGTTTCTTTTTCTATGATTATTTTAGTTCACCTTATATGTAAGAGTCCTGCCTGCTTTGTTTAGATTTTAGTCATATTCGGTTATAACTCTTGGGATCAGGGTATGAATATAGACCCAGCAACGATGTAATAGAAGGATGAATCAATACCAAACACAAGTTTTATATCTACTTTTACATATACTTTTGACAACTTCATCCACTCGCATACTTTTCTTTTGTTTACGAGTTCTTAAGGATTCGGCGAGTCATACTCAACGATTTCTCGAGTTCCGCATGGGTACCTCTTGGTCGTGACATCCGGGCATATCGCTGTTGTCGGGACCAAAGTATTCAAGTTATCACCTTTGTCGATTGCTAGATCAAATCGGCTGGCATGCCTTGATATCGAAATTGGGTATTAGCCTTTTGTGTTTGTAGATTTATTTTTGCATCAACACATCTTTTGGCACGCCCAGTGGGACTTTTCATTAACAAAGATCGACATGGCTACTTCTAATCTTGACACAAACAACGTCATTGGCGTGACAGAAGCTGATCTCAGAGAAGAACAGAAGTAGGCTATGGAGAGGGCTATGGAGAAATATAGGCAACTCTGTCTAAAATCCTTCATCGTGAACAAGAGCGGGGAAGTTATCCAGAAGCAAGATCTGCCGATTCCTCGGCAGGTTATATTTGATCCCAATCCTGGTAAATTGCAAGACATGGTTAATACTGCTATTAATCATGCTTTGATTAATCACTCCAATGTGCTGTCCAATACTGTTTACAATGTTGTGGTCGAAAGATAGACACCACCACTTTATGCTGGCCTAGCTTATCATTATCCAGGAATATCATCGGTTGTGGCTCCATCGGCTCCTTCAGCCGTTGTGGGTATAGAGGTTACTTCTCCTCCAAGCACACTAGGGTTGGCTAATGAGCAATCTACACCGATGAGATCTGATCCAATGACCTTAGGGGGATAGGTCCAGCTCAACACAGATCTATCGGCATCGGCTATGTCAGGATCTATATTTCAGAACTGCTAGGTTCCTCCCAACTGGTGCGGATATGGTATGCCTCCAGAGTTCTTTGCAAATAGTTCTGGAACATCTTAGGTAACTGATGTAGCAGGGAAAACTCCCATGCTATCGGCGCCTCTAGTCTCGCCAATGACTCAAGTGCCTCAATATTCTACGACAACTACTGGGAGGCCAATTGCTGGAAATTTTCAGATGACAACGTTCCAGATGCCTAATGCAAACTCATCAGCAAATCCATTGCCAACACAACAGAGGTTCATGTCTCAAACAGGTCATGTCAATCCAGCAATGACAACTAACTACCAACCATCAGCAAATCTTGTGCCGATGAATGCTAATAATGGTTAGACAGGATAGTTGATCTTCCCACAAGCAACACAGTAGAATCATCAAGCCGCAGGAGTCCAATAGGGTCAGATGCAGGTCGGTTTTCAGAATCAGGCACCGACAGGTCAACCGATGAATCTTGCTCAGCAGATCGGCGGTCAGCAAGATATGGCTAATATGATGTTTGCTAGTGATCGTGTACCCCAGAGACACGTAGAAGCCTATCAGCAGGTGCCAGATGTTCAACCTATACATCGGCAAGATGTCGATACCTATTAGGCCGATAAGATAGCAGAAGTTATGAGAGATCAGTTCGGGATAAAACCCAAGGTTAACACTTACTCTTATCGGATACCACATCCTCCTGCGTATGATTTAATTCCACTCCCAAATCGGTATAAGGTACCAGATTTCACTAAGTACTCTGGGCAAGATGACACCTCAACCATGGAGCACGTCAATCGGTTCATCATTCAATGTGGAGAAGTTGCCAACAGAGATGAATTAAGAGTTCATTTATTTTTCATCGTCCTTATCTGGATCAGCTTTTACCTGGTTTATTTCATTACCTCCAAATTCAGTCATTACTTGGGCCAATCTAGAGAAGCAATTTCATAAATACTTTTTTTCTAGAGTTCATGAGAAGAAGATTACCGATTTAGTAAGATTAAGACAACGTAATGATGAATCGGTGGAGAGCTTTGTGCAGAGGCTGCAGGACGTAAAGATTAAATGTTATAGTCTGGTTCTGGATGATCAGCAGTTAGCCGATTTGGCCTTTCAAGGATTGCTGCCACATCTCAAAGATAAATATGCTTCTCAAGAGTTTGAAAGTTTGAGTCATTTGTTGTAGAGGATTTCTGATCAAGATGTCAAGGCTTTTGAACCTAGAAAGGCTTGAAATAAGAAGGTATCGTTTGTTGATGAGGCAGGAAGTTCTGATTCTGATGAAGAACCAGTCATCAGCATGGCACAGTGGGTAAAAAATAAGAAGCCGATGTCTTGTCCTTTTGGCCAAAAAGAACCACAAAAATTTGCTTTTGATATCACCAAAGCCGACAGGATATTTGATTTCTTGCTTCACGAAGGATAGATTAAATTGTCACCCAATCATGTAGTTCCATCGGCAGAGGAGCTAAAAAACATTAAGTATTGCAAATGACATAATGCGACTTCACATAATACAAATGAATGTAAAGTGTTTAGATAGCAATTGCGATCGTCTATAGAGTCTGGGAGGATCAAGTTTGATAGTTCCAAAACTCAGAAGCTGATGAAGATTGATCAGCATCCTTTCCCCACAAACATGTTGGATGCCAAAGGTAAGACTAAGGTCTTAACATTAGAAATAGCTGAGAAGAACGCATCGGTAGATCCCCAACATCAGATAACTACCGATGACGCTAACTCAAAGGGTTTATTGAGTGAAGGTGGCAGTTCTGGATGGCCTCCCCGGTCCGGCATAGTAATCACTCATAGACAGCAGCGGGAAAATTGGCAGCAACGTGAGGATCGATATCAGCGTCAGCAAGAAGATAGGCGTCGGGAGGAGTGAAATTGACATAAAGATCATTGGGATTGCCCGTTCTTTGTTCATTACTGGGAACGGGACATCAAATTGCCGACTGTTGAAGATTGTGCTGAGTGCAATGGCTACCGTCGACATAATCGGTCAAATCAGAGGTTCCAAAACAATGATCGATGTTTCAATGAACCGATTCGGGGGAGAATATCAGTTCATAATCGGCTGGGGGCAGGCTTAACGTACATGACAGGCTTGGTGGACGTGTCGGTCATTTTCTGAGGAATCATGAAGAACTTGAAGAAATGGCAAACGCACGAGTTCTCAATGAATTTATATTTTGCAGAGATTCTATCATTCATCGTGTAGAGTCAAAGGAGGTTGGCTGTCAACCAGTTTGAAAGACAAAGCTTCCCCGATGGTGTCCAGAAGGATTAACAAGGACATAGAGGAGGAGGATGCAACGAGAATGCCAGGAAGATTTGTTTAGAGAAGAAAATTCTTCTAAGTTTGAAAATCGGCAGCAGTTGGACCGCAAGGGGAAAGGATCATCGGCAGATGTCAACATGGTGTTCATGTTGTCGATGGAATTTCTTGCACCCTCTAGTGATGATGAGGAAATTAGTCTCCCTGATCAAATAGCTTAGTTGGAACTTGACCCAATGACGGCCATTTTTGAGAAACCCTCTGATGATGAAAGGCAGCATCTTAAAGCTTTTTTTTATTAAAGGTGTTGACGGTTCTTAAGTATCAATTTTAATTATCAAATAAACAAGAGAAAGGACCAATATGCAACCAACACCTAGAATTAGGGTTTGATCTGACAGAATTCCATGAGTTTTGTTGTTTATC
>Ga0182004_10005821_pt1 | contig 10041 bp, 6 predicted proteins | sample Sormic07211540_1_FD_120479 | JGI IMG/M metagenome (GOLD analysis project Ga0182004, IMG submission 120479) | Endophyte microbial communities from Sorghum bicolor roots, Mead, Nebraska, USA - 072115-40_1 MetaG | ecosystem: Host-associated > Plants > Roots > Unclassified | place: USA: Nebraska... | reverse complement strand
GTGGATGGACACGAGGCTGAGGGTGGCTGCTAGCCGACGCGGTGGCTTCGACTCCCTGGTGCTTCTCGTCTCGTGGGAAGTCTGGAAAGAGCGGAACCGACGAACCTTCGACGGCAACTGCCTAAGCCTAAGTCAGCTATTGCAGCGCATCAAAGACGAAGGGGAGGAGTGGATCGGAGCGGGCTTCAACAAGCTTGCGGCCCTGTTCGTTGGGATATAGTACGAGGAGTAGCCCGGGGGTTTCTAACTCCAGTCGCAAAGCCGTGTGCCCCCTAGTACATCACTCGAAGTTCCACCGTTCTATCCGGTGCCTTGTGTCTGTGCTTCTCGGTTAGGGGCGGCTCGAGGCATCTCGCCGCTGGCACCCCTAGCTTTGTATTGAACTCCTTTTTCCCTTAAAGCGGTACACGCTCAAGCGTGATTTTCGAAAAAAAAGCGAGATCAATTTTTCTCTTAGGAGTTCTCTAAAGTTTCATTCCAAGACGTGTTGTATAAGAGATTATAGCCCCTTACAGGGTGTTCGGACCCGAAGCTAGCCTATGTTTTTGTTTGCCAATTAGAAAGCCTAAAGCCTCGTTTGACAGAGCCCATGAGGATTAATTAGTGGTTAAAATCCTTTAGCCCATAATTAATTAATTTTTAATCCATTCCCGCAAAGAGGGCTATTTTTTAACTCTGGGTTCCAAACATGCCTATAGTTGTACACAAAGTATGCTACTACGTGTTTGAAAAAAAAGAGCTTCGATAGAGCTTGGCGGTGAGTGCATTGAGATGTGTGTACTTCTCAATATGAATCTAATGGTCGGCATGTTGGGAGCACGTATCTTCAAGGGCAAAAAAAAATGTCTGCTATGCTTTTTCTACTTTTTTATGTTTAAACGTTTTTGCACGGTACAGATCTCTCAAATTCATGGACCCCGCACTGATAACACTCATCTTTCAAATAAGATTAGCAAGCACAAGTGCTGTTCAATGCTACAAACAAAAACGATATCTAGCCGTGCACCACAAGCCACGCTTGGTGGTGGCATAGGCAGTAGGGCACTTGGGCTGATTTAGACCTGCCTGAAAACTCGAGAGAAGTTTTAGGCCTTGTTTAGTTCCTAAATTTTTTGCAAAATCGACAATGTAGCATTTTTGTTTGTATTTGACAAATATTGTCCAATCATGGACTAACTAGGCTCAAAAGATTTGTCTCGTTAATTCCGACCAAACTATGCAATTAATTTTAATTTTCATCTATATTAAATACTTCATGCATGCGTCTAAAGATTCGATATGATGGGGAATCTGAAAAATTTTGGAAAATTCTTTGGAAACTAAACACGGCCTTAATCTAGATAACAAGTTTACGGAATGCCATAGGACACATAGTTTACTGAGGTAGGAACTGGACTGTACGGGTTGTTTGTCTAGGTGAATTTACAGTTTCTTCATTCATGGTGAGTGCCCTAAGATTGGTATCCACTACTAGCTTTGCTGATTGTATTAACTGGGTGCATCCACAATTGCAGAAACAGTTCACTTAATGCTCTGAACCAGCAAAGAAAGGCATTAAAAACACAATTCAAGAACAGCATGAATAATAAGATCAAGAATTTACATGCCAAGTGCAGTATGAATCAAATTTTCCTCATACACTTTGTTGGCCACTGATAAAAGAAAAGAAAAAGGAAAAAAAACACTAGTCGCATGATTGATCACATTGCAAAAACAAAACCAAGAAAAAGAAAAAAAAAAGGACGAGAACTCGCAAGAACACATGAAAACGCATTCTTATTGCTAATTACTCCTCCAAAGCTCTCGTCGTCTTGTTGGCATTTCCAATGGAGCTTGCTGATCGGTGGTCACCAGTCACCACCTCCTCTGCAAGAACGCCTGCCGGTCGTTCTCGATACCGGCAACCTCCAACGAGCGGTCCATGCGGCCAACGACGGCTGCCCTGAAGCTGAACGCCTCCTGCGCCCGGGCGCCGCCGCACCCGCGCTGCATGCCCACGACGCCGCTCAGGCTGGCGCGGGACGACTCCACGACCACCACCTCGCTGAGCGGCACCCGCTTCCGCGCTCCCCCGCCGCCGCCGCCGGCGCAGCAGGCGAGCTCGGGCCGCTGCTTGGGCGCGCTCTGGGACCGCACCTTGGCCTCCGACGCCTGCGTGCTCGACATGTAGTTCGGGCACCCGTGCAGCGACGGCGAGTTTCCCGCGACGGACTTCGTCGGGGTGGCCGGCAGCAGGTACCGCGGCGTGCTCTGCGCCGTGGCCGGGCGGGCCTTCTCGAGCGCGCACCAGTCGTAGTCCGGGAACTGGCGCGAGGTCGGCACGGCGATGCGCGGCGGTCCGCCGGCGGCGGACAGGTAGCACGGCAGCGGCGACGACGACGCGGGGTTGGCGGCGCACCAGTCCTCGCCGCCGCTGCTGCCGCCGGCGGCGTCGAGCAGCGGTGAGCTGGCCCGGCGCGAGGACGACGAGCGCGACTTGGGGCGGCCCGGGTCCACCTCCACGATCTTGGGGCTCCGGTCGTAGCCGCCGTACGACGAGGACTCGACGCTCGCCGACAGCCGCCGGCTGCTGTACGCCGCCACCCCGTGCTCGCTCCGCGTGTCGTCCGCGTACCGCTCTTGCTGCACGCCGGAGTCGGACGCGCGTCAAGAAACAGTAGAGTGTAAGCATGAACGTACGAACGAACGAACGAACGAACGAACGAACGAGTAGTGAATGGAAGGCGTGGTCCGTCGTCGTCTGTACCAGCGAGTAGCGCGGACGGACGGGCGGCGGGTGGTGGTGGTGGTGGAGGTGCGACTGCGAGAGCGCGGCGGCGGCGGCGCGCCTGGCGCGCACGGCGGCCTGCGCGCGGACGAGCGCCTGCATGCTCTGCAGCGTGGCGGCCGCCTGCCTGCGCACGAGGTAGCCGCGCACCAGCGCCTGCAGCTTCACGAGCGCCTTGAGCGCGCGCAACGCCTTCTTCGCCTGCGCACGCAGAGACGCAGCAGCGATTACAGCAAGAACAAAACAGAGCAGAAGCAGCCGCAGCCGCCCCGTACGAATGCACGAACATGGCGAGGCAGCAGGGCAGCGACACTGTTGGATTCCATTGGATCACAGGGTGTGGATAAGGAGAGAGAGAGAGAGAGAGAGAGAGAGAGAGGAAAAAAAAAGTTGCTGCGGATGATTGACCATTACCAAGAATCCTCGGAACGCCGTCTGGATCCTGACGGCGGCGGCGGCGGCGCGTCCTCCTCCAGCGGTGGCGAGGACGCCGGGCGGCGCGCGTCCCTTGTTTGTGAGTCGGACGACGGCGACGGCCGCCTGCGCCGCGGCGACCGCCGCGTCGGCCGCGGCGGCGGTGGCGGCGGCCACGGCGATGGCGTGCTTGCTCTGCTCCCGCTCGCGGTCCGTCTCGGCGCACGCGGCGGACCTGAGCCAGGCGGCCTCCGCGGCGCGCGCGATCGCCGCGTTGCCCGCGCCGGCCGAGACGACGGCCGCGGCCGCCTCGGCCGAGTCCCGCGACGACTTGCCGAAGCTCCAGCGCTTGGCGGTGGTGGCCGGCGGAGGCGGAGGAGGAGGAGGCTGGTCCTGCTGCTGCTGCTGCTGGCGCCGCCGGTGATCTTTGGTGGCCTGCTGCTCCTTCTTGCCGCCCAGGAAGCTGCGGAACCAGCGCGCCGCCTTGCCCATCGCCGGACGGACCTGGCAGCAGCTAGCTGGTGGCCTGGTTGGCCTGGCCGAGGGAGAGGACACGGCGGCGGTTAGAGTAGCGGTGGTGAGTTTTTGAATAAGAGAGGGAAAAACGAGGGAGGGAGGAGGCCAGGGAGAAGCGTGCGAGTGGCCGCGGGGTGGAAATAAAAAGGGAGAGTGGAGAGGAGACCGAGATAGACGACGCCACGAGCCCACGACGGTGAGGTGAGGTGAGGTGAGGGGCCGGACCATTAGCGGACAAAGCGAAGCATGGGCCTCGCCCACTCATCTCTCTCTCTCTCTCTCTGATCGCCGTTAATTAAATTAAACTAATGATGAAACGGAAACGGATGCATCTCAATCAAAAATATTACAGTTTGGGAGAAGCGTGAAGAGGGAGGGAGAGAGAGATTTTGTTTAGGGGGACTCGAGGTTCGAAAAGGGACAGCGTCAGCCCAAAAAGACGCAAACGAGAAAGGGCCGGCCGGGGTGCGAGAAAGAACTCAAAGAAGACCAGTTTGGGAGCAACAGCTGTAGTAGACCGCATTTTTGGAAACAAGAAGACCAGCATGCAAGTGCATGAGACCGACCGAGACCGAGCAAGGGCCGCCGGGGTGATCTCTGCGCCGTGCCAAAATTACTCATTTACCCTCGCATACAGAGAGAGAGAGAGAGAGAGAGTCTCGCTCGTTATCCTGTTTCAGAGGTTCACAGTGGGAGTACGTGGTGTGGTGGTGGTGCCCTGCCTCCGGCACTGGCAGAGCCCAAGTTGGGGGACGAGACGGGATCGATGGATGCGGCCATCGAATGGGACAAGGCGTCTACGTACTACGCGCGCGAGCATGATCCTACATACAGTACGCACCGATCCATGCAAGTAGCTAGCTAGTTAGCTAAAGACATTAGGACGGATAAGGCCTTGTTTAGTTTAAAATTTTTTGCAAACTGAACAAGTTCTGAGGAGATGAGGAGGACGAGGAACAACTAGCGAGCAATATATGAGCTAGTGACCACCTCGAGATGGAGACGAAGGAACTCGCCGGCGGGACACGGACGCCAGATCGGAATCAAACTGGCAGGGCCCAGCAGGCCGCCGGGGCATCGATCGATCGAGATCAGCTTTCGATCTCGATCCCCACATCACTCACGTCTCACACCACTCACCCACATCACTCGGCCGCTGCTAGCTGCATGCGACGGGTACGGCGACGAGAGACCACCACCGGGCTGCATGCCATGCATGACACTCCCGTGAGCGGAGCGGCGCCTTGACCTGCAGGCCAGCTGCAGCAGCCACGCACCACCAGTCTGCACTGCATTGCATTGCATGCATGCACGATCGGATCGCGAATCCGATCGATCGAGCTAAAGCTGTAGCTGGCCACAGCGAGGAAAAAGGCTACGCTGCTATACACCTACGCTGGTGCACCTGCCGGGCAACGGATGGCAAAGCAAAGTGGGGAGGATGTGGGGTAGATCTTCACCCTTGCAGTCGCACGGACGTGCCCCTCACCTCACGTACGGTCGGAGACGATACCGGTAAAGCTAGCTGGAGTTGTGTCCGAGCTATAGGACTCTACTATGCTTGCAGCCAGCGAGCACGATCACGAGCTACTAGCAGTGCACAGCATGCATGGCAGATGCAGATGCAGCAGGCGGATAAGTAGAGTAGGCGCATAGGCTTGCAATTGATGGATCGCGAGAAAAAAAAAAAAGGCGACCCCAAATAGGAGAGGATGGGTGCGGGAGAAAAAGGCATGCAATGCATTGATGCCAAAAACTTTTTGGTTTTTTTTTGGTACGGTAATATTTTCGTTTTAATTTGGCAATTATTATTCAATTATGGACTAACTAGACTCAACAGATTCATCTTGCGATTTACAGATAAACTGTAAACTAAACGAGGCATTCATCAGTGCCTCGGGGGCGCGGTGCGTTGGAGCAAGCTGGCCGTTTTCCATGACCAGATCGATCACGATGGATGATCATGCATGCCCCTGCCTGGGCGCCGGTGCAAAAGCCAGCCCCCCCCCTGGGTGCGTTTGCACTGTGGTCTGCGTAGCATCCATGCCACGCAACCGCATGGTGGTGGCGTGGTGCATGATGGTGTATGGGCCTGCAGGCACACTGCACGTGCGCGGCCGGGTTCGGTCGTCGTACCAGCAGCGTGCATGTGGGTGCTGCTGCTGCCACTGTACTGTGAGTGGTGGTGGTCTGGTGGTGAGGCTGCGAAGCCATGCATCATGGTACCTTTTGCAATCAGCATGCCGGCCGCCTCGCCGGGGAGGGAGGGAGGGATCGGAGGTGTTTAACTCGCTCTCGATTGATTGCATGGCATATCATGGCGAGGTGGGGATGGAGTTTTTTAGGGTTTGTTCCGTTTTTTTGGAAGGTAGTATAGAGATCTCCCATTCGAATTTGAATCCTACTTGTGCTACCATATCTTAATAATGCTCAACGAGGTACCACGTACGTACGTACGTGTACATGATGCTGTACCAAAAGCACCATGCCACCATGCATGATTACATTTCACCACGTATGCTAGTACACTTGCCGTCCGAAGCAAACCGCAAAGCAAGCAGTTGGAACACATGCATCCAAGGGCCTTTTTGATCAACGGATCTGCTAAAGCGCACTCAAGTGATTTGCCTTTACGGCTTTACCGTATGGACTGACACAGGACGCGCCTACCGTCCAAGGCAAGTTGAAGGGTAATTTTCTTTTTTTTTTTAAAAAAAAAATGAAGGTTCTGTTTGGTTTCTGGAATCGAGAGAAATTGAAATGTTAGTCGTGTTTGACAAAGCTCAGCTTCATAAGTGAAGGGTTTTTTTTTTTTTGAAAAAATGAGTTTTATGAGCAACTTTCAAAGTAAAGCTCAGTTATTTTTAAAAAGTTGTTTGACAAAACAGCATCACCAGCAACTTCATGCATAGATGAAAGAAATAAATAGAAGAGAGAGCTAGGATAAGCTATTCTTTTAGCTTCATCCTAACTCTATCTCTATGAATGTAGAAGAAAAATAACTTCACCCATGAAGCTATTTTAGAAAATAGTGTTTAGCAGGAAAAAAACAACTCAGAACAAACTCATGAAGTTGTTTGTGAGTTGTGCTAAATAGGCTCATAATCTAACAATAGAATGTGAAGCACTTTTTTGACATTAGTTTTGATTCATGGGATCCAAATAGGCCTAAATAGTTTTTTTAATAAAAAATTGTAGAGCTGGGAATTGTATCAGAAAAAATGCAGAAATAAAATCCCTACCGGCAATCCTCACTAGTTGGCCACTGAACACTACTACACAAATGATTTTACAAGATGGTGCCATTTTATTAATGGAGACGGTCACAAAATTCAACTGTCTTGGTTAATACATACAATTAACGGAGACCGGCATTTTTATATTTACTGAGGCCTGAGGCCGACACTTTTGGCCGCCTCCTAAAATCATTTTATGGAGGAGGACGTATTAAGGCAACCGCCTCCACAAAATCCTCTATTTTTTGAGACAATTATCTTAAAGCAACCGTCTTCAAAATCCATTTCCGGTGGCGGGCACACTATAAATCCCGCCACAAAAAATATTGGCCCAATCCTAGCCCAAACCAAAGCCCATATCTGACGACTGGAGGCCATATCTTGGCAGGGCACGCGATCCAGGCAGCAGCGAGCAGCGGCGTCGACGATCGTAGATGGGCTTGGTCGGCCCATGGATGGGCTCAGCAGGCCTACCACAAGATTTTCTTTGTGTTTTGTTTTCTATGTTTGATTAACCGAGGCGGGCAAGAGAAATTGCCTTCGTTATTCTTTCATTAACCGTGACCTTTCATTAGAGGCAGTTAGCCTTGCTTGTCTCGCAAAAGTTTTATGTAGTAGTGGAACTACTAATAGTCGCGTCATGTCCACTTAGACTTAGGGGATGTTTGGTTGCTAGCTATAGTTTACCACAAAGTGTGGCAAGCCACAAAAAGTGTGGCTAGCAAATTGGTTGCCATATTTTGCCATGTCTAAAGGAATCTTGCCACACTTTTTAACTCTATGACATTAATTTAGAGCCCAAGTAATCGTGCCTAAGCTTAATTGTCAACAAAACACTTGCCAACTTGGTCAAACTTGTCTAAGGTAAAGTATGACAAATTGTGGCTACCAACCAAACAGCCCCTTAGTTTGTGCTGACAGACCTATGAGTAGTTGAATTGTCAATTGACATACTTATCGATGGTAGAATAACTAATCAGTTCTGTATTGGATACAACTTCGTAAATACAAAATTAGTACAAAAACTTTTGTAAAAAATAGTCTATCAAATCGAGATCTCTAACTTTGGTTTTTGTAATTTCTTCGTCCAAGTTTTTTTGAACACTTTAAATTTCAAAAATATGAAACCTTCAAATAAAAATTTAGTACCATAAATAATTCAAATAAAAAAGTCATAAAGTACAAAGTTATAGATCTCATCAAGAACTACTTTGATTCTTGCATTTGTCCATTTGTGTTGGTTCAAAAAATTTGAATTTTTAAAAATTTAAAATATGAGAACTTGAAACAGAATTTTGGGACCGTAAATGATTTGAAAGGAACAAGTCATCGACTACAAACTTATAGATCTCATCAAGATGTACAATTTTGGTTTTGGTCATTTCCTCCAACTGAGTTGAGTTCATTCAAACAATTAAAAAAAAGAATTTCAAAATATGAGAATGTCAAACATTTATATTTAATTAAAATAATATGTAAAATGCATAAAAAATCTAACTAATTTATTTAAATGGATACTACATTTTTCAAAAAAAAATGGTATCGATTTCATGTTTTTTATTTATAAATAATTATTTATGGATTTAAGATATTTATTTAGTTATAATTTAGTTTTATTTTTGAAAAAAAAAATCTATACTCGAAACCAACTTTTGAAACCAGGCAAGGGCTAAAATTGTCTGGTTTTAATTGTTGATGAAGTGGCTGCGGATGTCGTGGGCCGGGCAGGTGCGGTTCATGATGTGTTGGGAGGTAGCTCTCCCATGCATCTCGAGCCCACCCACTGGCCCTGTCCGCAAGAACCTGTATGCGAATTCGATCGCAAAGGTAAGCTTGATGAGCATGCATCCGACCCGACCGAGACGGGTGCCGGCGCAAAGCAAGCCGATAACGCAATGATCACCATCATCATCGTCATTGATCACCGCAAAAGCAGTTGGTAGCCTGGTAGTAGTAGTAGTAGTAGGCAGCCAGCTCCAGGTCCTCGCTCCCGCTGTCTAGCTGGACGCATGGATGGATGCGTACGGAGTACATGCACCAACATCAGGGGGTCGCCAGTCGCCTGACTCGTCGGTCGGTCGTCGGTGCAGCCGGCAGCCCGGTTTGGTCACGAGGACACGGTCGAGTACTCGAGCCTGCATGCAGGCAGCCAGTACTGTAGGCCGCTAGGCCCAGCTGCTGCCATGCACGCAGCTCGCTTTCTTTAAAGGCCTTGTTTTAGTTCTAAAAATTTTTATAAAATTTTTTAATTCTCTGTCACATCGAATTCTACAGTAAATACATAAAACATTAAATATATTTTTAATTTTGTAAATAATCTATATTTAATACTATATATATATATATGTTGAAATATTTAATGTGACAAAAGTTAAAGTTTAACCCAATGAACCAAACAGAGCCTACATTGGCCATGCAAGGGCAGTACCTAGCTGTGTTGCAAGTCTCAGCGCAGTTCGTATGCGCAGGGAGACAAGCTGTACGTACGTGGAGAGAGGAGCTAGGATATACAGGATCATGGATAGGATTGGATTAGATACGAGAGGACGTATAGTAATCCGCTAGCTGTAGGCGCTCTGGCGAGTACTGCTATACCCTCCAAGCTGCCGGCTCCTGGCAACGCCATGTTGCCGCCACCGCCAGCGCCACGATTCAAATTCACCGCCGCCGCCGCCGTTGAGCACGGTATGAGCACGAACGCAGTAGCTACTCCAGTATAATATACTACTGAGTATGCATGCGCGTGCACGTGGTGCCGATTGATATTGCAAAACTATGGTCTTGTTTAGTTTGTTACATGAAAAGGTTTTAGGGACCGTAACACTTTTTTTTTGTATTTAATAATTATTGTCTAATTATAAATTAACTAAATTTAAAATATTCGTCTCGCAAATTTTAAATAAATGTACAATTAGTTATTTTTTTTATTTATATTCAATGTTCTAAACATATGCTGTAAATTTTGATATGATTGAGAATCTTGAGAAAAAAATGTTTTTAGTTTTTAGATGAAATTAAACAAGGTCTAACAGTATTCCGTTTTATTTATGCAGTGACAGCACCACCACGGCGTTCAACACGTGTGTCGCGACGGCTTTCCTGGGGCCG
>Ga0182004_10005820_pt1 | contig 10042 bp, 6 predicted proteins | sample Sormic07211540_1_FD_120479 | JGI IMG/M metagenome (GOLD analysis project Ga0182004, IMG submission 120479) | Endophyte microbial communities from Sorghum bicolor roots, Mead, Nebraska, USA - 072115-40_1 MetaG | ecosystem: Host-associated > Plants > Roots > Unclassified | place: USA: Nebraska... | reverse complement strand
ACCGATAGCAGTAAGGTTTACCCTTGCTCTTTTGGTTTCCTCCTTTTTGGGATGACTCTGCTGGATCATTTGAAATATCATCTGAGCTTGGCGGGACAATGGCATCAATTGTTCCTTGCGTATCCCTTGTCGTTGTTTCCGTGCCAGGTTGTGGCGCTGCCCCCTCGATCGGGTTAGGTGCAGTGGACTGAGGTGGATGATGGCCTTGCTCTGCTGCAGGTTGCTGACTTCCCGAAGCCGCTGCCGGCAGAGGAGGCTAGTGTAGTGGAGGCTGGTTTGGCGCCGTAGGATGGTAGTGAAGCCGCCTAGGGTTCTGCCAAACCCCACGACTCCGCCCTCCTCCAAAACTAGCACCGTGTTGCCGCTCACCGCGACCCATGCCACGAAAGCCTGAGTTGAGGGAGTTAGCGCCGTAGCCTCCGTGACCCCCATTCCCACGACCTCGGCCGTGGGGACGGAAGTCGCGACCTCGCCCTCGACCAGCATAGCCGGGATCGAAGCCAGGATGGAATTCAGGGTTAAAACTCACTCCTCTTCCACCACTCCGCCCACCAAAAACGCCACCATTGCCTATCCCATGCGCCGCCATTGTTTTGCCCTCTCGGACGACCTCTGCGAACGAGCGTCGCACAGATGCGGAAGGCACGAGCGGCGGCTTGGTTACGGGAAAACATCGCTGCCTGGTTCCCATGCGCTTGAAGAGAGCACACAGCCCTTTCGTGGGCCTAAAAAATCTGCCAGGCCTGATAAGCACCAAGTCAACCGGTCCTGGAACGCTGGCATGCAACTCCTTTGCCGTACCTGACGCCGTGCACGCAGCCGAGGCTGGAAGCAACACGTTTGGAAGCGGCGGAAAATTTGGATCGATGTCCTGGTTTTCTAGAGTTTTGAAATTTTTTGAAACACTGCTCGGCACAGGCCTTGCCGGCGATCTCGGCCGTCTCGATGACGAGGCTGATCCACCAGGAGGACCTGTACGCCGTCGGCTCGCCGTGGCAAGGCAATCCCCAAGCGTCCTCGGCGGGGAAACTCGAGGGCCGGGTAGAGGACCCTTCCACGGTGACATCGCGATGGTTCTCCGAACCAACTCTGACACAATTACGTACATTAGGTAATTGACGAGTAGTAGGCGATGAACTTTTACCTGAATCCAGTGCTTGCTCCGCCCTTGCTAGCTGTTCGACCGTGAAGCCTGCAGCCAAAGCTTCGTTGATGAAGGTCGGTGTCGATGGTGTCGCCAAACTGGGACTCGCCTCGCGTCCTCCTCCGCTCCATCGGAGTCTTCCCCTAACGCCCAGAACTTGGACTTTAGGGGTTCGACGCCGTGGACCGGAGCCGGCCGACTCGACGCTGCTACGGCCAACGCTACTTCCCGGGACAGGGCTTCGCGACCCCTGCTTCGACGCCGAATGTCGTCATCCTCACCAACATTGACATCGGCCTCCACTGGAGGCACTGACGGCCGTAACGCGCGCTTAACTGCCGGCGCTATAGGGTCAGCCTCCTACCCCTCAGCATGAATCTGGGCCGTCGCCACGCACAGGTGCCGCCGCGGCACGACGCCCCTCGCTGCGAGCACCACCCAGCAGCCTCAGTTGACCGCGCGGTGGCGCAAAGGGCGGACGCCGCGCCGGAGCAGGTCGTGAGGACGCTGGGGGCTAAGGTCTAATTAAGCCAGTAATCAACCCATTTATGAGCCTTAACAAGCATTTTTGTGAATGCATGATTCACTGGTGCACGACGTGACTTGCTGTGCCCAGTTGTAGAGTCGGCGACAGGATCGGTGACCTCAGCCGTGGTTCGATCTCGTGCACGGGCTTTAATTAATTATCCAACTATACGGACGCATGCGCTCCCACTAGCCCACCACACGCAGCGTGCGCGGGCGTGCGGCCCCGTCCTCGTCTTTATTGTGTCTCGGCTCCTACGGCAGCGGGCCGAGGCGAGAGGGCTCCGTGCGTTGACGGCCTGTGCTGCCGAGCGGCGGCAGAACCTGCCTTTTCTCCGTTTGCTCTGTCTACGGACATCATAGGGAAAGGGTACGTGAAAGAGCAGGGACAGTAGGGAGTCCAGCAGGAGCTCGGTCACCGTGATGTGCTCGGCGAAGTGGAAAGTGTCAGCTCGAGCTCGATGGAGACGGGTAATGAGACATCGTCTCTGATCATGGTTATATAGAACAGATGGGTCTTCAGGTCACATATCTCTAATATATTTATTAAGACGGCTTACCATACCACCCGTCTTTAATATAGTGACCCGTCTGAACTGTTTGTTTTGTGACGGTTGCAGATAGCCGCCTCTGATTTAGCATCATCTTTTTGTTGAATTTTGCGCTAATGATTTGTGGTGTTCATGGGCTATTTATAGCCTGCCGAGCCCAGCTAACAGTTCCTCTCGTCCACGCATGTGTCCTCATCTTCGTGGAATAATGCGACTCTCCTTGTGCTTGCTGTTGCCACCATGGCTATGGAGGCTGGGGCTTGAGCGCACTGTCACCTTAACTTGCCTGCGCCAAACTTGCCCCAGGAGGGGCTCGCCCATCGCCGATGTTCGTGCTAGCACTTGCTTGTCGTCAATTTGCTGTTGCCAACGAGGTCTTCGCTGGCCGTGGCATGGTTAGCCATGGCTACCTGCTACCTTGTGCGCAAACAGCACTGGGGCTCACAAACGCAAGTGTGGGGCATGGCACAATGCTCGCACACTCCTTCCCGAGCACCTAATGCACCAGAGCACCGCCTGCCCCTTCCTACTTGCGATGCCACACAGAGGGAAAAAAAATAAAGCGAGAGAGGAATAAAAGATACAAGTGCGAGAATGACATTTCCCCACCTTTCGCTCTCCGCAATAGACGGAAATGAATCAAATAAGAGGGTGCTGTACATAACTGTAAGCAACGAGAATGTCTTCCAGCAAATGGCTCCCTTTTAGATGTCCACCAGCAAATAACCTCCACTTTCAGTGTCCACTAGCCAATTTTGCCATCTATCATATACCTTTGCCTTGTGGCTTGCTTTTGCTCCAACTTGTCTCCATTTAATGAACCTTTTGCATTTGTGTGACCATGATCTCCATCACCATCACCTCCTATGCCTTGTTCATCACCATCATGTGGACCGTAGCCAATCATACTCAATGAAAGCATTAATCCACACTGTTGGTACTCAATTACTTAAACCAAGCTACTTTTAGTGCACACCAAGGACCACATTGAAATCATTGAGATCCAGTGCTAAACAGTCGAAATAAAGCATTTATCTTTGGAAGTGATGATTGTGGCCACATGTCCCCAGGATATGGATGTCGTCACTGGTCACCACCATGACCGAGAGCTGGATCCTTGTCCTGATGTGTATGGAGCCCACCTCCACTAGTGTTGCTGATACATACCTGTAGCCATATCATGTTGGCCATGTTGATCCCAATTAGTGTGCTAAGGGAGATACCTAGCTTGATGGCATATTTATGCATCCTCATCGTCCGCTAACTCAAGCATGAAGACACCCTTGGCGGCACACTTGTGGTCTTTGGTCTACGTGGGGAAGATAGCATTGCCCATTGTGTCTTATTTTATCCAATATCTCCTCTGGTATCAAGCATTTGAAGTGGGGGCGTGGGCTCTTGGCCATGCGCCATTAGCATCTGTGGGTGGGGGTGCTACCGTGTTGGCCATTGTGGTGGTCACCCTAGTCACACTTTGTTGTCAATGTTGAGTCTGCTGTCAGTAAGGGAATTAGTACGCCCATGCTACGCTCATGGTTGGCCATTGTTGTGAAGAGGTCGAGATTTGGTGCTATGGTTCCAATTCTCACCGAGGCAGAAAAAGGAGAGAAGCTATATTAGTAATCCTCTAGCATTCCAAAATGATGTTGGACTCTCAGCTTTCCTAGGGCTAGGATGGATGGGGGTCCTGAGTGTATATATAAGCAACATAGGCTCTGAGCTTGCATATAGCATTGGAGCAGATGATGGGAACAAAGTGTATACTGATGAAATCAATGAAGTGTGGCCACAAGATGATGCTATAGTTTCTTTCCATCTTTCTCGTCGTGCTGTGTGAAGGTGATGGGGTGCCATCCACACCTTCTCTTTCCTTGCATGTGATGGCTATGGAGAAATGTGTCCTATTTGTTGAGCCATTTCAGTGGACTAGACTCATCTTCATATGCCAGGAAATTGAGTTGGGAGTGGCAGGGATGATTGTACATGCCATCAGCCATCCTAGCCACCACGATAGTAATCATCCCCACCACCACCACAGTGTCGTCGCTCCACCGTCACCACCACCACTACCACAATGGTGTCAATGGTCATTCGGGATGGAATTGTATATTAGGAGCATGGAGTCCTCTCCTATCTAGAACTTCTAGGTGTGGGCAATGCGCTGACCATGGGAGTCCATCGGATTGTTGTGGGTAGTGAGCTAGGTGAGGACATAATCTGATCTTGCATTAGTGTCTAGAGGATCATCGTGAGGCCAAACATTTGTGGTCGATGCCCTTGATGTGTGTTGGTATTCATTAATGCATCACTTGTTTTAGCTAGTCACCTATTACATGACATTCACCATTGACCCATGGTATCAAAGGATGAACCACTACTATAGAAAATATTAACCGAGCCAAGCAAAAGTGATTTACTGAAGTGGTTTTTTCAACCGCCTTGGATAAAAGGTCACGGAAAATGTGACTTTTTTCGAGGCGGTTGTAATGCCCACCTCGGTTAATCAAAACAAAAAATCAAAAACCCGCAGTCCAACTAGGCCTAGGCCTAGGCCGTCATCATCGGGGGAGCAGGCCCCGTCCCATGCGCCACCGCAGCTGGGGTGTAGGTCATTATGCTCGCCACCGCCCGAGGATGCCAGATCCACACCTGGAGCCACTGGATCCACGCCCTCTCAGACCCACATGAGAGAGATTTCCTGGTGGAGCACCACCGTTGTTGGGGGACGAGCTTAGCGCCGCTGCTGTAGAGATCTGTTGGTGGAGCACCTTCGCCACCAGCTGTCAGGGTGTGGGCAACCTTGCGAGCGACCATGGAGGACGATGCCCAGACCTAGATCCGTGCCACCACACCATCCATCTTGGCTGCCCCACCCTTGATCAGTGCCACCTACGTGCTGCCATAGGTAGAAGACCTCAAGGGTGCAGCATGCTGCCACTGGGGAAGGAGATAGAACCACTGGGTTGTCGCCTTAGTCGGGCCGTTGCGCTCACAAGGCCGCACCGCCGGGCTGCTAGCTTCTTGATCCAGATGGGGTAGCGCCGCCTTAGTGAGGGAGAGGGAGAGTGGGTGAGGGCGAGAGGGAGGGGGCATAGTTGAGGGTGTGGGGGAGGAGCGTCATGGGCATTGTGGGTGATGGAGCGGCTGAGGGCTGAGGGAGTGAGTGGGCTAGGAGTGAGGTTATGGTTTAGACTCTATATATACACAAGACACTGGTATTGGATTGAGAAATGGTTGCAGGTTCGGCTAGATTTTAAGAGACGGGCCTTATAAAATAACTGTCTCGGTTAATGATTTACCGAGATGGTTACCTTATAATACCCGCCTTGGTTCATAGGCATCAACTGAGGCGATTATATTACAATGCTGCCCGATTAATAGATTGTAGGAGGCGGTTATTTTTAACCACCTTGATTAATAAAAAAATAACCACCTTAGTTAATACATGTATTAACCGAGACGGTTAAATTTCCTAGCTGCCTTTGAGACACTTTACCAAATGCTGCATAAAACAATTGGTGCAATAGTGAATGCTATATGAACATACGCATAAACATGATAATAACCCAACTATACTAAGTATATAATCAAAGTAGACAATGAACAATATAAATGGGAACATAAATATTGAACAGAGCAAAGTCATATCTATAATATCTAGCAAATATAAGTAGAAAGGTACAAATAGAGAGATTACAAGGATTTACTGAGCAGTGCTCTCGACAAGATCCGGGATCAAAGCGAAGCTTGTCTCCTACTTCTAATCTATGTAGCTATGCTCTAGTATTGGTGGAGCTTTATGGAGACTAGGATTTCTAGCTCTAATGACTTGATCAAATGACTTGATTCATTTGGTGCCCTCAACTTAGGGGTAGGGATCTCCTTATATAGGCCGGTGGGTTAAACCTGAGCCTTCAGATCAAAGTGACCTCGAACAAAGGTGTAGACTGAATCTCAATGGCGGTGGAGAACCAGTGTACGAAGACAGAGGCCGACAGGTGGGGCCCCAGGTCCTCGCTCTATGCCAGGTGCGTCCGCCCTTCGGTGGCCCATTGTTCTCGTGTCTTTTAGATCCTTCTCAACTTGATTTCGTGATAGAATATGTCTTTTAGCCCGATGTCCTTCATATCTCTTCCTCTTTTCCTAATAAACCCCTACAGAAACAAGGATTGACCAAAACTGTAGAATTCTATCAGTATAATCTCTATTCTATGTAGATATTTTATTACATGTTCTTTTCTATGTTCGGTTGACTGTTTATAATTGTAGTTAAGGATCGTCAACAATATGGTCTTTGATAAGTCAACGCCACCATCAAAGGGAAACACACACACTATACGGAAAGGTTTATTCTCTTCGATTATTACAATCCAAACTAGCTAGGTGCCCTTTATATAATAGATGCACCCCTCTTGGCAATAAACCGTCTAACAATATCTTCGTAAATTTCCTCCCGCGTTAGTCACCATCTGAACACATCACACCCTAGCCACTTCCTGGGTTGACCTGCGGCTTAGGGTGACACCGATATACCTGGCCCACAAAGGAGTCCAAAATACATCACAGATGTGTTCTTTTATGTAGTGATGAAGTGACGTCTTGGCCACACAATAAACAAGAGGTTATCAAACTTGCTTTTAGTTAATCATATTTTGTCTTCCTAGCAAAAGATCTACCACACTTCTAGGTATTCACTGCAACATGAATTATGCACACATCTATCTTTTTTTAATCTTTCAGGTGTCAATGAGTCAGGAAATACTATAAACTACAATACTAATTCAACGATGGCGAGCTTATTGCACGAATGGAATGTGTGGGAAACTCAAACAATGGTTCTGCTTAGTTTTATGCTACAGCTCTTTCTATTTCTTACTGGAACCTACCGGCGCTTCAACACAAATGGGCTGCTTAAAGTTTTAATATGGTTGGCTTATCTGGGGGCAGACTTAGTTGCCATTTATGCTCTTGGCCTCTTCTCTCAATATGAGGACAAATACAAATTGGGAAGGCAATCATTTGGGGACACGTTGCCCTTCCTTAATTTGGGTACCCTTTCTAATTTTGCACCTTGGTGGCCAAGATTCGATCACGGCTTTTTCTATGGAGGACAACAACTTATGGTTGAGGCACTTGTTGAATCTCGTAACCCAAGGGTCCCTGGCCTTGTATGTCTTCTGGAAATCATTTTACAGGATCAGTTACAGCATATTAGTTCCTGCAATGTTCATATTTCTTTCTGGAATAATCAAGTATGGAGAGAGGATATCGGCACTAAAGAGTGCAAGCCGAGATGGCCTTGGCAACTCAGTGAAGTTCAATTCACCACAACAGAACAATGATAATAATGAAAGCATGGCATCGTATGCTCTTGAGACGGTGCTTCATGCTCGAGGGTTATTTGTGGGGCGAACTGTGAGCCAGCTCGGGGCGAGGATTGGGGAACAATTTATTTACGAATTTCAGAGATATCAACGAGAAGACAAGCTCAAGATTGTAATGATGGAGCTTGGTATGATGTTCGATCTCCTATACACTAAGGCCCATGTGCTTCGAAGCCGGATTGCTGTCATATTCAGGCATGTTGTTCAGATCTTGATATTAGTTGCATTTGTGCTGTTCCAGCCAAGCAAACATGGTGCCCACAACACGGTTAACATTGCAATTAGCTATACATTATTCATTGGGGCCATCCTTGTGGAGGTTTTTTCCATAATTTCCAAGGCCGCCATACTTCAACGTAGGAAGATGAAGCTGATGTCGTGTTCCATGGGGCAGCTTAACTTTATCAACTTCTCCTTCACTGCGAAGTCTCAACCTCCCGTGATAACAAAGCTCATCAGTGTTTGTTCTCTGGAGAAGCAATACAGAAAATGTTTTGTCAAGCACATCGATGCCAGCAAAGGACGGATTATCAGCTCAATTTTCGAATTTTTCAGTAGACAGTTGGTATCTCTCAATATAGATAGGAGATTGACTCATATGCTATGTCTACCTTTTGAGCATGTCATCCAGCGTTTACATCTGTGCACGGACTTACATATAAGGAGACACTTGGGGAACGCTCCTACACTTGATGTCATCCGGCTTAGGGAAGAATGTGAGCAGCTGTCAAATTACATGATGTACCTTTTGGCGGTGTATCCTTCTATGTTGCCAGTCAGCGCAGCTGCAGAAGATCTTGAACCTGAATTTCTCAAATGGTTAAGGAACCGTGGAGAGGCGTCCAAGCTTGATATTCTGGGAGAGGTTGCAGCGGAGTGGCCTGACTCGCCCTTTGAACCAGAGCCAGAGGAAAACGAGCCATTTGATTTGGTGCAATCACTTGAGAATGTCAAGGAGATTTGGTTGAGGCTGCTCGTGTACGCGGCTGGTAAATGCCACCGGGAGCTACACGCGCGGCAGCTTAGCAAAGGAGGGGAACTTATCACCTTCGTCTGGTTACTCATGGTGCATCATGGTCTTGGGGATGTTGCAACGGAGATCTGTCTTTTGCCGCCAAATATAGTAGCTGAGCGAGGGCTACGGGCAGCTGAAAGTAGCTGGATGCTACACGGAACAGAACCTCTTTATGCCTTTACTCAGCAACATTGATAGTTTCCGCCACTCGGCACTTGCTAGCCGAGTCTGTTCGCTCCGCACCTTTTCTATCAACCGAGTCAATAATATTTTTCTCTCATAATATATCAGCAAAACAATATTTTCAATTATAAATTTACAATTTGCAATAAAATATATGTCACATTATAACACATGGACATATTTATGAGTAGCCTATTATTCACTACATGTATGAAATCAGCACGACAGTTCCAGTCCTTAAATTAGACAAAGATTGCCTTGCCTGATTTAAGGATTGTAACTGTCGTGCTAATTTCATACATGTAGTGAATAATAGGCTACTCGTAAATATGTCCTGTGTTATAATGTGACATATATTTTATTACAAATTGTAAATCTATAGTTGAAAATATTGTTTTGCTGATATATTATGAGAGAAAAACATTATTGGCTCAGCTGACAGAAAAAATACAGCTTTTAAGACAAGCGAACAGACTCACCTAGCATTTAATTTTTAAGTGCATCTCTATTTGGTTTCTTTACTGTCGTGTACTACCATTGACTAATATTATTCTTCCTCTTTTTTTTCGCACACTTGTGTACTTTTTTTGTGACCGTATGATTTCTGTTGAAGTCAAATAAACGAGATGTTGTCTTTTTTACTAGTACAAAAAAGTTCAACGGCGGTGGTTGTCTATAATTTATATAGGCGCTTTCTATTATAGTGCGTCACTGCAAAGAAAACGACCGATCTGACTGATAAACCGCCTGTGTAAACCACTCTCTACAGGCGGTTTTCTTAAGGGAACCGCCAGTAGAAATGGATCCTTTCCACTTGCGGTTTAGCTAAGTGAACCGCCTGTAGAAATTGATTTACACTGGTGGTTCAGTTAAGCCAACCGCTAATGAAAATCAGGCATTTACATTGGCGGTTTAGTTAAGTTAACCGCCGTAGCCGTCGGATCCAGCGCTGTTGAAGGAGATCCCGAGTCGCCGAGTCGGCTCCGCCCGAGTGGAGCAGCCACCCTGCCTGCGCTAGCACGCCCCGTAGCCGCCGCGAGCGCATAAACCGCGGCTGTGAGCGAACCCTAAACCCTAAACCGAGAGAGAGAGGAGTAGAGATGGGAGAGGACCGAGGAGAGGGGTGCCCGAGGGAGAGGAATGGGAGACGGGGTATATATATATATAGTAATAGTTATATATATATATATATATATATATATATATATATATATATATATATATATATATATATGTTTTT
>Ga0182004_10005819_pt1 | contig 10042 bp, 5 predicted proteins | sample Sormic07211540_1_FD_120479 | JGI IMG/M metagenome (GOLD analysis project Ga0182004, IMG submission 120479) | Endophyte microbial communities from Sorghum bicolor roots, Mead, Nebraska, USA - 072115-40_1 MetaG | ecosystem: Host-associated > Plants > Roots > Unclassified | place: USA: Nebraska... | reverse complement strand
GAAACGTAATAAAAGAATTTTTCAACACAAGGTGTCACAACCACAATAAGTCCTGGCTCTTTGCAAGGAGGACATACAACAATTTTAGTTGGCATCTAGATCATTTTTATAGGGACCTTTGTATCCTCCCCGTTTATGCCCCCGTCTAAATCCTCTAAGTTGGGGACAAGGGACTACTCTTGTAGTTTGTAGTTCAGTTTTTTTTTTATTTTTTTTTTTCTCATCTAATAAAAATACAGGTAAAGCTTTTGTCAGCTTCTTTTTTTTAAAAAAAAAATTACAAATCTCAGTGCTGAAGAAACACGAAAGGAAAACACAGATAGGCCAGGGATGCAAGCAGGCCCTGCTGCGTGCGGCCCTCGCGACCTGCAATGGCCGCCAGCAGAGCTTGCACATCCTGTAGTAGCCTACTGGGCCTACTCTGCTCGCCGCGTTGTCCTCAGCGGCTGGGGCACGCACAGCAGCGTCCTTAGCGTTGGACAGGTCACAGGTCCCCAAAGGCCAAAAGTGCCCACTTGAACACGTCGATCACAAGTAGCAGGCGAGAGATCTGCTGGTCATTTAATAATAATTTTATCTTGTAATAAATTAGTAAATAATATTTCCAATCATGGTTTTTTAATTATTAAGCTGTGGACGATGTGGACTGTGGCAGGGCTTGCACATCCACATCCACATGCTTCAGCAGCCCAGCAGGATTGGCGGACTAATCTGTTTAGAAAAGACCCGCGACACTAGCTAGTAGCAAGGCGTCTGCATGGGCCATTATATTAGGGCTGTTTTTGAGGCGGGCCTAGCAGAAAAGGAGGCCGGCCCTCGTCTGCTTGGCTGCTTGCATCCATACGGCACATCAAAGTGAAATAAAATAAACGAATTCATAATAAAATCAACGGTCAGTTTGATTTCTAAGGTGGTTCAAATCCAGCACACCCTACCCTTATCTTTTAGACCAAAAAGGATTAGCCCTAGCTACTTATATTGGAAGCATATAAAGTATCTGCCTCCAGAAAACCCCTGCATCTAGCCTAGCCTAATAACAGACAAAACCAACATCATCCTCAAACTAAGCTACGGCCGGCTAGCAACACAGCAAACAAAAGGGTAACAAAAACAAACAGTATTTTGGTCTAAAAGATAAATTGGACTTATCAGCCGAATCTACCAACTATTTAGCAGTATTTTTCTCTCACAGTAAATCAACCACCAGTACTTTCTGCCGTGACTTATCAGCCAAACGAACAAATAAACACGTATCAGACTGAGTACACCATGTGCATCACCCTTGTCATGTTGTGATGGTAGATATAACATTTTCTTACCTAATAAAATGTACATACTCGCACACAGCTCACAGTAAAGAAGTTGCAATCACATATACGTCAACACATTGATACAAATACATTGTTTTGAGGTTCAGAGAACAATCAATTATTGGTAATTCCCAATCCCCATGTAGAAGGATTGCATGCATGCATCGGATACTACTTGCAGAAGCAACCGAACGTGTGATGGTTGATGATCCAATTATTCACAAACTGGCGCATATACACAACTTTGCAGTACATATTATTTGAAGTATACGTAGTGATCTGTCAAACTGGATCATTGATCAGTGCTTGTGATGCTTCGGCTTCTTTACTATCATCACGGTGCAGTGCGCGTGATGGGCGCAGTAGTCGCTCACACTTCCAAGAACAGCCCTGAGGGAGGAGATGGAGTATGTATATAGTCAGTAATAATACGAAAGTGAACTGAGAACAAGAAGACACTTGAAGTACGTAGATCTTTATGGAGGGGGAAAAAGACACTTGAAGTAGACGAGGAAAGGGATGTAGTTGAGTTGAAACGTAAAGCAATGGCCACTCTAGTAAATTGTTCAATAGAATATAATGTAGATAGAGAGTGAAAAAGATATGTGTAGAGAAGACAGGTCGAAACGAGTGTATAGATCTTTCGAAATAGTTATTTCTTTTGTTGCCAATACTAGGAGGGTATTTGTGAGTTATAGTATGTTCTAGATTATGAGATTTCAAGGATTAGGCTCCTTGTTCATTCTTGGTTAATGCGAAATCAGACACACAGAATAATTCTTGTTTAGGCTAGTTCATTGGTCATGGAACATATATACTAGAGTTTAGGAGTTTTGTATGTTGCCCACAAGTGCCTGCTGGAAACATTACTCTCTGATGAATCATGATATTCTGTTTTGCCGCATAGATGATGGAAAGCTACAAACCATGTGAAAGGCAAACAGAGGAAAGGTGGTGCTGTAGAACATGAAAAGAACATCACTAACAAACACTATCGATGACGATGTGAAAGCAATTTCAAGGAGATGAGCATGGCAATCATGGTTGTTCATTCATCTCAATTTAGCTTTTTCGTTAGTGGTTGTCGTTGCAATCAGTGACGAGTGAAGATGGCAACAACTCTGTACTATGTATTGTAGTAGGGGTGGGGAGAAGAGAAGAGGTAGCACAGAGAGGTGAGATGGGCAAGACCTTTTGATGGCTCCGTAGCCATGGCTGCCGACGACGAGCATCTCGGCGTGGTGCCTCTCGACCGCCTCGCAGAGGACACTCCTAGCGTCCCCCTCCACCGCCTCAAACACGGCGTCGCTCACCTGCAGCACATCATACCATACCATGGGAATGGAATTTATAAGCGAAGAGGTTGGGGGAGAAAAAACAAGCTGATCGATCTCCTACTGCTGTTTTTTTTTAAAAAAAAAAATTGATTCAAGTCGTGCTAAGGGATTGGATTGGACCTGTGCGCAGAGTGCTTTGGCTTTGTCGATGACGCGCAGGGCGGTTTTCTTGAGGTCCGCCTCCACGTACGGCAGCACATCCGCGGCGCCTGAATGAACCGAACCGAACCCAACCCATCGATTAGGGAATCATCAGAGATGTCGGAAGCCTCCGCCGAATCGTGTGACACAAGCCAAGGGACATGGATTGGATGGAGATGGAGATGGAGATTGTAACCTGGGCCGGCGAGGCCGACGGCGGAGGCGGCGGAAGGCTTGGCGGTGACGACGACGAGGCGGTACTGCTGCGGCTGTGGCGGCGGCGGGAAGAAGTGCTGCAGCGCCCACTGCAGCGCGTAGAAGCTGTGCTCGCTCTCGTCCACCCCGACCACCATCGTCATCTTCCCCGGCGGCGGCGCGGCTTCCGTCCCCGCCGCCACCGCCGGCGCTGCTGCTTCCTCCGCCATGGCTGTGCTGTAGCGCTGACTGGCTCCCTCTAGTGTCTGTCCTCCTCGCTCCTCGACGGGATCGGATCCCCAAGGTTGGATGGACAGCTGGGGGTTCCTTCCTTCCTTGTACAGCACGCACAATGATTTCTGGAAGAAACGGGACACCACTAGTGCGCGGCAGGACACTCTATGTCATCCGCAATGATTATCAAATAGCTAATTAGGAGAAATTCTATTAACTCTCAATAGCACTTTACAAATAGCTAGCGAGATAATGTATAAAAATAATAAAAAAGTAGCACTCTCATTGGCTATCGAGGAAAGAGATCAAATAGCTAGCGACTCATAAATAGCTAATCTAGCACAATCTTCTAGAAATAACTCTCTCACAATACTCTCCACAATAGCTAGTGACTTCCTGATAGCTAGCGACTTCTTAAGCTAGCTATTTGCAAATTACCATTGAGAGTCAATAACATTCTTCCTAGAGATCAAATAGCTAGCGATTTGAATACCATTACGGACACCCTTAGCGTTTCGTTTCAAATGGCGGGTCCCGCCTTCTTCTTCTTCTAATAATAATGCAAAAAAAAGTGGGAATTCCGCAGATTCCTCCCGCAGCGGTTTCTGATTCTTTTCGGCAAAGGCCTTGTTTAGTTAACAAAGATTGTTGGGTGTCACATCAAATATGTCGGCACATATTTAAAGTACTAAATATAGATTAATAGAAAACAAATTACATACCTCACTTGAAAACGGTGACACGAGTTTATTAAACCTAATTAATCCATCATTAGCACATGTGGGTTACTGTAGCAGTTATGACTAATTATGAGCTAATTAGGCTTAAAAGATTCGTCTCGCGATTTTATAACCAAACTGTGCAATTAATTTTTATTTTCGTCTACATTTAATACTTCATGCATGTGTTCAAAGTTTCGATGTGATGGATGAAAAATTTTTGGATGAGGAACTAAACAAGACCAAAATTTAACTTGTGTCAAAGTTTAAAAGTACTAAATATAGACTATTTATGAAACTAAAGAGAGTAATTTGGAAGACAAATCTTCCAAATCTAATTAGTCCATAATTGAATATTAATTGTCATCAGCAAACAGTACTTTTAGTCCTGACTAATTAGCCAAATGAAAATGCTTAGGTGGTTACTAATCTCTAGTCTGAAAAGTCACAACTAAAAGTATTGTTCGTTGATTTATTAAAGAAAAAACATTATTGAAAAAAATATGATTTAGACCTTATTTAGTTCACTCTAAAAACTAAAAAAATTTCAAGATTCCTCGTTACATCAAATCTTGTGACACATACATGAATCACTAAATATAGACGAAAACAAAAAGCTAATTGCACAGTTTACTCACGAGATAAATCTTTTAAACCTAGTTAATCCATAATTAAATAATATTTATCACTGAACCCAAAATCAAAAAAAAATCGAAACTAAACAAGTCTTTAGGCCAGTCTCAATGGGAGTTTTATGTGAGTTTCATTTGCATTAAATATGTTGCCACATAGGCTTTTTTGATGACATGGCAGTGTATTTAAGAAGAGAGAGAAGAAATGAGTTTCATCTATATGAAACTCTCTTGGCACGATTACCAACTCTTTATGAGTCTTGGAATTAAATGTCTATGAAACTATGAAATGAAACTCTCCATTGTGATTGGGTGTTTCATCCAAGTTTCATTTCATTTCACATGATATGGCAGTCTTGGAAACAACGCCATGAAACTCTCCACTGAGACTGGCCTTAGAGCAAGTATTATAGCAGGCTGTAAGCCAGCTAAATGCCGAGGTGGAGGAGAGAGAAGAGGAAAGAGAGTAAAAGCAGGTTGTAAGTTTACAGACAGCTCAGACACAAAAACAAAAAAGTCTATGAGACAGACATATGGACTATGTATTAATAGTGATGAGCTAACCATTATATAAGTGGACTATAAAAAAGCTATAAAAAAAAATTTACAGCCAGCTGTATTATAATAGTTGCTCTTACAGAATAAGCCTGATGAGTCGCTTTCCGGAATCATCGTCTCGGACCCGGTGCTGCCTGCCTGCGTGCCCGCCGGAAATGCCCGCAACGTTGCGTCGTTGCCCATGAATTGGGTGGTGGAGGGACAGTGACCGAGAGGCTCGTGCTGTGCTGACTGGGACGCTCCATCGGCCGTTGCCGGCCGCTGAACCAGCCGTGTGGCTATCCATATTCCTATCCTATCCAGATAGTTTTTTTTTTCTTTTAGGTCTTGTTTTGTTTTAAAAAATTTTACAAAATAGACACTATAGTACTTTTGTTTATATTTAATACATATTGTTTAATCATGAACTAAATAGGTTTAAAAGATTCGTCTCGCAAATTACAGATAAACTATAGATGTAATTATTATTTTTATTTTTATTTAATGTTTCATACATGCGTCGCAAGATTCGATATGACGGGAAATCCAAATTTTTTTTTGCAAAACTTTCTGGAAGACCTAGGGAGATCCCATCGAGTCGAGATAGGTACACAGTTCTCCGCGTGGCGATGATGATTGGCTGACAACTATGCCGGCCCGTTTTGTAAGGCCTTGTTTATCTAAAAACCTAAAACTTTACAAGATTCTTCATCACATCGAATTTTGTAGCACATAAATAAAACAATAAATATATATAAAAAAGATAACTAATTACACAGTTTATATGTAAATCACGAGACAAATCTTTTAAGTCTAGTTACTCCATGATTGAATAATATTTGTCAAATAAAAACGAAAGTGCTACAGTGCCCAACGGAACCACGAAGCGTCAGTCACAATCGAGGGCGATGGCACCGCGCCTGGGCCTTGATTTGCTTCTATCGGATCATCATGGCCTTTTATCTGCTCTAAAAGTCTATTTTTCTTCTCTAATTTTTACGAAAGTCCGCTTTTTCTGTCTCAATTTTAAAACAGAACAAATCTTCTCCCTCAACTTTTCAAATTGTGTATTTTACCTCTTTGTAGCGGTTTCAAAGACAATTTTGTTACGGTGAATAGTGGTTTTGCTACAGCGACGATGGTTTTGTCGTTTTTTTAAAAAAAAATTGACTAAATTTTTGAAAAAATCATAAAAAATTATAAAATAAAATATCTAATTTTATTAGACTCCACATAAGTAGATCTACACAATGAACATATAATATAGTATGTTTTAGTACAAAGTTTCTGCTATAAAGGTTTTGTCTTTTTCTTTTTTATTTATTTCGGCTAAATATTTGAAAAATCATAGTAAATTACAGAAAAATCATAATATATAAAATATAATTTTGTTAGACTTCACACGAGCATATCTACAGAATAAATATATAATATGGCATGCTTTAGTATAACTTTTGTTGAAGCTTTAGATCTACTCCATGCTTTTTTGTAATTAATTAAAATAATTCATAGTTGTAGCTTCTATAATTATTTTGTCGGACTAAAACATACATATATTATAAGTTCATTGTGTATATATACTCATGTGGAGTCTAATAAAATTATATTTTCTATTTTATTATTTGTCTATGATTTATTATGATTTTTCAAAGATTCAGCTAAATAAAAAAATAAAAAGACAAAAACCTTTATAGCAAAAATTTTGTATTAAAGCATATCATATTATATGTTTAATATGTAGATCTACTTATGTGGAGTCAAAAAAGTTAGTTTTTTCATTTTATAATTTTTCTGTGATTTACTATGATTTTTCAAATATTCAGCCGAAATAATTAAAAAAATAAAACGGTTTCAAAACCACTCCAGGGAGGACGGTTTGAAAAGTTGAGGGGGTGATTTGTCCGATTTTGAAGTTGAGGAAGAAAAAACAGATTTTTGTGAAAATTGAGAAAGGAAAAGTAGAGTTTTTCTTTTATCTGGTACCTACCTACAACTGGGCTTTGGTTCTCGTACCAGGGCTCACAATCAACTAACCGGCTATTGGGCTGTAGTAGTAGTTGCCTGCTGTTGGGTGCCCAAACTGGAGGAACAGCGCACGCCAAGCCCATGCGCGCTTTCGCTCAGCCTCGCTGGAGGATTCATGTATAACTATTTTATTTAGGTTTATGTTTGTTAAATATAAATAAATCTATAACTAAGTTATATATATGATCTGATGAGTATGAAATATTTAATATAGTTCAAGCATAGAATAATTAGTCCACCAAAAAAATTTCACCACAATTGGACCACAGAAGCTGCAGCTATGAATTATTCTAATTAATTACAGATAAAATTTGATTTTTCTAACTAATTTAAAGCTACAGAAAAAAATGTGTACTAAAGTATACCATATTATATATTTATTGCGTACATGTGGAGTCCAACAAAATTAAATTATCTATTTTATGATTTTTCTACGATTTACTATGATTTTTCAAAGATTATACGAAAACAAATAGGAAAAAGTCAAAACCACATTTACTGTAGCAAAACCATGGTTACTGTAGCAACCGCTATCAAAAACCACCCGGTTGATTTGAACGGTTTTCGATAATTTAGAGGGTAAATTAGACTGTTTTATAGTTCGGGATGAAAGTAGACACCACCCGTGGTGAGGTAGACTTTTTCCCAAGTTTAAACAAATGTGGGCCACCTTTGTCAAAAAGAAGGAAAAAAAACAACAACTGGGCCACCTACCATGCTCTTCTCCTGTTTTCTTTTTGTCTGTAGCAATACTACGTACTCCTACTGTAGCATTTTATAGGACTATTTGGTTGCAGCCCTATCACCATACTAGACAACCAATTTTAGATGGTAAACATCACTTAAAACTCAGAATTTGAAACAAGAAAAATCAACTCAGCAACCGATAATTCTCAAATGAAATGAAACGAGACACTACGTGGAGGAGCACACAAAGCAAGCAGCAGCGCGTCACTGCAATCTCTAGTGGGCGACCGGCCAGCGTGGACGAGAGAGGAGTTCCTTTCTCATCGTCGGGTTGCTGCAACTATGGAACGTCGACGCCTTCTTTTTATACCAATATCGGTTTTAGTTATCACGCGTCTATGGTATAAAAAAACAGTATCAGAACTACTATCCGTCTGTGAAGATGCATTTTCATAGACAATTTTCCTAACAAAACCGCATGTAGCAATCATGCATTTCTACATACGGTTTTCCTAACGAACCGCCACTAAAAATCATATTTCTACAGGCGGTTGCTTAAGAAAACCGCCTGCAAAAATAATTTGAAATTCAATTTTCTGAGCTTTTCAAATTACCTCGTTTGAAAAAACTGTCAAAATGAAAGTTGTAGATCTCGAAAAGTTATGAAATTTTGTAGTTGATAATTTTTTCATTTGAGATCATCTTGTTGTCGAAAACAACGTTTGAATTTCTCAAATTTGAAATTCAAATTTTGTAAATGACCTCCGATGGACAAACTATCAATATAAAAGTTGTAGATCTTGAAAAGTTATGAAACTTTGTAGTTGACAGCTTTTCCATTTGAATCGGTTTAGAGCCTCAAATAATCAATGTAGGCTCAGTATACGATAATATGTGGGAAACTAACCTCTAATATATAGGTAGAGTGGTAGAGGAGGTTACACGCGAGGGCGAGGTCTCATGTTCGAATCCCACTAGCCGCGTAGCACACGATTTTACGTGAAAAAATACGCGACTTAGGCGGCGATTAGCCAGTGGGCCTTCCCTAGAATTTAATCTTTTTTCCTATTTTTAAAACGCGATTTTATATTTTCTATAAAAAATTTCATAGACGGTTCCCTAAGAGAGCCGCCTGTGGAAATGTTTTCTACAGGCGGTTCGTGGCTCATAAGAAACCGTATGTGGAATTGGTCCATTTCTACTTGCCTCCAGCGCAGGCAGTGCTGAAAAACGCCAGTACAAATAGGTTATTAGCCGCTTGTATAGTATTGCTCTGTACTAGTGTGTGTCTAGAGCCTAGTGCTAAAGCCATAGATCATTCTCTAAACATGACATACAAACAAGTTTTTGTAGGCGGTGGCATTTGTTAAAAGACAATTTTCGCTTCTTGTTGACATTTATTGACAATTTCATTTCTTGTAAACCAAACTACATAGATCCTTGTACTTGCCTACATATATAGATAAAATAATTAGCATAAGAAATAGTGCAATTAGCACATGTTCCTAGGTACTAGCTTAATCCAGGGCTCGAGATGTAGTGCTTGTCAATTGCACATATCCACTCTAGACTCTACCTATTATGTAAAATTTGGGATTTCACATTACATAGTCGTAGATTGTTTGTCAATCATTTTAAGAACAACACCCTCACCCTCCCCTTTCTCCTCTTTTGGGCCCTTCAAAAGTTACCTAAATCTACACGAATAACCCTTTTCAAACAACAAAAATGAAAATGAATCATTCCAATCATACACGGCCACACGGGTGAACTCAGGGCCCGCTGACCTTGGGCCTCCGTGTGCGCTCATCGGTATTTGACTCCACTAAATTTAATTAGTGTACAACCCATATATAAAGGGAATAGGCCTACTTAGCTAGCCCCCCCTCTACCCACCCACAAAAAAAGCTTTGGGTATGCTAGTGCAATCATACCTGGCTTAAAGGTGACTCACATGTACACACTTATTTTTATAAGCACACGTATACGCATATATTTATATTGATACTTTTAAAAGACTGAACCGACATATCAATAGGTAGGAACCGTGTGATCGGTTGACATGTCACCTAACATGATACGACTAATAAAATGAAAACATAACCATGAATACGAGCTTCAATGAAACATATATATATATATATATATATATATATATATATATATATATATATATATATATATATATATATATATATATATATATATATATATATATATATGTT
>Ga0182004_10005818_pt1 | contig 10046 bp, 2 predicted proteins | sample Sormic07211540_1_FD_120479 | JGI IMG/M metagenome (GOLD analysis project Ga0182004, IMG submission 120479) | Endophyte microbial communities from Sorghum bicolor roots, Mead, Nebraska, USA - 072115-40_1 MetaG | ecosystem: Host-associated > Plants > Roots > Unclassified | place: USA: Nebraska... | reverse complement strand
CAGGCGCCCCCGACCCCGCGCCACTAAGCTGCGATCACTAGAGCTTCGATGGCCGGCCGGCAACGAATTCCTCGATGGCAATCACCGAAACGTTCGTTCAATCGCCGCGGTTGTCGGCGTGTCGCTGACTTGCTGCTGGGAAGGAACAAAACAACACCTGGACACGCGCTGCCGGCTGTGCTCTCCGTGGCCTTTGGAGAGGATAGGCGCGGATCCGGGCTGGAGGACTCGGGGAGACGGGAGTGATTCGGTCGGGAACGGCCGCGCCGGGCGCCGGTGTGCCTCCCCCCGTACGCACAGGTGCACAAGCGAACCCGAACCCGTGGACAGCATGAATTCCGCCAATGATTTCTTCCTTCCCCCCTGTCATCAATCTGCAAGTGGTCGTCGGCCTAGGTTAGCTTAATATAGGTAGATGCTCCTAGCAAGTCCGATGTGTGGGCCTGGCCGTACTACTACTACCCTAGCTAAATTGGCTACTTGTGTGTGTGCGTCTTGCGGTTGGCATGGACAGGTCCTTTTGCTAGGCCCATCTTTTGCCTTTGCTTTTGTTGACTTGCTACAAGCACTTGGATTATTTTTGGGTGTCAAATATTTTTGCGCGTCGTTTGCAACGTGAGCATTTCGCACATTGTATAGGACGGGCTGAGGAAGCCAACAACCGGTCAGTTTGGCACTTACAGTGTACTACGCTTACAGTACTCACTTCTTGAAGGCTTGCTCACTTGTTGAAGATATTCCTTGCTGGTCCCCTGCAAATTATCAGAAAGTTGTGACGTGGCCACAGAAAGCGGATAACCACGGCTTGGGTTTGGGCCACTGCAAAAGCTTTGCAGTTGGTCAGCACTGTCTCCACTCCCCTGGGCCCTGGAGGAGAGCCTGCCTGCCTGGCTCTGCCTGGACAACGTGGAAAGGTCGGCGTCCAAAGCGTGACGTTGCCGCGCCACATTGCCACCGGGATCGATCTGGGGGGTTTGGTTGGTTGGTGAACCCAGTCTGCAGCTGGCAACCTTTTTGATGCGCCGTGTGTGTGCCGCTCGCCTTTCTGATGCGACGCGAACTAAAAGAAGGGCCGGAGCTGAGTCTGAAGCAGCGGGGGCGGGGCGAAAAGGAAGAAGCGAGCGCGTGGATGGTGTGGCGCGCGTGTGGCAGCGGCCGAAGTGCCGAACGAGTTACGACTCGCGGCGTCGCCATCGGCTCACCGGCCGACGGCAATGACCGGCGGCCGTCCCGTGCCGCGTGAGCGACCGTGTGTGATGAGATGGAGGGACGTCAACTCAAAGTTAGGCCGGTTCCTACTAATGAGCATAGTAAGCTAGGAAGTAGTAGGATATAGTAATAAGGAGTTAAGGACTGACTGACTGACTATGGCTATCTTAATTTATTTAAGGCAGGGTAGGAGGACTGTCATTAAGCTCATAGATAGTGATATGACAGGTAGGTGTTAGGGCACTCACAGTGCAAGACTCTATCACAGAGTCCAAGACACTTAATTACATATTATTTATAGTATTTTGCTGATGTGACAGCATATTTATTGAAAAAAAGATGTAGAAAAAATAAGACTCCAAGTCTTATTTAGACTCCAAGTCCACATTGTTCGAGGTAATAAATAACTTTAGACTCTATGATAGAGTCTGCATTGTGAGTGCCCTTATGGTCGGAGCATTGTAGCACGGGACGAATTGCTGTCTTATCACTTGTTCATATTTCTAAAGTAGTAGATAGAACAAGTAAAGGTAGAAACAGATGAAATTACTTTAGAAATATCAAATATGTCTATAAGTTCAATTTTCTATGTTTTGATCGTCAACCAACAATAGTACAAGTTTCCAATCATATGACTGTTATAATGTTATACCAAAGTGTACTCATGTCATCTTGCCATTATATTACAGTTGATTATTTGTTAGAAAAAAGTATGTCATGTAAAACCTTATGTCAATGTTTAGTTTCAGTGACATCAAAGCAGCCATTATGTTCTGAGCGATAAGATTGTGGACGAGCAAATGACATGGTGCTAACTACCATGGCAGGATATTATTGTAGGGCGTATTTTAGTTTGCTATGGAGAAGGTCTTCAAAAGTACATCATGATTTTAAGTTTTTGTTACAGCTTATTTGTCAAGATCAGCATCATATCCGTAGCGCCTTGGAATAGGAGTGTGTTGTTATACTACCTTCAGTTTGCCGCGCTCTGTTCGCTTGACTGAGAAGTCATGACTGAAAATACTGTTTACTGATTTATTATGAGAGAAAAACATTGCTAAAAGGTTCGCAGATTCAGCAGATAAGTTCAAGCGAACATATTTTTTTCATGAGCGGAGGGAGTACTTTTTTAGTCTTTTACACAATGTACTCAAAGTTTTTCCCTTTTTACACAAAACATGATATATAATTTGACTTTCAAAGCCTAACATATTTCAATATGAATACATTTAATAGAAGTGGGTGGAAGGTATACTATTCTCTTCTTTGTGAAATATGAACATTTCTAGTTTTATCCTAAGTAAAACAATCCTAAAATTTCAAAAATTTATAAAGAATCATATCAACATAAAAGAGTATTATTAACTATCTTCATAATGAGCTTAATGGTGTTAATTAGATACCATAAATATTATTGTTTTTAAACTTGACAACTTAGTTTAATCTTATAAACGCTTTATTTCAAGGCGGATGGTGCAAGTCAGTCATCACGTCAACACAAAAAAGGGCGTCATATTCGAACAACCACTACATTATTGACCAGAGCTCCAGGTATGGACTTTCAAATTTTTTGGTATTTTGCTTAATTCTCCATGTCTTGAAATATAGAGATCTAGAGTTCAAAAATTTATACAAAAGTATAAAGTATTCTGGTACGTCAATCCTCTCTCTCCTCTTTCTTTTTAAAAGAAAATAGTGAGATTTCGTTTAAATTTGATGTCGTCCAAAAACAGCCAACCGATTACTAAGGAAAGTAATAACTACTCTGCTCATCCTAATTAGTAAGGGGTAAGATGGTCTTTTGTTAGGCTACTAATTTTGTCTGAAATCATTTCGATACCTTATATTTTAAGACAGAATATTTCACAGTCACAACATAACTCCGTGAATGAAATAGGTAGAAGTTTCAAATTTCGCCTTTCTCCAATAATTTATAATGTTTTGCTTGATAAACTGGGCTCATGACAAGGATTTTCTTACGTGTTGCACCTAGACCTCCGCCCCAGCTGACCACGACAGCCCCAACCCGCCCCATTCAATTGTTGGCAACTGGTCAGCCGAAGCTAGGGCCAGCCAGCCACACACAGTCACACACACACATTTGGAAATAATGGATGATACTTACTAAGTGTTTATCTTTAGAAAGTTCAGATATAAAAGCTGAAGGATCGTTTTTCTCTTTAACAAAATTAGAGCCTATTTAAACACTAAAGTATTAAGAAACAACTATATTGATTCCTAAAAAAACAACTATATTAACAAATTGCAGGTTTAAAACTCATCCTAGACTTGTAAAACTATGGTTTATAAAAAGGAGGTGTAGAGTGACGAAGTTCTAAAAGCTCCCAAGACAAATTTTCAAAACTATATAAAGTTTGTTACACATCTGCACGCTCATTACACTCTAAAATCAAAGAATTTTACAAACTTTTTTTTAAAAAAAAATCAAGGTAGTCATTCCACTTTGCATGCGACGAACGATTAGAATCCAACCCACGAGTCGCAACCCCACCCACCTCCACTTTCTTCTATTGGCACATGAGCTGGATTATTTACGATCACGGCCCATTGGTCGATCAAATTCTGGGGTCAGCGGCAATGACAAGACTCCCATGTTGCAGAAGTAAAACGATACGTATGTGTTCATCTAATCTTCTATGCCAACAGATTTCCAGTTACCTTACTTATCACTTATCAGCGGCTAGAGTAAACAAATTTACGGTTTAATTTCTTGATTTTACCTAAGGTTGTATAACGACAATCCAAACACCCAAAACTAACCAGAGAAGCATTAAAAATACTAGGAAAAGTAAACTGAGCAGAAAAAAAAAGGCTCAATATTTTAACAGTTGATCGTAACTCGTCCTTCTAATAGTAGCTACTAGCAGCTGCCGTATCCATATTGAAATAGCTATATGGTTTCATAGTTGACTATCAATTGATCCGCGTCGCGCCCTGTCTTTGCGAGTAACACACTTATTGAAACAAACTGAACACACACTCTCACGTTGCACCTACCGAGACAGAGAAAGAGATGATCCGAGACGAAGAAAGAGAGGAGAGAAAGATAGCTACAACACAAAACACAATCATTTCAATATCTGAAATCATTTTTTATTCAGATAGGATGTGCATGTGTGTTAATTTAAGAAATGCATGTGTATATGTCACTATCTACAATTATACCAAGTTTACACAAAAGCTTAAAAATAATGTGTATAAAGTAATAAAAACAAGTTCAAGATGCGATATCAACCGGCCTTTTGCATTTAGATATACTAATATGTCCCTAAAAAAGTTGTACCATTCAAATTTTGTACCTAAAAACTTGTCATTTTTACCCAGGTGTGTTTGCTTGGGATCCTTGCAGCTGCACCCTCCAGACAGCAGATTCAGATGGTCGATTTGGTTATCCAAAAGTCTAATAAATCGTTGCCTAGCCCAAGCGACGAAATCCCCTGTATACATGTGCATGCTGGAGAGAAAATTTTTTTAAAAAAAGCATTTTATGTCTCTACTAAACTGTTTGAAAATTACTGTGGTGTCTTTCTTTGAGAGATTGAGCGAGTGGTCGTAGCCAGTAGCCAACAGTGCTGAAAGTCTCGACAACAGCCGGAACGGATAGACATAGAGAGGAGCACAGGGTAAGGATCCACCGGATCACCGGATCCGTCCCCGTGGACTTTCCCGTGCGCCGCGCGTGAACGAGATGGGTTTTGATTTCATTTTCACGCCCTCTCTTCCAAAGTCCATTGCTTCCCGCGGGCGGGCGACCCCACCCGCACGACGTCGCGAATGGCCCGTCTCCACTTGTCGGCCGAGCCCACTTTGCCCTGCGCCAACGCCCTTCCAACACGTGTCCCACCGCCCCCCTCCCCAGCCCCCCGCTATAAAACCCGCGACGCCGACCGAGGGCACACCCAACACGGTCGCACGACTGTATAATTGTGCTCGCTCGCCGGCCCCAGGGACGTGACACATCGCACGGCCGAAGCAGCTCGGTGCTTTTGCCTCCGCCTGCCGTGCCGCCCGTGAGGCCGGCAGCTTTGCATGAGGAGGAGGAGGATGGGGGCACTGCACGTCGTCGGTGAGCCCAGGGTCGTCAGCTTCCAGCAGCAGCCTGCAGCCGTCGTCGCCAAGAACGGCCACGGCCCCGTCGTCGAGGAGATCCACGGCCTGATCCGCGTCTACAAGGACGGACACGTCGAGCGCCTCCCGGCGATCCCGACCGTGCCCTGCACGTGGGGCGGCACCGGAGCGGACGCGCCTGGTGGCGTCGTCGCGAGGGACGTGGTGGTCGACCCCGCCACGGGGGTGTGGGCGCGTCTGTACGCGCCGATGACGACGACGACGTCCGCGGGAGGCGGAACCGGAGGCAGCAGGCCCCCCGTCGTGGTGTACTTCCACGGCGGCGGGTTCTGCGTCGGGTCCGCGGCCTGGAGCTGCTACCACGAGTTCCTCGCGCAGCTCTCCGCGCGCGCGGGCTGCGCCGTGATGTCCGTGGACTACCGCCTGGCGCCCGAGCACCGCCTGCCCGCCGCGTTCGACGACGGTCTGGCCGCCGTGCGGTGGCTGCGGCACCAGGCCAGCCGCGCCGCGGCGTGCGACGACCTCTCGTGGTGGCGGGCCCGCTGCGGCTTTGACCGCGTGTTCCTCATGGGCGACAGCGCGGGCGCCAGCATCGCCTTCCACGTCGCCGCGAGGCTCGGGCAGGGCCACCTCGGCGCGCTGTCCCCCTTGACCGTCAGGGGCGCCGTCCTGATACAGCCTTTCTTCGGCGGCGAGGCGCGCACCGTGTCCGAGAAGAGCATGGCGCAGCCGCCACGGTCGGCGCTGACGCTCGCCACCTCCGACTGCTACTGGCGGCTGGCGCTGCCGGCCGGAGCCAGCAGCCGCGACCACCCCTGGTGCAACCCGCTGTCCCGCGCCGCGCCGCGCCTGGAGACCGTCCCGCTGCCGCCGGTCCTGGTGTGCGTCTCGGAGACGGACATCCTGCGGGACCGCAACCTGGAGCTGTGCAGGGCGATGCGCAAGGCGGGCAAGTGCGTGGAGCAGGCCATGTACGGCGGCGTCGGGCACGCGTTCCAGGTGCTACACAACTGCCACCTGTCCCAGCCGCGGACGCAGGAGATGCTCGCGCACATCAAGGCCTTCGTCAGCGCCAGGTAGCAGCCGCCGCCGCCGCCGTCGTTCGTCTTCGTTGGACTGGACCCCTAGCTAGCTAACACACTCGCCGTCGCCGTGTTAATCAATCCACCATGCATCCACCACCTAATCCTAATCCTAATCCAATCGAAGAGTAGATGCCGTGTAAGCAACCAGCCTTGTGCAGTACTGTATTACGTATCACAGTAGTATGTGACTTCGAGTCAGCTACGACGTGTATTTGCAGCAAAAAAGCGTCCAATGCCCAGCCCGGGTTGTTGTAGCGGTGTCGGAAAGCAAAAGCTTATCACTACCATATATATATGTTATGTATGATGATCTGCTGTTCATTTCCTCTCTTGTCAAGAAAGGCTCAATGCCTGATGCTGTTTTTAAGTCGGGGTGCCGTCGTCGTCGTTATGGATTCATGGTGTCTGTCCCAGCACGGAAACCACGGGAATGTCCAGGGCAAATCATTGCCTTCCTTCCGGTCCGGCGCTTTCTGCTTTTCGCAGGCATCATGAAGTGAACAAACAAGTGTTTCTTTCCCTGTCTCCGTGTTCGGAAAGGCGATCTCCGACTCCGATTATTATTAGCAAGGAGGCTAAAAACTAAATGGTGGTCGCCTTTGTTATGTTATTATATACTAGCACTAGTACAATTGTCTAGGCTAGGCACAAAGCCACAAACCAACCGGTTCCTCCTCCGATCCAATAGACGGCGACAGCATAGAATCTGTGGCCGCTTCCCGACGCGGCCGTGCCATGCCATGATGGACAGGTGCCTTGCGCCCTCAGGCCATCACAAGATGCCCAAGGCAGCAGCGAGCGAGTCGCAGGCCGGCAGAGAGCACAAGCAGACGGGCGACGGACGGCTAATGGCTAGTGGCTACTACTACCAGACAGAGGGAGGGAGTGCGTCGTCCTCGTCCTCGTCCCCGCTTGCCGCGCTCGTGCCGGAGGGTGCCCCTCGAGTACATGGTTTCGGCAGCTAGCAGCAGCTTGCGAATTGAAGCGCACGCAGCGTGCCTGTCATTGGCTTGGCCGGCCGGGCTCAGTCTCAGCATCACCAACCACATCATGGCATGGCCGCAGCCCGCAGCTGATTTCGCGTGCAAGCAGGCCAAACATCATTTGCGATCATGTCTGGGTAAAGGTTCAGAAAACGCATATCGATCTGCAACAGGTAGCGAGTGTTGCCTCTTAGGATATTTGTAGACCATGCCATAATTCTTGTATGCTGTTTTCTCTCGGGTCAAAATGATCTATCAATGGATGTCAATAAGTCTGTTGCCCGTTTCGAAAGTGGCTGATGAAAGTTCAGACATGGTCAACTGAAGCTGCCAAGAGCACTCACTACACTAGTCACTACCCAAAACGAAAAAAATGTGAAGAAAGAAACGAGATTCGCATTTCCCACGAGATGTATCAATCAGCGAGTTGGAGCACGTCTCTGTTTAGCCTCCCCTTGCCTTACTTTCGAAAGCTCCGGTAAAGCTCTCACAATTCCTCCGTCAGGAATCCGCCGCAGGACGCCTTTACAGTCAGCACGGCCATAAGAGCGTGACAGCATTCCGCGGTTTTGCAGCGGATCAAAATGGGTCGTTATGGCACCGACGCGATTGTGATCCGATATGCCACCGGGCATTGGAGATCGGCTTGTATCCTCGCCGAGAATCTCAATCTGCCTGCCAGATCTCCCGAGATTCCTGACCTCACAGCTCCTTTCGCCACCTTCATTCAGCACACATTCAGAGTACTGCCGGTCAGAGCAGAGAGCCGCTTCATCGCCTCCTGTTTCTCGCCAAAACATGCCCGTCGGACGAGAAAGAAAAGAAAAGAAAAAACTTTGGCAATATACTGTATAATATTCCCATATCTTTGGCTGATGGAACTGCACGCTCGTGCAGTCTGCTGACCGCGCGTGCGGGTTGTGCGATCGTTCTATGAGCTTTCTTCAGCCTTTTTCACCCATCTGTCAAACCGACATGCCGGCGATGTCAAACCCGGATGCTGCAACGCTCCATGATGGTCATGGTTACTGATTGGTCGGCTGATCTTATCCTCCTCGCAGATGCACGCTTTATTAGGGGGTGCTAGCTTCAAGTTGCATGCATGCGCGCATGTGTTTGGAAATTGGAGATGCATGTATCGATCAACAGTACTACGATATCTTTGAGCAGATCATCTGAAGGAATCAGAATAGATCAAGAGGAGGAATGGAAGAAAAGGGGGGGGAGAGAGGGAATGGAGAATGCATGTCACCGAAGCAAGTGATGCCGGATTGGAATTTGGAAATGCCGACCGAATTGGGACATATCTTCTCTCTATATATATCTCGTTCAAAAGAAAGCTGATTTTAGCCGAGAATGACCACTCTATGTGGGCACATTAACTCGATCCCACGTATCAGGCAGAGGCAGCAACACTGTATCAGGATCTGGCAGCAGGAGAATGAACTGGAAAGCATGCAACTCGAATATATCAGAAGATCTACACAGAAAAAATGAAGACACAACGTCGCCATACAGGATGGAGAAAAGTGTATAGTCTAATACTCATAAAGACTTAAATAGCTAGCACATCCGACAGGGTCAGGTGTAAACTGAAGATCATTGGATCAAGAAGAACAAGGTGTTGGCGAGGAACAAACTAAAGGTGCTTAGAAAGACGGATGACAAAAAGACGGCACGGCGCGCATCAGGAAGGAAGTCGTCCTCAATGACACAGATGCGGCCATGATGATGATTGGTAAAGCGAGGGCAAAAGCGGCCGATCTAGATGGCATTCAGCCCGGTTAAGAATCTCGCGTTCCCCGGATGCTAGCTTGACAGGGAAGCAGCATCGGCCACGGAAGGCCTTTGAGGCTTTGACCAGCCACACCGGCCTCTTCGTTCTTCCATCGTCTATGCGTCGTAGAGGCATATGGGTTGGCTCCATTATGGGCACAACCGCACAAGTAGGAGCTTCGCTTTTGGAATTTGGAGGCCACTGATTGATGGTGGTAGAACCCATTATTCTAAAGGAGTTTTCTCCCCATTGGATGCTTGGATATTCCCGTTGCATTGTGCTGAATGCTGAATGCTGATGCGCATATAACCTTCTTCCTCTTCCAGGACTGTAGTTCATGCAGACATGCACTGAAACATCGATCCAGCGCTTCAAGTTGGAGTGGGAGGTGAAAGGAAGCAAGTATTTGACTCCCAAGCTTGAGTATCCTATCACAGAGGAGAGGAGTGCTGTTCTAAGTGGACTTGCAAGGTCTCTAGTCCCTTCGTGATGAGCCTGGTTTAGGTTGTAACCGCTTTTAGGTGAAGAATATGTGGACAATCTGATCACACTTCAAAAGCACAGCGAGGCCTATGATGTGTGGCGCTGAGGTCTCTGTGGACACTCTGATCACACATTTAGGTGAATGGAAGTAACCAATTTTCTTCAGTTCGATGTCAAAGTCAAACTTGATCATGACTACATGAGAAACGACATGTTTTCTGAACTAGGACATCACTATTTTCTTCTGATAACGTACCATCTCTAGAAGAGAAACAATTTGCCTGCTTTAATATGGGGGCAATCAGATGTGAAAATGTTGATTTAGACCAAGTCCTATCACCCTTCGCCGGTACTAGAGGTACCTTTCCATGCAAATATCTAGGGCTGCAACTCCATACCAGATCTTTGAAAAAGGTCCAT